>ERZ808044.1390-NODE-1390-length-13645-cov-6.100752_pt1 | contig 13645 bp, 14 predicted proteins | sample MGYA00380195_ERZ808044 | MGnify/ENA primary metagenome ERZ808044 (study PRJEB31490, sample SAMN06133423) | mouse gut metagenome | isolation source: Z7_2 | host: mice | place: China: Chengdu | collected 2015-05 ...
AAAAGTTCTTTGCTTCTTTCTTTCAAGAAAGAAGTGAGAGTTTGAGAGCAAAGCTCTCAAGGTTTTTTGACAAGCTGTAATATATCCATTTTCGTGTTGCTATTTTGTTTTGATATTGATACAATATTAACATATACTATGTTATTTGATAAAACTTAGGAGGTTATTTATGGAAAAATCAAAAGTATATTTTAGTAATTTTAGAGCAAAACCTGGTATGAATTTACAGCAAAAGCTTGCACGTCTTATTAAAACAGCAGGTATTGGCAATATTGATTTTGATAAAAAATATGTTGCTATTAAAATTCATTTTGGCGAACCAGGAAATTTAGCATATTTACGTCCAAACTATGCTAAAACAGTTGTAGATGTTGTAAAAGAATTAGGTGGAAAACCATTTTTAACAGACTGCAATACATTATATGTAGGTGGAAGAAAAAATGCACTTGACCATATTGATTCTGCTTATTTGAATGGATTTTCTCCTTTTTCAACAGGTTGTCATGTTATTATAGGCGATGGTTTAAAAGGTACAGATGAGGCACTTGTACCCATTAACGGTGAATATATTAAAGAAGCAAAAATTGGACGTGCTGTTATGGATGCTGATATTATTATATCATTAAACCATTTTAAAGGACATGAAATGGCTGGTTTTGGTGGTGCATTAAAAAACATTGGTATGGGTTGTGGTTCTCGTGCAGGCAAAATGGAAATGCACAACGCTGGTAAACCTCGTGTAAAAGAAAAAAAATGTGTAGGCTGTGGTATGTGTCAAAAAATCTGCGCACATAGTGCTATAAGCATTACAGATAAAAAGGCATCTATTAATCACGATAAATGTGTAGGCTGTGGTAGATGTATTGGTATCTGTCCTCATGATGCTATATATGCTGTAAATGATGAGGCTATAGACATCATGAACAGAAAAATGGCAGAATATTCACTTGCTGTATTAAAAGACAGACCACATTTTCATATTAGTCTTGTTATGGACGTTTCACCATTCTGTGACTGTCATGCTGAAAATGATGTTGCTATTGTTCCAGATGTAGGAATGTTTGCTTCTTTCGACCCTGTAGCATTAGATGTTGCTTGTGCAGATGCTGTAAACAAACAACCTGTTATTGCCAACAGTATACTAGAAGAACATATGACAGAACATCATCATGATAATGATGACTATTTCAATTTAGTTTCTCCAGATACAAATTGGAAATCTTGCGTAGAACACGCTGAAAAAATTGGTATTGGTACACAAAGTTATGAATTGATAGAAATTTAATATCCATATCATTCAGCGGAAATATTTATTTTCCGCTGAACCATTTTATAAATAATTTAAAACAAATGAAAAAGGAGCGTTATACTATGCCATCTCCCATATTATATTTTCAATGTCTTTCTGGTATTAGTGGCGATATGACAGTTGCTTGCTTATTAGATTTAGGTGCTGACGAAACAGTATTGCGTGAAGGGTTAAAAAGTCTTAATTTAGAAGGATATACTATAGAAATCAGTCATACACAAAAATGTGGCATCTCTGCATGTGATTTCAATGTGATATTAGAGCATGAACATCATGAACATAATCATCACGAACATCATCATCACGAACATCATCATCATGAGCATGAACACAGAACAATACAAGACATCAACACCATTATTGATAACAGTGCCATAACAGACAAGGCAAAAGCACTTTCTAAAAAAATATTTTATATTGTAGCAGAATCAGAATCAAAAGCACACAATATACCCATTGAAAAAGTGCATTTTCATGAAGTTGGTGCGATTGATTCTATTGTAGATATTACGGCAACAGCCATTTGTATTGATAATTTAGGTATAGAGGAATTTGTATTTTCCTCCATATATGAAGGTACAGGACACGTACATTGTCAGCATGGTACATTACCTGTTCCAGTTCCTGCTGTTGTAAATATTGCCGAAAAATATAGTTTACCATTAAAATTAACAGAAACAAACACAGAATTGGTAACACCCACAGGTATCGCCATTGTTGCTGCATTATATACAAAAAAAACATTACCTGAACAATATACCATTATGAAATCTGGCATTGGTGCTGGAAAAAAAGATTTATCCAATGCAAATATATTACGTGGTTTTTTAATAGAAGACACTACAAATAATAGTGATAATATATGGTGTTTAGAAACAAATATTGATGACAGTACTGGAGAAAACATGGGATTTGTTTTACAAAAATTGCTTGATGCTGGTGCAAAAGATGCCTTTTTTACACCTATTTATATGAAAAAAAATCGTCCTGCTTATTGCATTACTGTTTTATGCAATCACAATCAAATTCCAGAAATGGAAAAAATACTTTTTTGTAATACAACAACAATAGGTATACGTCGTTATGCAGTACAGCGTACTATATTAAAAAGAGAAATCAAAAAAGTGCCAACTGAATATGGTAATGCACTTGTAAAAAAAGCAGTATATGAATCTTCTGTATTTTATTATCCGGAATATCAAAGTGTAAAGGAGTTAGCGGAACAAAATAATATTGATTTTAAAACAATGTATCATATTATTATTTGTTCTGCAAAACAGAACAATGTGTAAAACACTTTTCAATCATTTAGAATCAGAAATAGCAAAATATATCAATGGAGGTATTTGTATTGCTTTTTCCGGAGGTGTTGACAGCAGTCTTTTATTAAAGGTTTGTTGTCAATTAGCACAAAAGCAACACAAAAATATCCATGCTGTACTTTTTGACACATTTTTACAACCCAAAAATGATATTGAAACAGCAAAAGCAGTAGCAGAAGAATGTGGTGCAATATTTAGCATACTTCATATTAACGAATTAGACAACATACTAATACAAAACAACCCTAAGGATAGATGCTACCAATGTAAAAAATTCCTTTTTACAAAACTATTGGCATTTGCTAAACAAAATAATTGTCAAGTTGTATTTGATGGTACAAACGCAGACGACATGAATATGTATCGCCCAGGACTACAAGCAGTAAAAGAATTAGGTATTATCAGTCCCATTGCTAATGCGCATATTACAAAAAAACAAGTACGTATATTAGCAGAAAATATAGGACTTTCTGTAGCAAACCGTCCTTCTAATTCCTGTCTTGCTACTCGTTTAAAATATGGTACAAAATTAGAGCCTGCTTTGCTTCAAAAAATAGAACAAGGAGAACTTTTTTTACAACAATTAGGATTTCATCAAGTTCGTTTACGTATTCATGATGATATTATGCGTATTGAATTTTCGTCAGAACAAATGCCCCTTTTTATAGAAAATATAGAACAAATACGTTGTTATTTTAAAACATTTGGCTGGAAACATACTACGATTGATTTATTTGGTTTTCGTTCTGGAACAATGGACTGGTAAGGAGTAATTATGAAAGATATAAAAGAAATATTAGTACAATTAAAACAAGGTAATATTACAGTAGAACAAGCAGAAAAAGCAATACAAAATCATGACATTAATCAAAATACAATGGATTTTGCTACAATAGACTGGGAACGCACTTCACGAAAAGATTATAGCGAAGTTGTATTTTGTAACGGTAAAAAAACAAGTCATGTTGTTTCTATATTTGAAGCATTTGCAGAAAAAAAGCAAAATGTATTAGGTACAAGAGCATCTGCAAAACAATATTTTGCTATACAGAAAAAAATTGACATAGCAGAATATAACGAAACTTCTCAAATTGTAAAAGCAGTGTTTACACCTATTGAAAAAAAAGGACTAATTGCTGTATGTTGTGCAGGTACTTCTGACATTCCCGTAGCAGAAGAAGCAGCACAAACAGCAGAATTTCATGGTAGTAATGTGATTCGTATATATGATGTGGGTATTGCTGGTATTCACAGACTTCTTTCTCGTATAGACATCATTCGTTCTGCAAACTGCATTGTAGCGGTTGCTGGTATGGAAGGAGCTTTAGGCAGTGTTATCACTGGGCTTGTAAATAAACCAGTTATTGCTGTTCCCACTTCTGTGGGATATGGTACTTCTTTTCAAGGTGTTTCTGCACTTTTAACAATGTTAAATTCCTGTGCGGAAGGTATGGCAGTAGTTAATATTGACAATGGTTTTGGTGCTGGTTATATTGCCTCACAAATCAACCGTTTAATTTATACAAAATAAAACGCTATTATTATTTTTATATTTGACAAGCTGAGGTGTGGAATGTTTACATAGTATTCCACACCTCTTACATTTTTTTATAAATTATAATAATATATACAACATAGCAAATGCAAAACCTGCACCTAAAAATACAAGACTTTTTGACAAATTATCTTTAAAAATCTGTTTTCCTCCTTGTTGATATACTGTAAAATAAACATTTTCTTTCGGTGTAAATTTTACTGTTTTGCTATTAAAAATATATACTTGAGAAAGTGCTATAATACCATCTGTAACAGATGCTAACGTTCTTGCTACAAACGCCCCTAAAAATGGTAATATTCCTAATATTACTGGTCTATAAATTTGATGTTCTAAATTCCAGCCCTCTGGCCATTTGTCTAAATAGATTGTTTCTCCTTTACTACCTTTTTCTATCAATACTTTTCTTATAAAAAATAGATAAACCACTGCACCTATTGTTAAAGAAATTACTGCACCTTTTAAATTTATCCAACTGAAATAATGTATTTCATGTGCTGGAGCATGACCATATACAAATCCTCTGCCTAATTGTGCAATCATGCCTTGTGTCTGTTTAGGGAATATACCAAAAGCAACTGGTATTGCTGCACAAAAACAAAGCAATATTTTTGACACAATATTCATATATTCTTTTTGAGATTGATGCTGTTCATCTGGTTTTTCTATAAATACAGCAACAAACAATTTTGTCATATAAGCAACAGTCAAACCACCTGCAAATAAAAACAAATATTCTATTACTTTCATTTGTGTTACACTTTTTCCTGCTTCGGCAAGTAATGCAATTTCCTCCACAATGCTTTCATGTATTAATGTTTTACTAATATATCCATTCCAAAAAGGTACACCCATAACACCCAATGCCCCCATAGCGAATATCGCCATTAAAAGAGGCTTGTGTTTTCCATATCCTCTAATATGATTGAGATTAAGGTTTCTTGTATGAAAATAAATAATACCTGTAGACATAAATAATATCAATTTTACAATAGTGTGGTTTGTCAAATGCAATATTGTACCATCTACTGCTAAAGCGTTGTGTTCTCCTAAAACACCTTGCATACCAATACCCACCAATATAAAACCAATTTGTGACAATGAGGAACAAGCGAGTGTTCTTTTTAAATCAATAGAAAACACTGCTAGTACTCCTCCTAAAAGCATTGTCATAACTCCAAAATATACCATCATCATTCCCCATTTTGCATCATGAAGAAATAGTATACCTCCTAGTATCAATATACCATACACACCTGTTTTAGAAAGTACACAAGAAAGCAATGCTGTTGCAGGTGCAGGTGCGGCAGGATATACTTCTACAAGCCATGTATGTAATAAAAACATACCTGCTTTTGCACCAAATCCAAATAATATCAACATACCTACAATATAAATTTGATTTTTATTTTCAAAAAGCAATATGGCTCCTTTCAATTCAGAAAGTGATAATGTACCTGTCATATGATAAAGCATAAATATACCCATCAATGTGACAAGTCCACCTAATACAGCAACAGCTAAATATGTTGCTGCAGCATGGAGTGCTTCTCCTGTTCCTCTATGCATAATCAACACATAAGAAGTAAAAGACATCATTTCAAAAAATATAAATGTGGTATACAAATCCCCAGATAAAAATACTCCCATTGTTGCGCCTAATGTCATAAGCATAAAAAAGTAATATCTGTTTCTGTTTTTATCTTTTTGAAAATATTCTTTTGAAAGCACTGTTGTAATAAACCATACAAATGCTGTCATAACAGCTAATACTTTGTGCAATCCTTCTCCATAAAATGTAATTCCTAAACTGCAAAACCCCGACAATGTATATACTGCATTTTCTTTTATAGAAATACTTGCCGCTAATATTACAGCAGTAACAATCCATGTAAAATAATCTCTTGCCGTTTTACTTTTTTTACCAATCATATAAGAAATCACTGCACTTATCATAGGAAAAAAAACAAGAAATGCTAACATTCTTTTTCTCCTTTCATATTAATAAAATTCGTTTAATCTATCTGTGGTATTATACTTTTAAAAACTATTTATTTTTATTACAATATGCCTCTTGCAATAGCATCAAATATCTGCATAAATGGTTTAGGGTATAAACCAATCACAATAGAAATTGCACTTAACAGTAATAAGGGTACTGTCATCAATTTATTAGGGTCTGCTACACCATCATAATACCATGCAGGATATTTCTTTTTAATAGGAAAATATGCCCTTATCACCAAATCAAATAAATATAATGTTGTTAATAATGCAGATATAATCAACGCTGCAATACCAATATAAGCAAAATGATTTCCTGTTTCTACTGCTGCTGTACCTAATGCATATTTACTATGAAATCCAGCAAAAGGCGGTATACCTGCCATACCGACTGATACCACTGTCATACTTAAAAATATCATAGGCATTTTTGTACCAAATCCATCTATTTCATAAGCATATTCTCTATGATTTTGATACAATATTGCTCCTGCACAGAAAAACAATGTAATTTTCAGCACAGCATGATAAATCATATGTAATAGTCCTGCTGCAAGTCCTGCTGGTGTCATCAATGCAATGCCAAACAATATATATGACAAATTGCTTATTGTTGAAAAACCATACCTTCTTTTAATATGAGGTGTTTTCAATGCCATTGTAGAACCAAATACAATAGTCAATGCTGTCATAACCAATATTACATTTTGCGTCCATGTACCTTTTAAAAATTCTGTACCAAAATTGTAATATGTCAGTCGTATAATAGCAAACACACCTGCTTTTACAACTGCAACAGCGTGCAATAATGCAGTCACAGGTGTTGGTGCAACTGCTGCTGTTGGCAACCAATAATACAATGGTAATACCGCTGCTTTTACACCAAATCCAAAAAATGCAAGTAAATATACAACATGAAGCATTTCCTCATCTTTTGCAGCAAGCTGTGTATTTAATATACCTCCCATAACAAAATCGAGTGAATTACCATATATCACAAGAAATACAAGTCCTATAAATGCAAGAGATGCTCCACCCATCATATATATTAAATAAATTCTTCCTGCATATCTTGCCTTTCCATCTGCTCCATGCATAACAAGCGGTAATGTTACCAATGTCAAAAATTCATAAAATAGATATAATGTTACCATATTTCCCGAAAATGCTATACCTATTACAATACCAAATGTCATCATGAAAAATGAAAAAAATTGTCTTTCCTTTCCTTCATGTTTCATATATTCAAATGCATAAAATGTTGTAATCACCCAAAGTATAGAAACCATAGATGCAAACACCATAGACATACCATCTATATGAAATTTTAGCGAAAGTTTTTGGCTAAATCGATATAATACAAATACATCTTTACTATCGAAATACAATACAGCAAATACCAATATTGCATTACATATTATTACAAAACTCACATATTTTTGCCGTTTTTGTCTGTCCTCCAGTTTAGAAATTAAAAGTACTGCGCCCGCTATTACTGGAAAAAGAATAGGCAAAAGTAATAAATATTGTTGATTCATAAATTTTTACACCTCTCTTTTCCCAGTTTAACGAAATACACTATATGAAATTTGCATAATTTGATTTATCATTCCATTTGGAAACATACCAAACACTATGGCAAATATAGAAAGTATACACAATGGTGCTGTCATCAAATAATTTGGCTCTTTGCTTTCTTTATGGTAATATTCCTCTGCTCTACCAGGAAAAAAAGCATCTGCCACAATAGGTAAAAGATAACCTGCTGTAAGTAATGCACTTATCATCAATATACTTGTACCCACAAGCCCTATCATTGCATAATCTGCAGATAATCCCCCTTGTGCCAAAAACCACTTACTTACAAATCCACTTGTTGGTGGTATGCCTACTAATGACAATGATGCAATCGCAAAACTCCACATCACAATAGGCATTTCTTTGCCTATACCTTTTAGTTCATTTACAAATGTTTTACCTGTTTTATATATAATTGCTCCTGCTGTAAAAAACAATATATTTTTTGCTACAGCGTGGAATATAATTTGAAGTAATGCACCACAAAATCCCAGTGGTGAAAAAAGCATCAATCCAAACAATACATAGGATACTTGACTAACTGTAGAATAAGCAAGGCGCTTTTTTAATATTCTTTCTTTATAAGCAAGCATAGAACCCATAAAAACAGTAAATATAGCAAGTACAAGCATTACTTTTTGCACCCATGTGCCTTTTAAAAACTCTACACCAAATAAATAATATGCTACTCTAATCATGGCAAGTACACCACCCTTTGTAATGATACCAGAAAGTACTGCACTTGCTGGAGAAGGTGCAACAGGGTGTGCTGTAGGTAACCACCCATGTAGAGGCCACATACCAGCTTTGCACCCAAAACCTATCATCATTATCAAAAATATAACAAGTAATGTATTTTCATTTCCTGAAACTAGTGAGGTATTTAATGTACCTCCTGCTGTAAATGTTATACTATCACAATAGTAATTTAAAAAGAATGCTCCTAATAATGCAAGCCCTGCACCAAATATAGAATAGCCTAAATATTTCATTGCAGCTTTTGTTGCTTCTTCTGTGCCACTATGAATAACAAAGGGTACTGTTAGCAATGTCATCATTTCATAAAACAAATACAATGTAAAAAAGTTTCCCGAAAATGCAAGACCGTTTAACGCTCCTAATGTCATTATAAAAAATGTAAAAAATCGTTTTGTATTTTGCTCATGTTTCATATATTCTTGTGAAAATACTGTTGCAAAACACCATATGATATTAATCAAACATACAAAAAATTGAGATAATTTATCTGTTTGTAATGAAATAAACACATTTTTATTCATATGCCAAAATACCAAGCTCTCGCTTTTTGTTACACATAAATAAATTGCAATTAATGCCTCTAAAAATATCACACTTACAATATAAATTTGCTGTTGTTTCTGTCCCTTCACAGTTAAAAAAATCAATCCGGCAATGATTGGGAATATTACAGGAAACAACAGCATGCTATTACCACTCACACACATCATCCTTTTCTACAATTTTAAATTATAATAAACCAATACCTAACTCAATCATATCAATAATTGGCTTATAAAATATACCCAAACAGAAATTTGTTACAATAAATATAGCTATACCAACTTCCATTCTTCTGGAAACTTTTGGACGTTCCATCTTTTTTTCAACAGGCGTCCATATCGCTATTGCAGATGGTATAAAATACATTGCATTTAATATCATACTAATTGCCAATGTTAGCAATGTAATTACCATTTTTTGAGGAGAATAAATTGTTGCAGAGGCAAAATATAATTTTGATACAAAACCTGCTGTTAAAGGCACACCCACCATAGAAAGCCCCCCTACAGTAAAACCAATACCAGCCATAAGATTTTTATGTGCTGCACCCCTCAAATCATGTATTCCATCTTTTCCCCCTGAAACAGACATCAAACCGCCCGCGCAAATAAAAAGCATTGCTTTTGTTACTGCGTGTGCCAATATATGGAAACACGCTGCAACCATACCAGCATGATTGCCCAATCCTAATCCCATATAAATATAACCGATTTGTGCTGCTGAAGAATAAGCAAGCATATGTTTAATTCTTGTTTCTTTTAATGCAGAAACAGAACCCACTACCATACCAATTAAACCAAATAAAAACAATACATTTGTAATTCTTAAACTTCTTATTAAATCTATTGTGAAAACACAGTAAAACATTTTAATATTTAAAAATATAAAACTTTTTAATACTAAACCAGATAATATACTGCTTGATGCTGGTGTTGCTGCTGGGTGCGCACTAGCCAGCATAAAATGGAAAGGAAATACTGCACTTTTAATGGAAATACCAATTATAATCATACCAATTACCACAGCAAACGGAAAAGCATATTCTCCAGATGTAGTAAGTTGTATAATAGATTGTTGTATATTAGGCATTAAAAGATGTCCTGTAATACTATACAATAATGATATACCTATCAAAAAAAGTCCTGAACCCAAAAGACATATAATCAAATAATGCAATGTTGCTGCAATACTTTCTCCTGTACCTTTTGCCATAATAATGGCACAAGATGCAATGGTATTGATTTCTAAAAATACATATGCTGTAAATACATCATTGGTATATATTAATGCAAGCATAGAACCAAAAAGCAAATTTATCATAACAAAATACAAATTTTGCTTTTCTGCCAATATATCATTTTGAATAAACTTTGCACCACCCAACAATGTTGTTGCCATAACAAATGAAAATGTCAGAGCCATTAACGCTTCTAAAGGACCCGCTCTTAATTCATTTCCCCAAGGCGCAGGAAAATGTCCCATCATAAATGTAAAACTTTCTTCATTTTGCCAAACACTGTATAAAAGTATTGCAGACAATACCCCTACAATACACACAATAATCAAATTAATTTTCTGTGCTATTTTTCCATTGCTGAATAAAGGTGTAATAATGCCCCCAAACATTGTTAAAAATATACTAATAAAAGGGATATTATGTATATAATTCACATGTGCCATTAATGCCCCTCCTTTTTCGCCTTTTCCATAATTTCGTCCAAATCCAGAGAGCCATAATGTTTATAAAGTCTTTGTACTAATGCAAGTGAAAACGCCGTCACACTTACAGAAACAACAATACCTGTCAATACTAGTCCACTTGGTACAGGATTTATAAATTTTTCAACACTTGCTGTTGTTCCTTCTAATACAATAGGTGCTACTCTACCTGCTATGTATCCTTTCGCAGCTAAAAATAAATATACTGCTGTATCCATAATATTCAAACCTATAAATTTTTTAATCAAATTACGAGAGAGAAGCAGATTCATAAATCCAATGCCAAACAATATTACCGCTGCTGCCTCATAATGATTTGTCATTAAATTTGTCATTTATATCTCTCCTTTTGTAAATAAAGCATAAAAGCCATATATCGTACAAGCAACAATCATACCTACACAAATATTTAAAGGCAATATTAACCCACCACTAAACAATGCTCCTGGTGTACCTTTGGGTATGATATTAGGTAAGTGATTTGCTCCTGTAAAAAAAGAATATCCTTTCAATATACAATATGTTAATAAACAAATTACATTGATAGAAACAAATGTTTTATATTTAAAAAATCTCTGCATATTTTTTTGTCCATTTACAGCAGAATACAATACTAAACCTGCTCCTATGATTGCTCCCCCTGAAAATCCTCCTCCAGGTGAAATATGTCCATTTAATACAACATAAATGCCAAATAAAAATAGCATTGGTGTCAATAAATTCGCAATTCTTTTCAATATCGTATTTTCATCTTCTTTATCAAACATTTCATCTTCTTTTTCTTCTTGTATTTCCTGTTGTGTTGTATTATATTTGTCTTTTTTCAAAAGCATTACAACACAAATAACAGCAAGAAACAATACATTAGATTCTCCAAAAGTGTCAAATGCTCTATAATCCAATATCATACCTGCAACAATATTCGTTGCACCTGTTTCCTCCACACCAGATTCAATATATCTTTGTACTACTTCATTTGATGCGGGATTGTTGCCACCCCCAAAATAAGGAAGTGTACTAACAGTATGCAATAATATTGCAATAAATACTGTGCATACAAATACACACATTACTAAATAAAATATTGCTTTTTTTCTGCCACTCCAAATATATTTTTCAAAATTTTCCTTTATTTTATCAACATCTATTTTTTTAAAAGAAATCTTTTTAGGCACACCAATGGCTTCCTCTCCATTGACCCAATCTACAAAATGTTGCCATGTAGATTTCTTTTTTTTGTCATTCATCATGTGTTCCTTTTATTTCGTGTACTTTTTTTAATGTGAGGAAGAATAATATACTTGTAATACCTGTACCAACTGCCGCTTCTGTAATAGCAAGGTCAGGGGATTCCAAAAATATCCAAACAACAGACATAGCGATACTATAAGCCATAAATATAATAACGGCTCTCAGCAGTCTTTTGGTAACAGAAACCAATAAAGCACAAACAATTAAAAATAAAAGTAATAAATTTTCAATTAACATATTATTTTTCTTTCATCCTTTCTTCTAAATTCAAATTTGTTAAAATTTCCGCTTTTGAAATCAAATGGCTACTTACAGGGCTGGTTATCCATAAAAATGCTACAACCAAAAATAATTTTAATATATGAAATATATCAAGCCCTAATATCATAAGCCCTATCATGACCAATGCTGTGCCTAATGTGTCTGCCAAGGCTGCCGCATGCATACGATTTAATGTATAATGAAAACGATACAATCCTAATACAGCTACTGCAAATACAAATATACCCAACAACACAAATAATACCCCTACTATTTTACTCACGTTTTTCCTCCTCTCTTCTTTCTTTATAGAGTAACCAACCCTGATGATATTGTGTTACAATACGGCACAATACCACTACGGCTAAAAAACTCAACATAGAATATACTAATGCAATATCTACTAAAAAAGATTCTTCTAAATATACAGAAAGTATACATATAAAGCTAACAGCTAATGTTGCAATAATATTGATACAAATCATACGGTCTGTATATCTTGGTCCTTTTAATGCTTTATATAAGCACAAAAACATTAGTATAGAAATCACAATCATACATACAAACAATATAGTGTGTAAAAAACCTTCATTTTCTGCCACTCTCCTCTCCCCTTTCTATTTGAATAAGCATTTTTGTAAATATACTGTTTTCCACATTTTCCTCCTCTCTATTATCCAAAACGTGTACTGTAAATTCCTTTCCTTCCATACCTACAGTAATCGTTCCAGGTGTTAATGTAATAGAATTTGCTAATATCACACGCATTCTTTCTAATTCTAAATCAGATGTAAAGCGTATAAAAGTAGGATGCCATTGATTCATATTTGGATTTAATATCAGTTTTATTACTGCAATATTTGCCTTTATAATTTCTATAAACAACACAAAACCATATTTTATAAAATCTAATACACGACCTTTTAATATGCTTTTTCTTTCTTTTTCCCAAATAAATTTTTTTGTAAAATAATACAGTCCTCCACAAATCAAAGCGCCTACTACTGCAATTTCCAATGTTATTTTACCATTAAATAAAAACCATAATACGTACATAATAATAAACAGCACAAAATCTTCCTCCTTAAAAAATAAATATGAAATAAAAAAGGTACAATGAAAAATACTCATTGCACCAAGCATACCAACTCTTTCCTTGTTACATTTATTACTTGCAGGTAATTTGCTGCAATTTTCTATCTATGTATAATCATGCTATATTTTAGTATAATCTATATATTCCATTGTTTATTATGCACTAATATAATAAAATTGTCAATATCGCTTATATTATATGGTTTTGCGCTTTGTTTAAAAATAAATACATAAATACCATATTGCTAT
>ERZ808044.1393-NODE-1393-length-13593-cov-3.059855_pt1 | contig 13593 bp, 13 predicted proteins | sample MGYA00380195_ERZ808044 | MGnify/ENA primary metagenome ERZ808044 (study PRJEB31490, sample SAMN06133423) | mouse gut metagenome | isolation source: Z7_2 | host: mice | place: China: Chengdu | collected 2015-05 ...
AAGCGTATTGATATAGACATCTAGAGAAGGCAAAGTCACAAAAATGGCGAGTAGCTTGTCATTAGACAACAACAAGATGATCCCTGCGACTACAGCAAAACTACCCCAATAAAATTGATTTTTTATGACTCCAGGATCTTTTGTGGAAAAGAAGATATCGGCAAATGCTAAAAAAATCAAGCCATTGTATGAAGCATTAGTCAACCAAAACAATAAAATAATGATGAATAATTCACTTAGCAATAGTAACTCTGAGTGCTTGTTTTCTTGGTGTTTGTGGCGATAAAAAATGAGCAAGACTAAAACACCATATAAAATAGCAGTCGACCAATACATCACGTGAACATTTCCCGGGACAACATTTAGTTTTTGCAGTAAATAAGTGCTTAGATCTCTTTGGAGGACATAGTTTGTCACCAATAAATATAAACTGGCATCATACATCAAGGCGACAAAATTGATGAGGATCAGTCCATAGTAAGCACGGGTAGCTCGGGTCAATTGTCTCATTTTACTGCCACCCCGAAACATCATAGTTTTTGATATTGTCTTTCGTTAATAAATAGACCGGAACGATGATCTCTTTTTTGACTTTTTGCTGGTCAAACAGTTGATAACATGTTTGCACGACTTTTTTTCCAAGTGCGATCGGGGACTGAGCTACAGTCGCTTTGGCATTTGGATCGCTTAATAACAGCTTTTTCATATCGCTTGATCCATCGATCCCATAGACTGGAATACTGTCCTTGAGCGCTAAAGAATCCAAGGCCGCTAAAGCTCCGATCGCACTTTGGTCATCTAAAGCCATGATCGCATCAAATTTTTTGTTTCCTTGCTGGAGTGTTTTTAAAGTCTGCTTTAAAGCGATATCCGTTTGTCCTAGAGTTTCGACATTTTGGGTGACTTGGTATTTAGTGCTATCAAGTGTTGCCAAAAAACCAGCGTAACGTTCTTTGACAGATAAAGCGTTCCAATGGCGCAAGACTAAAATGTTTGCTGCTTGTTCATGCTTCATTAAATATTGGGCACTTAATTTACCCGCCCGAAAATTATCGGATACGATGCTACTATCGATATAGCTAGAATCACTTAATTGACTATCGACAGCGATGATCTTGATCTTTTTTTTATGTGCTCTGCGGAGTGCCTGCTGGATCTTTTTATTTTCCCCATCAACGGGGTTAATAACGATAACGCTTACTTTTTTCTCAATGAATTCTTCGATCTGCTGACATTGTTTATCCACATCTAAAGCTGGATCACGGGTGTACAAAATATCGCCTTTGAGATCAGTGGCTTTCTTTAACTCTTCATTGATCGCTTGGTAAAAACTGTTATTTAGAGTCATATAAGTCGCTCCTATTTTTTGCGGACCTTTTACCATAAAGAGGGAGGCTAGCCAGATCAAAAAAATAAGGCTGGTCATAAGTAAGACAGTTACGATCAGTCGACGATCAATTTTTAACAGCATTTTTGTCAGCACCTCCCACCAGATTTTTCAGTAAAATTATAACATTATTTAGATATAAATTGTTAAATACCGTTAGAAATAAATGAACTCTTATGTTGCGCTAACTTAATTTTACAAAGATAAGCTTATTTTTCCATGTGACAAATATCATGTTAAATGGAGAAAAAGCGAACTTTTAATGTGTTTTTTGTCACTCAAAGTAGTGACTGAGCTCACTTGTTGCAACTTGCGGGAAGCGGTTACAATTTTTATATGATGAAGATTATCAAATATTACAGATAAGGAGAAGAAATTATGGTAGGAATTATTCTTGCTAGTCACGGTGGATTTGCTGAGGGGATCCATCAATCAGCGGAAATGATCTTTGGTCCACAGGCTGAATTTGAAAGCTGTATTTTAAAACCCGATGAAGGCCCTGATGATATCAAGCGTAAATTAAAGGCAGCTATTGCTAGTTTTGATGATCAAACAGAGATCTTATTTTTAGTCGATCTTTTTGGGGGAACGCCATTTAACCAAGCAGCTAGTTTAGTAGCCGATCATAAAGACAAATGGGCGATCGTTTCCGGGATGAATTTACCGCTAGTCATTGAAGCTTTGAGCCAACGTTTTACAGTTGAAACGGCTAAAGAAATAGCACAAGCGATCGTGCCAGTCGGTAATGAAGGGATCAAGATCTATCCTGAAGTGGTGTCAGCCAGTGAAACTAAAGAAAAGACCCTAGCAGACAGTAAAAAAAGCGCCAAGATCCCAGAAGGTACAGTCCTAGGCGATGGTAAGATCGAATATGTTTTGGCTCGGGTCGATACGCGTCTTTTACATGGACAAGTCGCTACTGGCTGGACCCATACAACTCATCCAAATCGGATCATTGTTGTTTCAGATAAGGTACGCCAGGATAAATTGCGGACCAATATGATCAAGCAAGCTGCTCCAAATGGAGTCAAAGTATCAGTTGCACCGATCAAAAATATGGTCAAAGCTAATAATGATCCCCGTTTTGGTGAGACCCGGGCCTTAGTTTTATTTGAGACAGTTGAAGATGCTTTAGCTACGATCAAAGCAGGGGTGGATATCAAGGAGATCAACCTAGGCTCTTCAGCATATAAAGAAGGTAAGGTCAACGTGACTAAAGCTTTATCCTTTGATCAGACTGATGTTGATGCGATCAAAGAATTACAAAATATGGGAGTCAAATTCGATGTTCGGGGTGTTCCAAGCGATCAACCGGCTAACATTGATGACTTGATCCGCTCAGCTGAGAAGAAATTAGCTGAAAAGAAATAATTTGGGAGGAAAAATCGATGAGTACGCTTCAAATCATTTTAGTCGTAATTGTAGCATTTATTGTAGGTTGTAGTTCTGTTAATGACCAGCTCGAGACTTATCAGCCGATCGTGGCATGTTCGTTGATCGGGTTAGTTACCGGTCATCTTGAACTTGGTGTCATGTTAGGTGGTAGCTTACAGTTGATCACTATGGGGTGGGCCAATGTTGGGGCTGCGATGGCGCCAGACGCTGCTTTAGCCGGAGTCGCTTCTGCAATTATTTTAATTGAAGGTAACCAAGGATCACAAGGGATCGGACCAGCGATCGCTTTAGCTGTTCCATTAGCTGTTGCTGGCCTTGGGTTAACGATGTTAGTTCGGACTGCAACTGTATTTATTGCCCATATCATGGATAGTCGAGCAGAAGAAGCTGATATCAACGGGATCCAAATATGGCATTTTATCGGGATGGCACTGCAAGGACTGCGGGTCGCTATTCCAGCTTTACTGTTGATGCTCATTCCAGTAAACGTTGTGCGCCAAGGCCTTGAAGCAATGCCAGAATGGTTGACTGCTGGAATGACGATCGGTGGTGGTATGGTCGTTGCCGTTGGTTATGCGATGGTCATCAATATGATGTCTAGTCGCGAAGTATGGCCGTTCTTCTTTTTAGGTTTTGCATTGGCGGCGATCGACCAATTAACGCTGATCTCTTTGGGTATCATCGGTGTTTGCTTGGCGGTCTTGTTCCTTGTACTTGAAGGTAAAGGTGGCAATTCGAATGGCTCTTCTAACGGTGATGGGGGTTCAGACGATCCTTTGGGCGAGATCTTAGAAGAACTCTGATCGATTTTGAATATCAGTGAAAGGAATGGAGCATTATTATGAATAACGATAAAAAAGTCAGTTTATCCAAAGCAGATCGCTTTAAAATGTTTTTGCGTTCATATTTTCTTTTGAGTTCGTTCAACTACGAAAGAATGCAAAATGGTGGGGTAGCGTATACTTTGATCCCTGCTATCAAAAAGCTATATTCTAAAAAAGAAGACCGCGCAGCAGCTTTAAAGCGGCACTTAGAATTCTTCAATACGCATCCTTTTATGGCTAACCCGATCTTTGGGGTGACGATGGCGTTAGAAGAAGAAAGAGCCAATAGTGCTGATGTTGATGATGCGGCGATCTCTGGGGTCAAGATCGGGATGATGGGACCGCTAGCTGGTGCCGGAGATCCGCTATTTTGGTTCACCTTACGTCCGATTTTACTTTCTCTAGGAGCTTCGTTGGCCGTTTCGGGGAATATCCTTGGACCGCTCTTATTCTTTATTTTATGGAACATCATGGCAGCAGCTGTTAAGTGGTATACCCAAGAGTTTGGCTATAAAGCGGGAGTTTCGATCACAGATGACCTTTCGGGTGGCCTTTTGCAAAAGGTGACTCGGGGTGCGTCCATGATGGGGATGTTTGTCATCGGGGCATTGATCCAACGTTGGGTCTCGATCACATTTACGCCAGTCGTGTCCCAAGTCAAACAACAAAAAGGTGCCTATATCGAATGGGATAAACTTCCTGCAGGTGTTAAGGGATTAAAGGAAGCTTTTAGTCAATACGCTGCTGGTCGTTCGATCGATGCGACAAAAGTTACCACGTTACAGGATAACTTGAATCAATTAGTTCCAGGGTTAGCGGCTTTGGGCTTGACCTTCCTTTGCATGTATCTTTTAAAGAAAAAAGTATCACCAATTATTATCATTTTGGGGATCTTTGTTTTAGCGATCCTATTCCATGTGATCGGATTATTATAAAAGAAAGGATGAATTCAAATGGTCAAGTCACTGAATACGATAAGAGAGCTTACAGATAAGGGAACTTGGTATCGTAATGGCCCTTTTTATGGCAATGTCATGGTCGGTGACTATGCCTTTGAATTTTACAATGAGACCAAGCTACAAGATTACATCCAAATTCCTTGGGATGAGATCACTTATGTCGTTGTTGATCACTATTTTGGCGGTAAATATATTCCACGTTTTGAGATCAGGACCAAGAAAAATGGCAAGTTTAGATTTTCAACACGCAATAGCCGGGCAACTTTAAAAGCAATGCAAAAACACTTGCCCCGTGAAAGTATGCGGAAAGCGCCAAGTGTTGCTCAGATCTTAAAGCAACGTTTTAGTAATTTACGTCAAAGCTGACAAAACAGCTATTCAGATGCGGATCTGGGTAGCTGTTTTTGTGTTTCGATAGAAGAGCATATTTTATGTTGATTCAAATATGCTAAGAAAATCGTTTATTTGACTTTTCTAACAGACACCAAGTACTCTTACTTTTGTGTGGCAGAAGATGATCATCAGTTTGAGATCAAAGAATTAGTCCAAAAGTATCATTATGTGTTAGTTGATAGCGCTTTAGTGTAGAATAGAGACAGATGCAATAGAAGGTAGGGATTTTGTTATGGATATTAAGCTGATCGCGATCGATATTGATGGGACTCTGGTCAATTCTAGAGGGCAACTAACGCCAAAAGTCAAAGAAACCATCAAACAAGCCACAGCTCAAGGGATCAAAGTCGTCATTTGTACCGGACGTCCGTTAGCTGGGGTGACAGAGCTATTGGCCCAGCTAGATCTAGCGGACCAAGATGACCAATATGTAGTCTGCTTTGGTGGGGCAGTCGTTGAGACCACGAGTGGCAAGCTGATCTTTAAAAAAGGGATCAGTTACGACGATTTTGTCGATTTAGAAGCGATCGCTCGCAAATTAAATCTGCATTTCCAAGCGATCAATACCGAGCGGATCTACACATGCAACAAGGATATTGGTTATTACACACTCTATGAAGCAAACTTGGTGTCGATGCCGATCTCATATCGGACTCCCGAAGAAATGCGCGAGATCTCGCTTGTTAAAGCCATGTATATTGAAGATGCTGAAATTCTTGACCCTGCGATCGCCAAGCAGGAATATTTTGAACCTATCAAAGACCGCTTAGATTTGATGAAGACAGCACCATTTTATTATGAAGCCTATGCAAAGGACGTCAATAAGGGCAATGCACTCGTTAAACTGTGTGAGATCCTTGATTTGACGGCGGATAATGTGATGGCGATTGGGGATGAGGAAAATGATATCTCAATGCTCAAATTTGCAGGTACAAGTGTTGCAATGGGTAATGCTGTCCCAGCAGTCAAAGAAGTTGCCACACACCATACTGTGGATAACGATCACGATGGAGTAGCCCAAGCGATCCGAGAATTAGCACTGAAAAAATAACGAGAATAGAGGACTTAGACCTATGCTAAATGGTGTAGGTCTATTTTTGTTGTGCAAATTATAAAAATCATTGGATATTAGTGAGTTATAGTGTTAAAATTCTATTTGAAAATGATGTGTTTTAAGTAAGAAGGAGAAAAATTATTGAGCAATTGGAGGACACTATGCAAAGAAAATACAAGTTAGTTGTGATTGTGATCCTTAGTCTATTTTTGATAGGAGGAACTAGTATGGCGATCATTAAAGGAGTAGAACATTTACGGAGCGAAAAGAAAAAGCGTCAAAAAGCCGAGTCGATCAAGGAAAGTAAAAAAGAAGTCAAAGAGCAAGCCAAGGCCAGACAAAAGATCACATTGTGGGTCGTACAGCATTATGAAGGACCAGAACCAATTAAGACGATCGGAGTGGGAAAAATATATACAAGTGGAATCTTAGGGAGTGGGGGAAAAAGTGTATCAGTAATTATAAATGATGAAGAAAAAAATATAATTGATGGGATATTGATAGGTGATGATTTCAATCCTAGTCATCCAGGCGCACAAGTTGAAAATAGCGATTATAACTATGTAGAACAGACGATGCACAAAAATTTAGATGGGATAGAGATAAAATATTGGGAGGAAAATAATAATGATGATTCCAAAAATTAGTGAATATAATACATTTACACAACGTGTCTATAATACAGATCCTATAAAAGGAAAAAAAATATAAAAAAGGACAACTGATTCCTGGTACAAACTATAAAATCCTCGACATCTCCCGCAACGGCACCTATGGCAATAAAAAGCAGTATGGTGTTCCTAATCACATGCAGGCGATGACAGTTGCACCAGTAAAGGATGGTGTGGTGGACTACAGCCAGCTTACGATCGCTTATGCTGGGACTAACCCAGAGGATAAAGTCGATCTAGTGACTGATGTGATCGATGTTGCTGATGTGGATGGCACCTTGTCCCAAACTAAAAATCTGGTCGAAATTTTTGAGCCGCCAGTGAGTCAATTCGATACCGCTTTGGGCTATGCTAATTATATTCAAAAACGCTATCCTAAAGCAAAGATCACGGTAACAGGCCACTCTTTAGGTGGTTCGTTGGCTTTGACTGTTGGTGCCAAAAAGCATCTAAAGACAGTAACGTTTAATGCACCCGTGCCTAAAGATAAGTTGAGTAAAAAAGATAAGCAGTATATATTGGATAATCCAACTAAAATCACCAGTTATTTGAATGTCGACGATCTTATCGGTAATTATAACAACAGCTATACCTTGTTTGGTGGACTTTTCAAGGGGGATTTTCAGCATTACTATAAAAATGGGACAGGGATGGGTGATATCGATCTTGAAAAGACATTACGCTCACTCTCACAAGGCAAACTCGTTTTGAAAAACGGCCAGACGATCTCTGTAAGTAAAGAAAAATTAGAAAAGCTCATCAATGAAAATCATAACGTAGCTAACTGGTTCGATGAAAAAGGGCAGCTTAGATATTCACATCATAAAGTGGTAGTTTCAAAAACACAGGCCACGTTTGAAACAAAAGTGTCAAAGGCTGACACTGCTTTAGCTGAGCGCTTGGCTAAGATACGTGGATTACGCAAGAAGTATGGACATAAATATAGCGTCAAAGGTGGCAAGATCAAATTAGATGCAGCTTTGGCTTACGCTCTAAAAGCTGCGATCAAAGAACACGGACAAGCAGGGATCGAAGTGCTCGAACAGACGCAAAAACAGATCGAGGCGAAGTTAGAAGCTAATTGGAACGAGACATTGCAGATGGCGCACCAAATTGGGACTGACCTGACAGAAGCCGAGATCTTAGAGGTCTTGCATTATGCTGGGGCTGATAAGGAAAGCTTATATACCAAGCCAGTTGAGAAATTAAACGAGCAATTAAAACCACTAAAGCAACTAAAAGAAGAGCTAGCTGATTTCGATAGGGCATTTGACAAGCGTATAAAGCAACGGATCGCTGACGATCAAGAATTAGCAGGAGAATTTGGACTATGATGATGAAATCTGTTTGCTTTTGTCCGTTTATGTTATAGTTGAGTTATCATAAAATTAGGGGCTAAGGCGATGTTAAAAAAAGAACGTTTATTAAAAATTTTAGAGATCGTAAATCAAAAAGAGATCGTTACGGTAAATGAGTTGATCACTACGTTAGGTGTTTCAGATATGACGATCCGGCGTGATCTAGATGAACTCGATAAGAGCGGGAAGTTGATCCGATTACATGGAGGTGCTCAGAAACTTGCTAATATCGAGGAAGTCGAGCTTTCGCGCAATCAGAAAAAAGAGCTCCATTTGGTCGAAAAACAAGAAGTTGCTAAACTAGCTGCGCAAAAGATCAAACCCAAAGATACGATCTATATCGGAGCTGGCACGACTCTTGAATTGATCGTAAATTATGTTGAAAAACCAGAAACTTTGCGGGTCGTGACTAATAGTTTGCCGGTCTTTGAAGCTTGGCAAAAGACTGACGCTGAATTGATCTTAGTTGGAGGCAATTATCGACGTCATTCGGGTGAATTTATCGGTGGCTTAACGATCAAATTACTCGAAGATCTCAAGTTTACCAAGGCGTTTGTGGGTGTCAATGGGGTCAATAATGATAACATGATGGCGGCTAACACCGAGGAAGGTCAAGCTGAAGCGCTTGGTTTGAATAATGCACAAGAAAGATATGTCGTGATGGATAAATACAAGTTTAACCGGAATGATTTTTATAACTTTTATAGTCTCTATAATGTCGATGCCCTTTTGACTAATAGTTCAGTAGCACCAGATACTTTAGAGCATTACCAGACATACACGAAGATCGAAAACTAAGACAATAATAAAGGCCTCACCATGATTTATCGTGGTGGGGCCTAATTGTTTTATATAGCTGAAAGCTAGATCGGTACTTGGATGACTTGAATACCATTTTTTTCAAATTTAGCAATGAGCTTAGGATCAGCAAATGAATCAGTGATCAAAATATCGACATCATCAATGCTACCTACAGTAAAGTTAGAGGATTTGCCTAGTTTGGTGTAGTCGGCTAAAACAATGACTTGCCCAGAGTTTTGAATGATCTTGCGGTTGATCCGAGCTTCATTTATCTGAGAAGTCGAGATCCCAGTTTGGTCGTTTAGGCCATTGCAGCCGACCAAGGTCACATTTGAGCGCATGCTGTTAAATGAATTAAAAGCAATATCGCCGATCATGACCTCTTTAGCAAAATTGACTTCTCCCCCACTCAAAAAGATACTAGTTTTAGAATTTTTTTTATATCCTAAAGCATGAAGGTTATTAGTCAAGACAGTGATGTTTTTATCTGCCAGATATTCAAGGACTTTGACAGCCGTGTTACTCGAGTTGATAAAGATGATCTGACCATCACTGATCAGATTGCTGGCTTCTTTAGCTAATTTATCCTTTAATTTGTCGAGCGGATCTTCAGAACCGATCTTATCGACAGTTTGTTCGACATAAACTACCTTACCAAAGGAGCGTTCTAATAAGCCCATCTTTGCTAAGATCTCGCAATCACGGCGGATCGTCATTTCAGAAACGTTAAATTGCTGACTCAATTCGCTGATCGTGGCAGTTTGTTTTCCTTTGAGATAGTCGGTCAATGCAGTGCGCCTTTTTTTGATAGCTTGATTAGAGCTTTTCATTATAAATTACCCCCTGAAGTGCATAGTATTTTGATACTTGCGGGCGAGTTTTAAGTAGTGCCCCACCTGTTTGGAATCATTTAAGATGCGGTATTCATTTGCCAAAATATGATAGTAATAAGCCTTTTCACGCGCATTTAGTCGTTTAGGTGAGATCTTATCCAAGTGACGAATGCTCTTTTGGTGCAAACCGTTAGCTGAAGCGATCAAGGCGTCGATCTCATCAAATGAAAAAAGTGGACTAAAATGTTTTTGATCACTGTGTTTGAATTCGCGTAATTTATCGCCACAGTAAAGCATTTTTGTAGGCTCTTTTAGAAAATAATAACATAAAAGCTGGTTGTACCAAAAGATGAACAAATAATCAGGTGAACCGTGGAAAAAATCATGGTGCTGGTTCATGTGTTCTAGGCAACCTTGATAATTTCCTTCATCCATCAAGCAAAGAGAATCGAAAATGATCAGTGAGCCTTTGAAGCCGTTAAAAATATCATATTTGACTAACTTTTCGCGGGCTTTTTTACATTGTGCAAGATCAGTCTGCATTGTCAAAGCTGTTGTCATTTTGGTATAGAGAAATTTCAAGTACTCATAGTACAACGCACCAACTAAGATCACCCCCCCACCAAGTGCATAAAGCAATTTAGCACTCAAGGCTGGAGTAGTTATGGTAGCTGTGACGATATAAAACGTGAAAATAAGATAGATGAACAAAAGTCCGAGTTGTTTAGTGACTGAGTAGGAATTCCAAAAGAACTTTTTCATAAAATGCGCCTCTCCTTTCGGATCTTTTCTAATTATATGATAACAAAAAGCGTTTGCATTAACAATAAATAGTTCATTTTCCTGAAAAAATTTTATTTTTATGATTATTAACATAAAATATGTGATATTAACATATAAAGTTGTGTTAAGCGTTTCCGAAAGTGTTATTCTATAAGCGTAGAGAAAAACTTGAAATGGAGGAAGTAATATGGCAAAAACGATCAATGATGTTTCGCGCAATAGTTGGATCTTGTCAACTTTTCCAGAGTGGGGCACATACTTAAATGAAGAGATCGCCGCTACAAAGGTCAAAGCTGGTAGCTTTTCAATATGGTGGCTTGGTTGCACCGGGATTTGGCTAAAGACACATGAAGATACCAATATTTTATGTGATCTATGGTGCGGAACAGGTAAACAGACACACGGAACAGGTAAAATGAAGGCTGGTCATCAGATGATGCGAATGTCAGGTTGCCAGAATCAACAACCTAACTTACGTAATCAACCGTTTGTGATCGATCCATTTGCGATCAAGGATGTCGATGCGCTGTGTGTTTCTCATATCCACTCTGATCATTTGGATATCAACACAGCAGCGGCAGTCAATAAAAACTGCCCAGAAGCTAAATTTATCGGTCCTAAAGAAGTTGTAGCGACTTGGAGAAAATGGGGCGTGCCGGAAGAAAAATTGATCGTAGTCAAACCAGGCGATGAAGTCAAGGTCGGTGCGGTCACGATCAAAGCGATGGAAGCTTTCGACCGGACGGCTCTAGTAACAGAAAGTGATCCTGAAGTTAAATTAGCGGGTAAGCTACCACAGGATATGGATAAGATCGCTGTTAATTACTTATTTGAAACGTCTGGGGGCAACCTTTATCATGCCGCTGATTCACATTATGCTAATGAATTTGCAAAACACGGCAATGAAAATCAGATCGATGTAGCATTGGGAGCTTACGGTGAAAATCCACGGGGGATCACGGATAAGGTAACTTCGATCGACATTTTGCGCATGGCAGAATCACTGCGCGCTAAAGTTGTGATCCCAGTACACTATGATATTTGGACTAATTTTTATGCCGACCCTAAAGAGATCACAGAACTGTGGCGCTTACGCAAGGACCGGTTGCAATATGATTTCAAACCATTTATTTGGCAAGTTGGGGGTAAATTCACCTATCCAGAAGACAAAGATCGCCTTGAATTCATGTATGATCGTGGCTTTGAAGATGTCTTTACCAAAGAAAATGATGTGCCTTTCCCATCATTCCTATAGGAGGGAATCGTTATGTTACGTTACTTTTATGATAATAACTTAGTTGCGATCAGCAAAAAGACACCAAAAGATTGGGAAGAAGCGATCCGATTGAGTGGGGAGATCTTGAAGCAAAATGAACTGATCACTGATCAATATGTCGATCAGGTGATCAATGATGTCAAAGAATACGGCCCCTACATTGTGATCGTGCCTGGAGTCGCAATGCCGCACTCATCTGCTAAAAATGAAGGCGTTTTAGGAACTGGGATCGGTTTTACCCTTTTACCGGAAGCAGTTTCTTTTGAGGCGGGGAACCCTGAAAAAGATGCCCAACTCTTTTTCATGTTGGCAGCTAAGGATTCGGCAGCCCATATGGAAAACATCGCTAATTTGTCAGATCTTTTAATGACTGAAGGTCTGATCGCTGATCTCAAAAAGGTAAAAACAATGGAAGATTATATCACTGTGATGGAGAAATATCAGCTCTAGCTCAATTTATAAAAGGAGGATAACGCAATGGAGGCGATTTTAGATATCTTGATGGGTATTTGGGATTACTTTGCTCAAAACATTTTGACTCAACCCGCCTTTTTGATCGGTTTTATCGTTTTGATCGGTTATTTGCTTTTGAAAAAGCCACTTTATGAATGTATCTCAGGTTTTTTAAAAGCAACAGTCGGTTATTTGATCTTAACGGTTGGTTCAACTGGATTAGTTACTAGTTTTCGTCCGATCCTAGTTGGGTTAAAGGAAAGATTCCATTTAAGCGCGATGGTAACTGACCCATATTTTGGACAAAATGCTGTAACGGCTGGGATCGAAAAAACTTTTGGCCGTACTTTTGGTGATACGATGCTCTTATTACTGATTGCATTTATCTTTAATATCTTGCTAGTTCGTTTCAAAAAGTACACTAAATTGCGTGCTGTGTTCACTACCGGTAATGTTCAAGTCCAACAAGCCGCGACGGCCTTTTGGCTTTTGCTCTTCTGTTTCCCAGATATGGGACGTTTGCACATCCTATTTATTATGGGACTGATCTTAGGACTCTACTGGGCTGTTGGTTCGAATTTGACCGTTGGGATCACCCAAGACCTTACAGAAGGAGCTAGTTTTGCGATCGCTCACCAACAGATGTTTGGGATATATCTGTTTGCCCGGTGGTCTGAACGTTTCAAGAAGAAAAAATCTAATAAACGTTTGGAAGATATTGAACTACCAGGATTTCTATCCATGTTCAATGACAACATGGTCGCAACTTCGATCTTGATGCTCCTCTTCTTTGGGATCATCTTGGTAGTTTTAGGTCCAGATTATTTGGTACAAGCTAAGTTTATGGCAGAGGGCCAGAGTTTTGTCTTCTACATTTTAGAAACGTCACTGATGTTTGCCGTATATTTGGCGATCTTGCAGCTAGGCGTGCGGACTTTCGTGGCGGAACTGACAGAATCGTTTCAAGGGATCTCCAATACATGGTTACCAGGGGCTGTACCTGGGATCGATATCGCGGCGACCTTTGCCTTTGGGTCACCAAATGCAGTTACGATCGGCTTTTTAATGGGGGCGTTAGGTCAATTCTTGATGATCATCTTACTGATCGTGTTACAATCACCAACGATCGTCGTTGCAGGTTTTATACCACTCTTTTTTGATAACGCTGCCATTGCTGTTTATGCAAATAACCGTGGTGGGATCAAGGCGGCAGTGCTCTTCCCATTTATCTCAGGGATCATTCAGGTGCTTGGATCGGCTTTTATCGCAACTTGGGTCGGTTTAGCCCAATATGGTGGCTATATCGGGATGTTTGACTGGGCAACAGTTTGGCCATTCTTCACAATTTTGATGAAATACGCTGGTTATGTTGGTATCGCCTTAGTCGTTTTGATTTTAGTACTCAT
>ERZ808044.1400-NODE-1400-length-13556-cov-5.344313_pt1 | contig 13556 bp, 16 predicted proteins | sample MGYA00380195_ERZ808044 | MGnify/ENA primary metagenome ERZ808044 (study PRJEB31490, sample SAMN06133423) | mouse gut metagenome | isolation source: Z7_2 | host: mice | place: China: Chengdu | collected 2015-05 ...
GAATTTACAGGCGTATGATCCCGCCTCCCCGCTGCTCTGCAGCCAGCTGACAGAGGCAGATAAAGTCACGGAGCGCAGAGTGAAAAGTCTTCAGTACTCCTTTTTTGACAGCATCAGGATACAGTGAGAATCTTCCTGTGAAGCTGTATATGTCGACGGCTTCCACTTCCTTTCCCGGCGAATACTATCTGCATGCAACGATCGTAAACTCGCCCGGTAACTTCTCATTGTCCCATGCCGGATGTTCGTCAAACTTTCTCAGCACAAAACCGCTGCCAATAACGGCATTGATGATCTCACTGACCGTATATTTTCTGTAACTGCACCGTGGCATATTCTTCCGGATACTTTCTTCAAAAAAGCGGGCGTGTGCCATCTCTCCTTCAAAGATTTCCGTTGAAAAGTAACTCATCGTCGGCTGTTCAAGTCCCAGCAGATCCGCTGTTTTGGTAAAAGGATGGAAATCGCTGCATATCATCCTGCCACCTTTTTTTAATAAAGCAAACATAATATCCATGAACTCATTTATGTCATGAAAATAGTGCAGCACGCCGCCTTCCATAAACACTATATCAAAATAACCTCCGTACTTCTGCTGATCGATCTCCAGTATGTCGCATACCTCGAAATGCAGGTCAACCCCGGCAGCTGCCGCCACTTCAAGCGCATACCTCTTATTATCCTCCGAAATATCAAAGACCGTGACATCCGCTCCCAAAACAGCCAGCGGAACCGCCTTCTTTCCACAGGAACCGCATATGTTCGCAATTTTCATCCCGCTATAGGTATCGAAATAATCCGCATACTTTTTCAACATCCCGACCGGATCTTCCCGGTCCTGTTTTGCCCTGTCCGCCGGGGCGCCCGCCTGTTTCACCCAAAACTCATACGCGTTATATTCCCATGCCTTTTTATTCTGCATACTGTACGCTTTCATTCAGATCCCCTCCAACTCCCATCAGACTTTCAACATTTTTCATAAAAACCGTATACTGCCCAAACACCGGTCACAAACATTCCTGCAGGCCCAGTTCCCTCTCAACCAAAGCAAAAGTGTCCTCAATACTCCTGTTCTCATCTCTGACGATGACCCGAAAACCGGCGTTGAGAAAAGCGTCATACACCGCACGGGAATTAATCCTTTTCAGACACTGCCTGAAATTTTCCATTGCCCGTTCGGCGTCCTCTTCGGCCATGAGTAATTGATATAGAAACTGCTTTTCTTTGTCTGGTCTTTCAAAAAAGCGGTTGACCGATATATCCGGGTCAGCCAGCATGATCAACACATGCTCCTTATCCGATATCTCTCTCAGCGTTTCCAGGGAAATATTGGTGTCCACAAAAATCCTTTTCCCTTCGGTGCTCAGCTGCTCCAGAATATCAAGCTCCAAAATTTCACACTCTCCGGATACCCCTTTCACCCAGGCTTCATATTCATCCGGCGTTCGTCTGATGAAATCGCGCCAGTCCTGCAGGTCTCTCGTGTATGTCAGACACGGAAATCTCTTCTGGTCTAATCCGGATAATAATGCATCATGATAATTTTCTTCGCATGCAATCCCGTTATACTTCTCGGCCAGCCGCTTCACCATCGTGGATTTGCCGGCATATGCCGTCCCTGTTATGAAATATATGTGATCTGATTTCATCCTGTTCTCCTGTTATCCTGTGCGAATATTGTTGTAATATCTTTGTGTAGAGTATATCACACGCAGTTCCGTCCGGTAAAGATACCCCGCAAAAGGCGGACTGGGGAATACCTGATAAATTCTTTCCGTCAAACCATCAATAAACAATCCTGTCCTCTCCTTTGCAAAAATCATTGTACATGGTAAAATAAGTAAAACAAATAAGTCATACCGGAAAATCATCAACACAAAAAATATGGAGAAATACAATGGTCGGCATCTATTTCAGCGGTACAGGAAATTCAAAGTATTGTATTCATAGATTTTTAGAAGAATATGACAAGAGCAGTCCGGCCTTTTCCATAGAACAGGCCGAAGCTGTCACGCACATCATCGCTGCGCGCGAAATCGTAATATGCTATCCGGTCCAGTTCAGCAATATTCCTAAAATACTCCAGGACTATATCGTCACAAACAGGCAGATCTGGAATGGGAAAAGAATTTTCATCATCGCGACAATGGGGCTTTTCAGCGGTGACGGGGCCGGAATCCTGGCACGGCTTTTCAAAAAATACGGTGCGGTCATAACCGGCGGCCTGCATCTGAAAATGCCGGACAGTATCTGCGACGAAAAAGTTTTGAAACGAAAATACGAGAAAAATCTTACATTGATAAGAAACGCAGACATAAAGATCCACAAAGCGGTCATCCGGATCAAAAGCGGAAAGCCGCCACAGGAGGGATTGGGCATCTGGTATCATGCTGCCGGACTGTTTGGCCAAAGGCTTTACTTCTACAGCAGGACAAAACACTACACAGATCAGTTGAAGATCGACCAGCAAAAATGTATCGGGTGCGGCTTATGCGAAACGCTGTGCCCCATGAAAAATATCAGATCAGAAGACGGTACTGCCTTTGCCGGCAATCAATGTACCATGTGCTATCGCTGTATCAACAAATGCCCCAGACAGGCGATCACCTTATTGGGAAAAAATGTGATCGGGCAGTACGACATAAACAAATACCTTTAAGGACTTTGCTTGTAACAGAGCCGTCATCGAAAGTTGATCACCCACCTGTTTTCCGCCTGATAGTAGATCAACCATACTCTTATGCTCTGGCCATGGAGGACCAGTGTACAGTCATATTCCATGGCGGGAACTCCGGCGTACCGCTTCTTTTCCTGAGAATGGACTGTGATTTCCCGGATTGTCTGTACTTCTCCATTCTCATCCTGTATTTTCAACATCAGGGGCATAATCCTTCCGGTACTGGTAAACCAGCACTGACAGCCGATTCTTTTCTGTGTTCCCCTGACACTGCCTGCATCTGCCCCGGAAGAATGCGCACCGATTCCAAATGCCATCTTTTACTCTCCCCTTTCCACCGGATCATCCATCCTGGCGATCTTTTCATAATCCATTTCATCAAACAGATTCAGCTGCCTGCCCTATAGATCTCTATGGTCAAGTCTGTCGGACTCTGCTCCTGCCTTTCCCCTTTATGGGCCAGACGATAAACGGCCTCCCAGGAAAGATAGGCCGAATTGACATCTATATGAAAAATAATGTTTCCCAAACGCATGTTCACCTCCTGTGCATTCATTGTAGTAAACATACGTTCTATTTTCAAGCGGTAATATCTGTTAAACAGACCACACCTTTCCACCTGAAATCAAAATACAGTTCAGAACAGGCTCAACTGTTCATAATCCGTTTTCCGTTCCAGCAGGCAGGGAGTTTTGTGCAGGATGTTTGCTGTCTTCGCATCATGAAATATCCATTCTGCAATCTCCTGCCGCTCCAGGATCAGCGGCATTCTGTCATGCACCGGCTTCATGGAAGCGTTTGCGGCAGTCGTAAGGATCACAAAATGCTCTCCGTCTTCATACCGTCTGCCAAGCCCCGCCATAAACAAAAGCGGCATATCGTTCCTGCAAAATGTGTTCTTCTCTTTCCGGGGATTCCATTCGTAAAACCAGGATGCCGGAATCACAATACGCCTGTGCTGTATGCCGGCCCGGAACAAAGGCTTTTCCAGCGCCGACTCACATCTGGCATTGAAGATCAGCTTTTTCCCCTCATAGCCGGGAAATCCCCAGCGCTGCAAGCCGCAGCACAGGGAGCCGTCTTTTTCCGCCAGCACCGGCGATCACATTCTCAACTACCAAAACACCCATATTTCCAGACGCGATACCGTCCAAAACATGCTCTTTACTATGATGCCGGCAAAAGAACTCTGCTACCTCTTTCGGGTAATACTTCGGATATATTGTTTTGATGGCTGTGTGCAAAATATCGTGAACTGCATCTACCATGTCAGAAGTTGCTGTTATGTATTCCATCCTGCTTTCCGTTCCTTTCGCTTCGTCCGGCCGCAAAACGCTGTAAAACGTCAGGGGCACTTTTCATGGCAAAGTATGTTTGCCAATGTCTGTATCAATCAGATTATATTACACAAATATGCCGTTTTCCATCTCTTTCTATATGCTTTTCCTCAAATAATATGGTATCGTTTTGTATAGCCATATAAATCCTGCATGTTAATATGCGTTGCTTGCCGCAACGGGCAGTTTATAATACAATAACGGCAACAACTGAAAGAAAGGTGGTGCTCTTCAATGTTAAATGAAAACATAAAAGCAATCAGAAGATCCAAAGGATTCTCGCAGGAGGAACTTGCCGTCAGGCTGAATGTGGTGCGGCAGACAATCTCTAAATGGGAGCAGGGATTGTCCGTTCCCGACTCTGATATGCTGCTCTCCATATCGGAAGCGCTTGAAACACCGGTAAGCATTTTGCTTGGAGAAACGGTTGTGGAGCAGGAAGTCGATGATCTGAAAGCAATTTCCAAAAAACTGGAAATCATCAATCTACAGCTAGCACAGAGAAAGACTACCAGAATGAAAATACTTCACTGGCTGTTGATCGCATTGTGCGTGGCTATCGTAACAATCTTTGCGGTCTTAATACAGCTGAACAGTCCTTATCTTGGCTGGAATTATAATGACCCTGAAACCGCTGTGGCCGGAGTCGTTTTTCACGCATTTGAATGGCTGTTTGTCAGACTCGCTCCCCTGATCCTGATCGGGACGATCGTTGGAATTTTCCTGACACGGAAAAAAGATTAGTCGCCGCTTCTGTCCGATCGCTGCTCCGGTTGAGCCGCGATCGGACAGACAGTGCTGAAAACCTTCCTTCAAATTAAAATCCGTATTCAACAGTGATCTGACTTCCGGCTTTTGTCTTCTTGACCTTGATCTGCTGCGGAATATTCTCTATCAGTTCTTCCCTGTGGCTGATGATGCCCACCAGCTTGTTGCTCCCAGTCAGATTTATCAGAATTTCCATCGCATTATCCAGCGATTTCCTGTCTAACGTTCCAAAGCCTTCATCTACAAAGAGTGCATCCATCTGCACACCGCCAAGATTGGACGACACTGTGTCAGACAGTCCCAAGGCAAGGCTCAGTGAGGCCTTAAAGCTCTCCCCGCCGGAAAGATTTCCCACAGGTCTTCTGTGTCCCGTATAATTGTCCAGCACTTCCAGGTCAAGGAAATTGTTGCTTTTCCTGCCGGGAGAATTCTCCTGACGATACAGCTCATACTGTCCGTCGCTCATTGGCAGCAGCCGCCTGTTTGCCGCAGCGATGATCCCGTCAAATCCCGCAGCCTGGATATATTGCTCCAATGTAATCTTTCCGTTTCCCGTTGTGCCTTTGACCAGGTTATAAAGCCGCTGACAGATCCCATTCTCTTTACGTGCCTTTTCTAACTCTTCTCTCCTGTCAAGAATACTCTTTTGCTTCTCCTCATTCGTATGTATTCTGTTTTCGCTGTTATTACAGTTCTTTCTGATCAGATCTACCTTCGCGCCCTGCTCATCACATACGGCCTGTAATGCCTGAATGTCTATCACCTTTTTGCCTTCTGCGTCCTTCTTTGCATCTGAAAGCTGTTTTTCATTCGTTGCAACATCCTGATCATATTCGTGAATCACTTTGTCCGACGATGCGATATCCTCTTCCCTCACAACACATGTCAGCATTTCCTCTACAGAAGAGAATCCATTTGCACTGACTTCTTTATTCAGCTTCTCTCTTAAAGTTTCTTCATCCTTTTTCTGCTGATCCAGTCTGTCATCCAAAGTCTTTAACTTTGACCGGGCGGCGGTAACATTGTCATCAGCGTTTTTCTTTTCCGCATCTGCCTTCTTGATGTCGTCCAATATCTTATTTTTCTTCGTCTCCGCCTGTGTTCTCTCTTTCTTTGCTGTTTCCCAATCCGGGAAGCTCAATTTCTCAAGCGTCTTTAATGTGGCTGTCGTTGTGGTCAGTTCCTGGTTCGTTTTTTGTCTCTTTTCGCCAAGTTCCTCTTTTTTCGAATTGAGCTTCTCTGTCTCGTCTCCCTGCGCAGTTTCGAGATCTTTTTCGGCCTTCTCAAGTGTCATGCAGTCCCGACCAATGGAATTACATTTTTTTATGTTTTCCTTTGCCCTTGTCTCAACCTGCGTTTTCGCTTCCTTTACTGCCATGAGCAATTCTTCGAGCGATTTTTCCTCTATATCCATGTCCAAAAGCGGGTTTTCCATGCAGTCTGATATCGTTATCCTAAGCTGCTCCTCGAACTCTTCCAACGAGGTCTTTGCTTTTTCTGCCTCCGTATTTGCATTGTTCTTTTTATCGCGAAGCTCCGCTTCCTTTTTCTGAAGTTTTTTGAAATCAGCTTCGGAAATCGAAACGTCTTTCAGCTCAGCCGGCTCCGGATGATGTACGGATCCGCATACCGGACATTTCTCTCCTTCTACAAGTTTTTCTGCCAAAATACCGGCTCTGCTGTCTTCGAGAATACGCTCAGCCTCTTCTCTCCTGCCGCTCGCTTCTTCGTATTTGTCACGTATCTCTAAAAATGTGCTCTGTTTTTTGGCAAGGTCCTTTTTCTTAGCCTCTCTTTTCGGCATCTGATCGTCTATGACTGCATCTAAATCCGCCAGAAGATCCGTCAGCTTTTCACTCTCATTTTTTGCCTCTGTCAGCTCAGCCGGCTTACCTTTTAACGCCTTAACTGTTTCGGTAAGCGCTTTGATCTTCTCTTTCAGAGCTTTCTCAATTTCTTTCAAGTCTGCTTCTTTCGCACTGATAGTGTCATCGAGTTCTTTGAGTTCCTTCAGCTTTCCTTTCAGTTCCTCTTTCTGCTGATATTGCTTTTCCTCATCGTCAATCCGGCTGATCGTTTGTCGTAATCTGTCAACCTCCGGTTCCTGTCTGCTGGCAGCGTCAAGTGCATCTTCCGCCTGCTTTACAGCTGCCTCGGCCGCCTCCAGACTGGATTTGGTTGTTTTAATCTGATTCTGGGTCAGCGATACTTCCTCACGCTTTTGCGTCCATGCGGTATAGGCCGGATTCACATGACGAGTGGCTTTCTTCTGTCTGTCCAAAAGCTGTTTCTGCTCATCAATTTCCGCCTTTCTTTTTTCAAGCTCCTCTCTTTCCTTTTCCAGTTTGTCCCGCTTCTCGATGAACCGGTTATTGATCTCAGCGCGTGCACGCGTGTCTTTGTTTTTCTCTAACTCCTTCTCTGCTTCTTTCAAATCTGCTTTCATGCGCTCTAATTCTTCTCTGTCTGACAAAATCAAACGTTCCATTACCACTAAAAGTTCATCCAGATTCCATGCACTTCCAGATCGTCCGGCCCTGCTCTTAAGATCCTCCAGTTCATCAAACAGCGCATCTTCTTCCTTTGCCGACACATCCTCAAAATGCTGAATAATACTCTTTTCAGCATTTTCCTTCATCCTGTGGCTTGCATCCATTCGATCTTTCAATTTGTACTCTATATTTTTATAGCCGTCTGTTAGAAATATGGTGCGTAGTATCTCTGTTCTCTGCTCCGTTTTCGCATTCAATAAATCCCAGAATTCCCCCTGTGCGATCATTACGATCTGTTTAAACTGCTTCTCATTGATGTGCAGCAGTTCCTTTACGGCAGTATTAACCTGCGTCAATCCCTCTATCGGCGCCTGCCCCTCTTCGTAGAGAACCGCCTTTTCCTTTTCTAATATCACACCGGAACCACGTTGTTTTTGCCTTTCATAGGAGGGTTGTCTCCAGACATGAAATTCACGTCCCTGATGTGAAAAATAAAAGTCCACATAGCTCTGAACAGAATCTTTGGCATACTCGCTTCTCAAATTTTTCGTATCTCTATATGTTCCGCTGGTCGTTCCGTATAACGCAAAACTTATCGCATCAAATATCGTAGTCTTCCCCGCACCTGTGTCTCCGGATATCAAAAACAGGCCCTTCTCTTCAAAGGCAGCAAACTCTATATCCGGGATCCTCCCCGCATAGGGGCCAATGGCACTTATGATCAGTTTAACCGGCTTCATTTATCACACCTGCCTCTCGTGCTGCTGTCCTCATGACATCCATTTCCTCTTCTGTGATCTCACAACCATACATCTGCCTGTAAAAATCTCCGATCAACTCAGGAAATGATTTGTTTTCGGCAATTCTGCTGATATCCACCTGCTTGATATCTCTTGTATGTGAATTGTCATAATCAATCCGAACCGTATTCGGATAGGTCTGCTGGAATACTCCCATTGCATCATTGATGATCTCTTCATCGGTCAATGTTGCATAGATGAAATCATCCGGCGCTTTTACATTCTTTTTGTCCAGCAGTTCCTTCAACTTCCCCTTTATATGTCTCAGGTCCCTCATCGGCTTTAAGGGGACAGACTCTATTTTAACCCCTTCCTCTGCTGATATCGTAATAAGACAAACCGACTTTTCATTATTCGCTTCGCTCCGCGAATATTTAAGAGGTGAACCTGCGTACATGATCTCCTCCCTTCCAACTTTTTGCGGAGAATGAATATGGCCCAATGCTACATAGTCAAAATCATCAAAGCAGTCATATCCAATTTTTTCAACCATACCCACACTCTGGGTTCCAACGCTCTCAGAACCTGCAAGTTTGAGAGCTGGATCCTCTCCCTTCCCTGCAACAAATTGGTGTGCCACCAGAATATTCTTATTTCTTTTGTCTATAAGCGTGTTTCTTATAATAGCTCTCACAGCGTCATCGTAACTGTTTATATCCTCGTCAGGAAAATAATGTCTTACCTGGGAGGCTTTTACAAACGGCAGCATATATACAGCAACCTCTGTATCTCCGTCTGTAAAACTCTGCCTGTGAAGTGTGCCGTCAAAAACAGCCGATATGAATATCTGATTGGATGCAAACAGCGTGCTTCCGAAATTCAAACGCTCGTCCGAATCATGATTTCCGCTCACCATAAACACCTTTATTCTCTTTGCTGCCAATGCAATTAAGAAATAATCCAAAAGTTTCGTAGCCGCCTCGCTCGGAACAGATTTATCATATACATCCCCGGCAATCAGTACGCCGTCTATGGATTCTTCCTCCGTGATATGAAGAATCTGGTCAAGGATATACTTCTGATCCTCGATCAAATCAAAATCGCCCAGTGTTTTTCCTAAATGCAAATCTCCTAAATGTAAAAATTTCATGCTCTCACTTTCTGCTCTGCAGACCTCTCTCTATTTCTATCCAACTACTCCCGACTCCATAAGTTTGCTTTTTCTATTGCCAGTTTGATTATACCAGTTTCTGCTTCTGTTTGCCACAAGAATACAGGGCATAACAACCGCCATACCAAATTTCTGTTTCCGGCTCTTACAGAAGCCATATACGGCAAACCTTCCATGACGGTGATATGGTTTCCGGTATCTATGAGGACTGCGGCATACGACTGAAGAAGATCCGTGAAACCGGACGGGACGTTCTGCGGCTCATCATTCCGGATAAACATAACCGCTTTCCGGAAGACGAAAACTACATGGAACCCTACCGGCTTCAAATCGCCTTCCCTCCATCCACAATGTGGAATCAGCACATAAAACATGTAGATTATGGGATGAAATCCACCCCGTCTTTCGTTCGTATGTACTTCTTCGGGGACGGCATCTTCTCATCCTCAATCTGCGCCATCATCAGATGCCCGATAGTATCATCCAAAACCCCCGTATCCTCCACGCCGAAGCACGTTGTCAGATTTGCCTGGCTGTCAAAATCAACAGCCAGAACCCTCTTCCCCATCTTCCGCAGGCAGTACGCCAGATTAAACGTAGTTGTTGTCTTCGCCGTACCCCCTTTTTGCGAACCAATCATATAAATCTTTCCCATATATCAAAACCCCACTTTCCTCTCTGCCACCATGCTTAACTGCATTTCCTCAAACGCATCAATATAATCCGCTGACTCCCTTGGAACAATGACCAGCTTCCCTTCCTCACACCGGACTGTCAGGAGCGTCCCTGCCCCAAAGCCCAGTTCTTCCAGCCAAAGCCCCTTTAATGTGATTGTCGGCGTCGGCTTATAATTATGCCCGCTCTGCTCATATACTTTAAATTTTCTGACATCCTTCTCCATCTGTTCCCTATCCTTTCACCGGTCGGCAGACCAAACCTGCCACTGATTCTATGTTACTGAACTTCCTTTTGGGATTTTACAGGAACCGCTCCCAGGCGCACCGGCCCGTGCCTTTCCCTGTAAAAAAGAAATATTTGTTTCCGAACGAAACGATAAGCTAATCTATAAAAATATCACAACAATATGGGCGCTGTAAGTTCCCTGGCTTTCCATAGATAAATCTCATTTATCCCCATGGTACAGAAACACAGGTTTAACCCTCCCATGGCGCCCGGTTCACATTAAACCCGGCCGAAACCTGTCAACCATCATTACAACGCCCCGTTGCAACCCGTCAGCATTTATAAGGACTTAGGACCTTCAAATCCATCATCAGCGGATGGTATGGTTGCTTTAATCGCTATCAGACTTTCATACTGCTGGCCAGCAATATATGTACGGCTCCCGGACGGAAACCAGAAATGCGGTGATTCCGTTGCCCTTTTCCGGGCAAAAAAAATAAGGGGACAAGTTAGTGCAACCCCTTGATTTTACTGGGTTCCTCTAACTTGTCCCTATTATAACACGGTCATCTGCGTCTTTGCGTCTGGCTCTTTTATCAACGTATTCCATGCTTATTTATTCAAAATACCCATAAATTCTTCCTTTCTGAATAATATGGCGATTAGCCTTACTCAAAACTTTTCGTTTGAAAGAAAAGGGGGACAAATCAAGTTTACAATCTAATACATAAACAGTAAAGCAATACTTGTGAGATTTTCCTTTAGGCGGTTTCGGTCCTGCATAACAATGAAAGCCATACCCAATTCCTTGTATCGCACCTTGTAATGAAGATATTGATTTCCCTGACGGAATTGCTTTTATAATTTTATCTGTTGCAGGAATATTCCAAATAATCCAATGCGTAAATCCTTTTATCGGATGGCTCAAGTCCTCAAGCGTAATCATCAAAGTAACTGCATTTGTATTTAGATTCCGAATGATAAATTCTGGTGAAATATCTTGCCCTCTGCCTGTATTCTCAATAGGGAATTTTCCACCATCATTTAACCCTACACATTCAAATTCAAGAATATTACTTTCCATATCATTTTCTAACCTTTCTGTTTTTGATTTATTCTTCAGCTTCACTTAGTATCCAATTACTTGATAACGGTTATTTGCAAATCCTTTACTTCTATCAAACTTTCATGTTTACATTTCGGGCAGTAAAGGGGGAAATTCTTCAGTTCTGTATCTTCTTTTATCCTGTTTCGAGTTTTATTTCCACATACGGGACAACGTATCCATTCAAATTTTTCCATTTTCATCCTCCAATGTATCCTATAAAATATCTTGTATAATCCTACTGAAAAAAGCAAACTTGAACTTACCAACAAAACAACACATACGTCTTTTACAAAATACCATATCACCCATATTGGAACACCAGTCATTTCGGGCAAGCAAAGTAAAAGTAGCGGTAATATACCATGTCTTATAATATCAAAAGCGGTCAACGGTTTTGTCCGTTTCTTTTTCTTCCATTTTTTTATTGTTGCTATTGGATATACTGCTGTTGTTAATAACGCAAAATATGCCACATTCAGCAACAAATGCCTTACAATATATGGATTGCCAGATATTTTATATTGCTCTTTACCCAAAATAGCAAATATCACATTTTTGCTTATAATATCTGCTAACTGATTGGTAACCAGATAGTCATTCATATTAATAAGAATGACGATTCCTAATCCGCTTTCTGGTAGCAACAACATATTTGAAATATAATTCTCAACCAATCCAGAATGCCCCAATACAGGCTCTGTATATTCTTCTGTCAAAGTCCATCCCATTCCGTAATAATAGGGCGTATTATCATCTACATATACATTCTCATAAAACATAGTGTTTAAGCTGTCTTGACTGATAATCCCCATTCCCCCGTTTAGATACATCTGCAAATACTTTGCCATATCTGATACGCTGGAACTCAAATAACCTGCTGGAACGGTAGACCACGAATGTTCATCGGGATAGTCTGGCTCCCCTGCAATCGGAAACCCAAAATAATTTCGATACCCTCTGATTAATCCATTTTCTTTACTTTGTTCAAGTGTCGCCGCTGTGTGTTCCATATGTAGCGGCAGAAAAATTTTTTTATTCATATACTCAGAATAACTAACTCCACTGACTGCTTCTATAATCTCACCCAACAAGCCATAATTGATATTTGCATATTGGTGCTGACCGTAACTCTCTGTTATTTTTGCATTGCCAAAACGCTGATATGTGCCTAAGCCGCCTGTCTGGTTCAAAAGCTGTCTTACCGTGATTTTATTTCCATCTGATTCATTTATAAAATAAGCTGAGGGGGCAATATAAGCCGAAATTTTTTCGTCTAAATCAATTTTATCTTCTTCCACAAGCCGCATAATGGCTAACGCAGTAAATGATTTGCTTACAGACCCTATAATAAAAGGTGTATCTATGCTTTTACAATTTCCATAAGTTTCAGCAAGCAGAACTTCTTTTGAATCTACAATGGCAACTGCCATTCCCGGGATATGTAATTCATCCAGTTCCCTCTTTAATTGGTTGTCAATATTATCATATTTTACATTTGTGTTTGCCAAAGCCGTATTATTTCCAAATGTGATGACATAAGCAAATAATATCATTACGCAAATAGCTTTTTTAATTTTTCTTTTCATATTTTTTGCTGATATGCCATTATGCTACCATTTCTCCTCTAATTTTTTCATCCCTTCAATCAAAATATCTATTGACAAATTAAAACTATCTTCTATTGACTGTACATTCCCAAAGGCACGATGATTTTCAAGTAATGCAAATCCCTCTAAAAACCCTCTAAACATTCTAACTAAGTGAGAGCAATTATCTTGCGAAATATTCAGTGATTTAGTTATTTTGAAGAATACCGAAAACATCTTTGAAGTTACCTCTCTGGTCTGTTCATTTTCAAATTGGTTGTACCAAAGCATAGCACTGAAAACTCCTTGGTTTTCTGTTGCATACTTATGAAAAGCATGGCACATAGCTCTAATTGCATCATATCCAGTAAGTCCTATTACAGCTTGGATAATTCTATCTTCCATTTCCTTCCACCCATAAAGCATAATCTGCTGTTTTAGGTCATCAAGTCCATCAACATGATTATAAAGTGATGGTGACTTAACACCTAATTGTGCTGCGAGTGTTTTCAACGAAAGATTTTCTATGCCCATTTTATTCGCTATATATGCAGCTTCTTTGATAACCAATTCTTTATCTATTTTTGTTTTAGGCAAAATAGCACCTCCCACATACTTAATCAGATTTATATTTTAACAAATTAGATTAGTTAAGTCAAGGGCTATCTCATGCTACACCATTTACTATAACCTTGTTAGTCGCCCCCACCCGTAAAACGGGTGGCTAGGGACGCGGGCTATAAGCCCGCCCTACTTGGCCGCGCCTCAAGACGC
>ERZ808044.1402-NODE-1402-length-13535-cov-3.228043_pt1 | contig 13535 bp, 8 predicted proteins | sample MGYA00380195_ERZ808044 | MGnify/ENA primary metagenome ERZ808044 (study PRJEB31490, sample SAMN06133423) | mouse gut metagenome | isolation source: Z7_2 | host: mice | place: China: Chengdu | collected 2015-05 ...
GACAGAGTATTATCTTCACTGTGGGAAGCTTCCCATCGAGGTACAGAAAAAATATTTCAGCGGTAGTGATTACATCGCCTTATTCCATTTCCAGGAGCAGTGTCTGGTAATCCGGTCTTTGGTAAAGGGATGTTCAGCTTATGGAAACAATTTGTTTAAATATTTCCGCAGCCTGATCATGGACGAGGACAGTGTCTTCAATACCATGGGTAAATTGGCACTGGCTATGTTGGAAAAAGGGACGAAAAATGCATTGCTGGACCGTGCTGTGGATGAGGTCGTGGAAAAGATCAATGACACAGAGTCCTATCTGGTAGAGAAAGCTGGATTGGAGATTCAGCTCGATAGAGAGCGGATGGAAAGGCTTTATTTTGCTCTTTTATCTGGAGATGCGACTGGGGGAGAAGAGCGGGAAGATTTTGAGACACCAGGGGTTGAGTTTTTATATGATTCTCTGGAACAGATCACAGAGTATGCAACGGTTCATCTCAAGGTAAAGAGTGAATTTAAGGAGAATATTGGTAAGTTTATTGCGTTAAAAGATAAATTTGAAAAGACGCCGGAGGCGACAGCCCTCAGAAAACAGATTACATCTGGCTTTTTTGAGATATATGAAGCGGTGGCGTTCCGAAGCTTTGGGGACAGAGACATACCTTTAGCGGTGAAACTGTTTTTGGATTATGGATTTGTCAGTGAAAAACTTTTGACAGAAGAAGAACTTCAAACCCTTCTGTCGTTGCGGCGTGAAAAATATAAAAAAGAAAATGGTTGCCGTGTCTATACGATGCGGAAGTGGCTGAAAGCAGTCTATGACGGCGTAAAGGAAGCTTCCAAGAACGAGTATGACATGGATTATGAAGAGACGCTTCGCCAGCTTGTGAAAGAAAAGAGATTGGAGAAAAAGGACGTTCCAGGAGAACTGGCGGATAAGGAAAAAAGAATGCGTTTTGAGTGCCAGAATCTTTTCCGCTATGCAGACCGTGTTGTCAGCGGAAATATCAGTGCCTTTGTTCCGGTGCTCTGCTCCGATGGAATATTTGGAAGCATAAGTAATTCTTATATCACAGAGGCGAAAATCAATGCGGCAGTGGAAAAACTTGAGGAAGTGGATTATTCCATTTTTTACCGTGACCGCCTGGCTGCTTTCGAAGAGATCGACGTTATGAAAGCGACAGTGATCGACCGTATTCCGCCGGATGTCATTTTGTTTCCGGTATATGGAAAGAATTGTATTATGTGGCAGGATATTACCGGAAAGCGGCGAAGCTCCAAAGGTCGTATCCTTATTCCTATTTTATTTGAAAAGGATCTGGAGATGGAGATGGTCAGAGCCCTTGCGGCTTTCCGCTGGGAAAAATGCCGTACCGACATGGGGAACCGATGGAACGATTTCCGGTATCCGTCGCTCACCAGTGAGTACACAGACTATCTGCAGTTTTACCGGAAGAATAGCGAGCTGACCCAGGAGAGAAAGACAAAGATCCGGGCACAGCTACAGCAGTGCAACAACAAACACAAAGAGGTATTTGTGAAAGATTATATGGACTGGGTTCTGCGGGAAGCCAGAGGGGCGATGAAACTCAGTCGGGTGGCGAGAAATATATTGTTTACTTACTGTCCGCTGTCGGCCGGAATATTTAAGAACTTAGAAGGGCAGACGGTGTATGCCGAGGCGGCGAAAAAGTATATTCGGGAGAACCGGGCAGCGCGGAAGAATCAAGAAATGCTGATCCACAAGTTTGAAAAGGAAGGAATCGAGATTCCAGAGGAAGTACAGAAAACATCCGAATATTTGAGAGGTTGAGTTCAGTCTGATACGGAGCAGAGTGAGGTTGTTATGGGTAAATATAACTCAGCAGTACGATGTGCACAGATAAGAGAATTAATTGAAGAAAATCAGTATTTGGAGGCAATGGAAGAGATTGAAGAGATGGATTTTGAAAAGATCCCCTCTATTGCAGACATATATTTATTTGCGGACATTTTTCTTAAGGCAGAGAAACTGGATGTGGCGAAAGAGCTATATTATACCGTTTACCGCAGGACAGCTTCCCGACCGGCACTGTATCGGCTGCTGATGCTGGTGATACAGATGGGAGATATCGAAGAGGCAAAGGACCTGTATCTTGCCTATGAGATCGTCGCAGGAATGACCCTTGATACCTATGAGCTGCGGTATCGTCTGGCAAAAGCAGAAGGAGAACCGAGGAGTCGTCTGATCGAGATTTTGGAACAGCTCAAAGAGGAGGAGTATACCGAGGAATGGGGATTCCAGCTTGCCAAGCTCTACGAGATAGAGGGGCGTAAACAGGATTGTATCCGGGAGTGTGAGGATCTGGAGCGCTGGTTTGGCAGAGGTTCCATCGTAGAGAAAGCCAAAGCGTTAAAGAAAAAGTGCAAGAGTCCTTCCTGGGTAAAGCCCCATCAGGTGGAGATTCCGGAACCAGAAAAAGAAGAACCAGAACCGATATCATATGCACACGCGCCGGTTGCTGTGGAAAACATTATTCCAGAGCCCAAGGCACAGGTGCAGGAGTCTATTCATGAGATAGAAGAAGGTCTTCCGGTCCAGGAAGAGGTGATTCCAGAGTCTCATGCGGTGAAGGAAGAGGTGCCTCCTGAGGAGACAGTGACGGAAGTAATAGAACCAGAGGCTAAACTGGAACGCGAGCCAGAGTCAAAGTCAGAGACAAGGTCAAAGTCTGAACCCGAACCAGAATCGGAAGATGCAGAGGATCTGGAAGCCAGATCAAAAGATGGATTATTTCATAAGATTGTAAACTATTTTAAGATAGATTTAGATACTTTTATCGAAGAAGAGGAAGAATTTCCAGAGGAACTGGATACCTATAAGCAGCAGTCTACTGCCGAGATCAATGTAAAGGCAGTTCTTGCTGAGGGGGTCGATCACGTCTTGGAACAGCCGCCGCACGTACCTGAGAGGGAAGTGCTGGATGTGGAAAAGACTAAGAAACTTCCGGTGGAGTCACTGGATGACCGGCTTCAGGAAATCGAGGAGCACAAACGGGTGATTCGTCTGGAAGATACGATGAAACAGAAACAGAAGGCGATAAAGAGCCATCCTCTTGGAAAATCCTCCACGGAGGAGGTTCATGAGGATATCTCCAGAAATGGAATTGGTTATCTGACGCTCAAAGGGGCGATGCACCGCCTTCGTCGGGACGATGGGATCGTTCACTTTGCCCTGACAGGAGGGGCCGAAGGGATGTCTCTGGCAGTGGCGAAGAGACTGTGTAAAGAATTAAAGAAGAATCAGTATTTCGAGGCAAAAAATATTGGTAAGATCGAGGCCGATAAACTGGATGAAGTGAATCTGGACGAGTGGGCAGAGAAGTTTATTGGGGGCTGTATGTATATAATGGATGCACCATCTCTCACGGATACAAGCGTCAAAAATCTGATTGCTCTTATGGATCGCTATGAAAAGCAGATTGTCATCTTGTTGGAAGGCAGTTATGATGAGATGGATAGTTTTTTGAACTATCACAGAGAATTTGAAAAAAGGATAACTTATAAAGTCAGGCTGTAGGCGATTTCTCGTGCGGTTCTTCGCGATAAATCGCTCAGAAAAGAGGATTTGATGGACAAACAGGAATGGAAACCGGGAAATATGCTGTACCCGGTACCGGCAGTAATGGTAAGTTGCTGCGATGAAAAAGAAATACCGAATATAATTACTGTAGCATGGACAGGGACCATTTGTTCCGATCCGGTTATGGTATCGATCTCCGTCAGACCGGAGCGCTATTCTTATGATATGATTAAGAAGACCGGAGAATTTGTGATCAATCTTACCACGAGAGAACTGACCCGGGCCACGGACTGGTGCGGGGTAAAATCTGGGAGAGATGTGGACAAATTCCGGGAAATGTCCTTGACACCAGGTCTGGCGCGCCATTTGGATTATGCGCCGATCATCGTAGAGAGTCCGGTAAATCTTGAGTGTAAAGTGAGGGAAATAAAAGAGCTGGGATCACACCACATGTTTATCGCCGAGGTTGTCGGGGTGCAGGTCAGTGAAAAGTATTTGGATGAAAATGGTAAATTTTGGCTGAATCACTCGGATCTTGTGGCGTATTCTCATGGAGAATACTTTGTTTTAGGGGAAAAAATTGGGAAATTTGGTTATTCTGTAAAGAAATGATAATATTTTCTTAATAAAAGTAAAGAAATTGACATTTTACAAAATCAAGATCTGTGATATACTATATTAGTGTTGCAGAATTGTTTTTAACGGATGGAGATTTATATATGAAACAATATATTATAAAAGGCGGACAGCCATTGCGAGGAGAAGTGTTGATCGGCGGCGCAAAAAATGCCGCGCTGGGGATCATTGTAGCAGCCATTATGGCAAATGAGCCAGTGACGATCGAAAATCTTCCCGATGTAGATGATGTTAGGGTGCTGCTGGATGCCGTAGAGGGAATTGGAGCGATCGTAGAGCGGTTTGACGCACACACTGTTCGTATTAATGGTGCGCTCATTAATGATGTCAATGTTGATGATGACTATATAAGGAAAATCAGGGGATCTTATTATTTGGTGGGAGCACTTTTAGGGAAATATCGCAAAGCGGTGGTGGCACTGCCAGGGGGATGTCAGATCGGCAGCCGTCCCATCGACCAGCACTTAAAGGGATTTGAACAGTTGGGGGCGAAGGTTACCATTCACAATGGAAAGATCGATGCCTGTGCAGAGAGACTCACAGGCAGTCATATATATCTGGATTGTCCCAGTGTAGGGGCTACCATAAATATTATGATGGCGGCCTGTATGGCAGAGGGAAAGACCATTATCGAAAATCCTGCTAAGGAACCGCATATCGTTGATGTGGCCAACTTCCTGAACAGTATGGGTGCCAATATAAAAGGCGCTGGTACGGATACCATTCGTATTCGTGGTGTGGAGAGTCTTCACGGCAGCGAATACTCTATTATACCGGATCAGATCGAAGCGGGGACTTATATGATGGCGGCAGCTGCCACCGGTGGAGATGTCTATATCCGAAATGTTATTCCAAAGCATTTGGAAGCTATTACAGCCAAGTTGATTGAAATCGGTGTAAGAGTTGAGGAGTACGATGACTGTGTGAGAGTTTATTCGGATCAAAGACTGGGGTATGCCAACGTGAAAACCATGCCATATCCAGGTTTTCCTACCGATATGCAGCCTCAGATGGTGACATTGCTTGCCCTTTCCATGGGAGTGAGCATTGTAACAGAGACCATATTTGAGACACGTTTCAAATATATCAGTGAGCTTCGGAGGATGGGCGCCAATATCAATGTAGAGGGAAATGCAGCGATTATTACCGGAGTTGAAGACTTTACCGGCGCTGTGGTGAGTGCTCCGGATCTGCGTGCTGGGGCGGCCCTGGTGATCGCCGGGTTGGTAGCAGATGGATTTACGACCGTAGAACAGATTCAATATATAGAGCGAGGATACGAAGACTTTGAGGAGAAGCTGAGAGGTTTGGGAGGAGTTATCGAAAAATTTGACGCCGAAGATGAGAGAGCGGTGAAAAAATTTAAACTCAAGGTAGGCTGATTCTATAAGTCAAATCCCCCGTACCGTTGTTATAAGCGGTTTCAGACTAAAAAAACGTCCATTCTATGAGTGGGCGTTCTATATTATCACGTGGCCTGGAAATGGGTGGAAGGATACTTTTTAATATGCAGTGATCGTTTTGAAGGGGCACAAAAGGAGGAGAAAAAATGCAAGGAAAAGTACAGCAGATACTGGATGAGGTGGGAAAGGTGATCCGTGGAAAGGATGAGGCGATTCGCCTTGTTTTGACAGCGATTCTTGCCAAAGGACATATTTTGATCGAAGACATTCCTGGGGTGGGAAAAACAACGTTGGCAGTGGCATTTTCTCGGGCTATGGAGCTGACGGAGAGGCGTCTACAGTTTACCCCAGATGTACTTCCCAGTGATGTGGTGGGGTTTAATATGCTGGATGCCGATGGGGAGATGCAGTACAAGCCGGGAGCGATCCTTTGCAATCTGCTCCTGGCAGATGAGATTAACCGTACTTCCACCAAGACGCAATCGGCGCTTTTGGAGGTGATGGAAGAGGGACAGGTGACGGTGGACGGCGTGACGAGACAGTTGCCCAATCCTTTCGTTGTTGTTGCTACCCAGAATCCGGTGGGATCTGCCGGTACCCAGATGCTACCGGAATCCCAGCTGGATCGTTTTATGATCCGGATTTCCATGGGATATCCAGAGATGGAAGAAGAGATGCGTCTGATCAAGGAGCGCCAGGAAGCGAATCCCATTGATTACATACAGGAGATTATAACCAAGCAGGAATTATTGGAAATGCAGGAGCAGGTGCGTTCGGTATTCGTAGATGATAAGGTACTGAAGTATCTGTCCAAGATCGTGGTTGCCACGAGAAACCATTCTATGCTGTCTCTGGGGATCAGTCCCCGGGGAACTCTCGCCTTTGTGGATATGTCAAAGGGACATGCCTTCATGAGTGGACGGGATTATGTGCTGCCAGAGGATGTAAAAAAGGTGGCGAAGGCAGTTCTTGCCCACCGCCTTCTTTTGAATGGAAAGGCGCGTATGAGCCATGTGACAGCGGAAGACATCGTAGGTGAGATTGTAGAGAAAACCCAGGCACCGAAGCTGTAATCCAGGTACGTTACATAGTATCTGTGGTTTGACACCGGATCACCGGTGGAGAAGAACAGGAGTGTTACAGAACTTACAGATGGGAGGTGCCGGGATGACTTTTGGTACTCTAATTTATTTTTTCATATTATTGACGGGGCTCCTTATTTCGGTGGTATGCCTGCAATACGGCACCGTAGCAGTGATGGGGGCTTTGATCATCGTGCCTGTGTTTATGCTGGCATTTCTTATTGTCATGCGCTACCATACAACCGTGGAGGTAGAGTGCAAAAATCCCTTAGCAGAAAAAGACTCTATGGAAAAACCGGCGCGGGCGACGATCGCCTTGTCGGTGGAAAATAATGGAAAATTTCTTCCGATTTCCAAGGGGATTGCCTGGGTTCGCTATGAGAATTTTTTCTCGGGAGAAAAGGGAAATATGAAAGTACGGTTTTCTGTCGATACAGGAAAACGAAGAGGACGAAGGATTCCGGTGGTGATCCATCACTGCGGCAACGTGTCGATCCAGGTGGAGAAAGTCAGGATCTACGACTATCTCAACCTTTTTGCTACCACGATTGGGAAAAATTACGAGGTACAGGATGTGCTTGTCATGCCTCCTTTAAAAGAGATTTACCTTGGAAAAGATCGCTGGTATAACGAGACAAATGAAGACAGTGACCGCTTTTCTTTGTACAAAAAAGGAGATGATCCCTCCGAGATCTTTGATATCCGTGACTTTAAGGATGGTGACCGAATTCAGCAGATTCACTGGAAGCTCAGCAGCAAAGCGGGACATTATATGGTAAAGGACGGAAGCCTTCCCCTGGCAAAAGCGGTACATATTTTTCTAGATCTGTGCGCCGAAGATGCACAGACGGCGGATCTGCTCGTACAGGGTATATATTCTGTATCCATGGAATTGATGGCACAGGGAGTACCCCAGCATTATATTTGGTATGACAGCATAAATGAAATTATTCAGGAGAAGCTGATTGAGCATGAGGAAGAATTGTTTTGGATGTTCGAGGATCTGTTTAAGTGCAGAACTACAAAAGATCCGGAGGAACTGATTCGGGCATACATTGAATGGGAAGATGGGCGCCCCAAGGAATCCGGGCTTTATCTCACAGTTGTGGACCATTCGGAGTCGGATTTGGATGGACTAGGAATTGGGGAACTGATGGTTCTTGATTTACGGGAGGATTAGGAGGTACCATTATGAAAAACGGCAAGATAGTGAATTTCATATTGGAAATCAGCCAGGTATTTCTTGTATTCCTGGGAGTATACTCGGCAGTGATGTGTGCAACACTAAGCCTTTCTCTGCCGGTGAATCGCATGGTGGCGACGCTGGTCCTTCTCAGTGCCGCATTTTTATTTTATGGTTTGTTCACGGTGTTAGAAACCTTCCGCCGTGGAAAGTTTTATGGAATGCTGGGGATCACCGCATTTGTGATCCTGGTTATTCTCCGGTTTCGCATCGTTTTATTGAAAGGTGCCGTAACGATCATCAATACCTATTTGAAGGAATTTATGAATTACACCCAGAGTAGTATCACTCTGTTATCAAGTAAGGCATTTGCCGGGGAGAGCGCCGGACTGGAGTATTGTACTACACTTGTCACAATACTTGTCGCCGGCTATCTCATCGCGTTGATCAGCAGCTGTTTTTATCGGAAGAGACGGTCTTCGGTCTATATGGGAGCTACCATACTTTTCTTTCTGGTGCCAGTATCAGTGGGAAAGATCGGATATTTTTCCAACGTAATTACATATATCTTTGCCTCCATGGCGGTGGTGGGAACTCGTTTTCTGCGTTCCGATACGACGGATAAAAGGATGCGCCAGAAGCTTTCTCTGGTTTTGACAGGAGTTGGTGTGGCAGCGGGCTTGGTGACATGGCTGTTCTTACCACCACAGAGATACAATGATAATATGGATCAGATCGTGGAGATCAAAAATTCTGCCCTCGCCCTCACGACATGGGAAAAGGAAGATCTTATGACATGGTTCCAGGGATATTTTAGCGGCGATGTTATGGAATATGGTAAGATTGGCAAAAAGAATAGTGTTAAACGAAGCGGAAAGAAGCTGTTGAAGATCAGCGGTGATTTTGACATAAATCATGGTTTATATCTGAAAGGCTATACCGGTGCGGTGTATTCAGATAATCGGTGGCGCCAGATCAAGGATGAGGATGGGCAGTTCGAGAAGGAACGGGATCAGCTGGTGGCGGATGGATTATCTGTGGACAACTGGCACACGGTTCTCCGAAACCAGATCGGTGATAGTCAGACCACAGGAAATGATAAGTTGTGGTCTTCTGGTAAGCTCACCATCCGTAATCTGGCTTTTGGATATGGAAATTATATTATTCCTTATTTCCCCACCACTTCCTTTTTCTCTACTAGTGGGCGAATGGAGAACACCGTCCCTGGGATTCAGTATGAGACGGAGTATTTTCCATTTCTTTGCACAGAGTTAAAGAACGGTGTGGCAGCCAATAGCTATCGTCTTGCGGCAAACGATTTCTGGGTGAATTCTCAGGCGAACCGGGAGCGGCTAGAAAATTTTGCGAAAAAATATTATACCAGTGTTCCTGAGCAAGTATCTGGCATCGTAGATCAGTATAAGAATTATTTGAATTCCCAAAATGGGCTACTGGATCAATATAACCAGGGAACAGCTTCCCTGTATCAGATCATTGAGGAAACTCGCAACTTTATCATGAATGATACAGAGTATACCCTTTCACCGGGAAAGACGCCGGGAGATGAGGACGCAGTACAGTATTTTCTTGTCTCCAATAAAAAGGGGTACAGCAATCACTATGCCACAGCAGCGGCGGTGCTGCTGCGGAGTATTGGGATTCCAACACGATATGCCGAGGGGGTATATATCAGCAAAGAAAAGCTGGCAGATGTGAGAAATGTGACCACAGAGATTGAGGTGACCGATAAAAACCTTCATGCCTGGGCAGAGGTATACCAAGAAAATTATGGATTTGTTCCTTTTGAATTCACACCGGGGATTGGAGAGGAAGACGCTGAGGACTCCCAGGTGACGGAGGAAGATGACAACAATAATGGCACCAATCAGGGCCAAAATCAGGGAGGAGCAGACGCTGCTTCACCCCAGATGCCTACTCCAACTCCGGAAGATAATGAAATGGAATTTGAAAATATCGAGACAGATAATTATAATCACGATAAGGAGGAAGAGGAGGCAGAGGATGCCAATCCTGAACCAGAAGATAAGAAAGACAAGACAAAGGAAAAAGCTACCGGCGGCATGGTATGGTGGAAGGTTCTGCTCTGGATTCTACTTGGACTGGTTCTATTTGCTGTAGCGGCAGAGGGACAGCGCCGGCTGAGATTCCTTATTTTTGAAAAAAATATAAAGAAGAAGAAACATGGTAGGCAGATCATCATATATTATCGGCATCTGGAACCGGTGCTAAATCATGCGGGGATCCGCTACCGTGGGCAGAGTGTAGAAGAATTTGCTGAAATGATCTCACAAACCTATGGAATGAAGCAGGAGGAAGCGTATGAATTTGTGTCCATCGTATTTTGTGCAAGTTTCAGCGCGAAGGTTTTTGACCGGGAAGAGATGCTTCGATTTTGGAAATTGTGTCGTCTGATTCGCCATAAGATCTATGCCGGTCAACGGGGTATAAGAAAATTGTATTATATGTATGTGTATTGTCTGTAGCCTGACGGCACCAATGAAAGCCTCGATTTTTGCACCGCAGAAGACGAATTTTCCTATTAGCTCAACGGCGCGAATTTGAAACATATTTCAAATTCGCGCCGTTGAGCTAAGGAAAAAAGAATCCCGAACCAATCTGTGGAAACTTAGTATTTGTTAAGTTTCCGGCATATTGGTTTGGGATTCTTCTATTCTACACGATGTTTAAGGATGATTTCTTCAAAACGACGGTTGGAAGCCTGCATCTCCGCTTCGGTTTCGAGGATCTCAATCTCTGAGTTCTCCTGATCCAGCTCTTCCAGAAGGTCGAATAGATCATCATCTGTGAAAAATGTCTCCATGTGCCCTCCTTGTTCTACCGCTTGTTGTATTCTCAGTGTAGCACATTTGGCGGTTTTAAACAAGAGAATTCTAAGAGTTTATAACTATTTTACTTTTTCCGAACGAGGAAGGCTGATCCGGCAGAACCGTCTCATAAACTGCTTGTAGTTGAAAGGAAGCAGCGGGTAAATATAACTTTTTCCAGAAATTGTTTTGTTGCGCACGATGCAGAGGATCGTGAGTAAAATACCGGCGGCATAACCATATACGTGAAAGGCTGCTGTCAGGCAGATCAGGATAAGCCGCATAAATTTCAGAGCATACCCGAGCTCAAAACTCACCTGCGTGTAGTTGGCGACGGCCACGAATGCCATGTAGAGCATGATCTCAGAATTGAACCAGCCGGAACTAACAGTATAATCTCCCAGCACAATGCCGGCTACGACACTGAGGGGCGTACTGAACATGGTAGGTGTGTTCAGGGAAGCGAGACGCAGACCGTCAATGGCAAATTCTAGTATGAGAAGCTGCATAAAGATCGGTATATTGATGGGGTCTTCAATAACGATAAAGGAAAGGCATTCCGGGATCCACTCCGGTTTCATAAATAACAATAAAAAAGTAGGTGTAAGCAGTACGGCGAGGATGTTGATGATGATTCGAGAAATCCTCAAATAGGTGCCGGTAACCGGAGGGAAATAGTAATCATCGGCATCTTCGATAATATCAAAGACAGATGTCGGGAGAATCATTGCCGACGGGGAGGTGTCTACCAGGATCACAATGCTGCCCTCTAAGATGCTGGCAGCAGTGGTGTCTGGACGTTCCGTAAATTTGAACTTGGGAAAGGGATTGTACCATTTGTGCTGATAAAGACATTCTGCCAGGCTTTCCTGATTCATGGTCAGGGCGTCTATATCGATTTTGCTCAGCCGGTTTTTTATGTCTTGTAACATCTTAGGTTCTACTCTGTCAGACATATAGGCGAGAACTACGTCGGTTCGGGAGCTGCGTCCCACCGTGTTCATTTCCATCACGAGCTTAGGGGAGCGGATTCGGCGCCGGATCAGTGCGGTATTATACACAACGGTCTCTACAAAACCATCTTTGGAGCCTCGCATCACCTTATCTTTTTCCGGTTCGTCCACACCTCTGGCCGGATACGTACGAAAGTCCATGGCAAGAAATTTGTCATAGCCATCTATCATCAAAATCGGAACGCCAGACAGTGTTCTCTGAATTAGAGCATTTTCATCTGATATGAGATCAATTTCCCCGTAGGGAAGAGCATTTTTTAGAAAATCATGGGCTGTCTCCGGCATTTGTTCCGGGGTCAGTTTGTATAGATATTCTAATATCTTTTCCATAACTTCATCTTTACAGAAGCCATCAATAAAATAAAAACAAGCCGCTCGGCCACCGATCGTCACCACCCTGTAGATCAGATCGAAACTTTTGTCCACCTGAAAAAGTTCGTCGATCATTTTTTTATTCGTATTAAAATCTTTGGAAAAAGTCTCAGACATCCGTGCTGCCTCCTCTGACGATTTTGTTTTTCTGATTTATTATGACCAGCAGCAAATTAAATATACTTGTTTATGAAAGATATTGCTTTATTTGTAAAAATTTTATATAATGAAGGAAAGAGCTCAAAGGAGGAATTGGTCGGCATGAGTATTATTCAGGTGGATAAAATCAGGTGTGTAGGGTGTAATGCTTGCGTAAGGGCTTGTCCGGTAGGGGATGCCAATGTGGCAAAGATGGATGATGAAGGGAATCTTAGGATTAGGATAGATGATGAAAAATGTATCAAATGTGGAGCCTGTATTCAAGCATGTTCTCATGATGCCAGGACGTTTGAGGATGACATCGAGGCATTTATGAAAGATTTGAAAAGTGGGGGAGAGATCGCTGTCATCGCTGCACCATCTGTAAAAGTTGCCTTTGACGGAAATTGGCGTCATGCACTGCAGTGGCTGCGCAATCAGGGAATCAAAAAGATATATGACGTATCATTTGGAGCGGATATTTGTACTTGGGCACATTTGAGATATTTGAAAAAACATTCTGGCGAAAAATTGATTTCACAGCCCTGTGCGGCAGTGGTGAATTATGTGCTCCGCCACAGACCGGAATTGATTTCTCACCTGTCTCCGATACATAGCCCGATGCTTTGTCTGGCAGTATACATGCGAAAGGTACTGAACTTTAAGGGCAGGATAGCGGCGCTGTCGCCATGTATTGCAAAAATTGATGAATTCCGGGAGACAGGACTGGTAGATTATAATGTTACCATGGATCATTTGAAAAAATATTTTGACAGAGAGAATGTAAATCTTCCTGAGATTAAGATCTACAGTGAGTTTGAATTTGACGACTGCCAGGGATTAGAGGGTGCGATCTATCCGAAGCCAGGCGGCTTGATGAATAACCTGTTGTATCATGAGCCATATATGAATGTCATCACGTCCGAGGGGACAGAAAAATTATATCGTGAACTGGATATCTATATCGAGCAGGATCAACGGTGTCTGCCAGATGTATTTGATGTACTGAATTGTGAAAATGGCTGTAACGGAGGACCTGCGATCGGGGTAGATTATCAGCGTTTTGCCATGAACGATATCATGCACGATGTAGAGATGTATGCCCACAAAAAGAGAGTTTCCGAGAGGAAGAAGACCAGAAAGGGCAGCGAGGATAAGCAATTTGCAGAATTTGACAAAACGCTTGTGCTTGATGATTTTATGAGAACCTATGAAGCGCATCGGGTTGACACGCTGGAGGTATCCGAGGAGAGGATCGCCGATGCATTTGCAGCTTTAGAAAAGCAAACACAGGTGGAGAAGCATTTTG
>ERZ808044.1408-NODE-1408-length-13496-cov-11.822714_pt1 | contig 13496 bp, 16 predicted proteins | sample MGYA00380195_ERZ808044 | MGnify/ENA primary metagenome ERZ808044 (study PRJEB31490, sample SAMN06133423) | mouse gut metagenome | isolation source: Z7_2 | host: mice | place: China: Chengdu | collected 2015-05 ...
ACTGTAGACCAGATTCCGGCGAACGAACTGACCATCTCCATCTTCCGGGAAAGCTATCCAAGGGAAATGTTTGAAGCGATGAAGAATCTGGGAATGGAGATTAAGGAACAATATCCAGGAATATACTATATTAGCGGAAAGCAGACATTGTTTGATACTCAGATCGTGGTGACAAAACAGCTTGACAAAGAAACGCACCGGACATTGCGTGTTCTATCAAAACATGTGAGGGAAGAGGATATCCGTGCATTTGTCGAAAGAGCTACAAAGATATCCGAACCCGGAGACAGAAACAATGTAGATGCGGTTTTGCAGGTAAGCGTTTCTGCGAATAAGGAGATTTATGAGGCAATCAGGAGGTGTGATAAAGTTATGTGTGAAGCATTGAGAGAACTTATGAAGGAAGATTTTGAAGAAACGAAGCAGGAAACCTTACTGGAAGCAATTAGGAATTTGATGGAAACGATGAAATGTAGTGCGGATCAGGCGATGGCAGCACTGAAAATTCCAGAAGCTGATAAAGGGAAGTATATTGCAAAATTATAAAAAATATTATCTAAACTAACAGCAGACGAGAGATTGTAGGAATGTAAAGGATGAAACAATTTTGCAATATAGATTGTTTTATCCTTTTAATTTATGAAAATCTGCAAATAAAATGTTAATACGTTATGAAGAAATATATTTTAGCAATAATACTTGGGCCGGTTGTGGTGTACTGACATTGGCCTGTTATAATTAGATAAATATACTATAAAATGCAGAGAGGTGGAAAAATGGACAGTCAAGCCAGAAAAAAGTTTTGGGAAACTTTATGTTCCTTAGATGGAATTGATGTAAAGCAGGATGAGCAGAAATTAGTGGATGCAATGCAGTATCCTCGATATCTGTATCGTTTTCGGCCTGTATCGTTTAGCTCTTTGGATGGGCTGCAGAGTAATAAATTATACTTCTCAAGTGCGGACCACTATGATGATCCATTTGATTCGTTTTTGCATATCGACATTCCTCAAATTGAAAATGAATTAGAAGCATTTTTTAATGCAAGAAAATCTTGGATACCCTACTTGGATAAACTCTCAGATATGTTTGGCATCCCGAAGGATCAAGTGGGTGCCTACTTTTCTTCTTTAGAGTTAGGGCCGTCCTCAAATATGGTTATTGGCATTTTAGAACAAATTCAACAGATCGTACAATCAGAGATGCAGTCTATCTGTTTCTGTGAATCTGAAGATGGTCTAAATGAGCAATTATGGCTCAAATATGCTGAAAACCATAATGGTTTTGTTCTGGAATATGATATGATAGATAATAATGCATTTTTGTGCGGAAAACAGAAAATATGCGAGAACTGTCATGTAAAGGATTTTCGCTATCCGGTTTATCCTGTATATTACGCATTAGAAAAATATGATGCAACAATCTTTGCCCGGAATACTGCAATCGTGAAGGCAAGCGCATTTTATCCCAAACCTGTACAAGATATAATATTAGACGGAGTTCCGGCATCTCTATGGGAAAGGGAACGTATTGCATTAATCAAGAAAAAATGTCACGAGCATGACGAAGAGTGGAGGATGATTTATCCTGGACCAGCTGGCGGCCGTCCCTATATTTGCTGGCGACCAAGCAGTGTGACATTGGGCTTGAAAATGTCATCGGAGAAGAAAAATTTAGTTTGCACATTGTCAAAAGTAGCAGGGATTCCGTATATCTATGAATGCTATACAGAGAATGGTGAGTTAAAAAGGAAAATGCTTGGATGAGAATATTGATAGTCGAATTGCAGCGAATATTTCAAAAAAATCCAAAAGGGATTTTGGCTGTTTTAGCGTTAGACATATTGGAAATCGCATTTTTATCGTCAAATCCGCTTGTAATTGGGCAGTGTATTGATAGCTTCTTTGAGCATGACTATTTGTGGCTTTGTGTGCTGATAATTTTACAAGTGGCATTCATCTTAGTTCATGTCACAAATAAGGTTTTCGATACTCGCGTTTATGAGAAAATCATAGAAGATAAGAGTAATACATATTACGAAAAGGCCATACGCACAAATACCAGCAACTCGAAAATCACTTCCAGACTTGATTTAGTTATACAAGTATCAAGTTTTTTTGACGGCTGTTTAGTCCAACTAATTGATATAACTGTTGGTACTCTATTTTCGTTAATGTATTTGTTCTGCATGACTGAATGGCCATTGTTTTTTGCTGTGCTTTTAACATCTATTTTAGTGCTTGCTTTTACCCAGCGATTTCGCAGGCAAATCATCAGAAATAATAAGCAGTTACAAGATATTGATGAGGAAAAGGCAGATGTTATTTCAAGTAGGAAAAAGCCCGTTATAGGATGTTTTTAAAAAGAAATCGGAATTTGAGAATATTACATTCTGATTTAGACGCTAAATTATACCTTGTAATTGATGTAATGCAAGCTGGGCTTCTGATTTTTGCAATCATATACTTGTTTCATGGTGGAAGTTACAGTAGTGGACAAGTATTTTCAATTGTTACTTATGTCATTATGCTAAACGAAAACATTTGTGCATTCAATGAAAACATCATAGAAATTGCAGAGTTAATAGATTCTGTCATCCGATTAAATCCCGAAACCGATGAGATGCCATGATTTTATAGCAAGTGCTACTCTATCCTGAAAGATAAACACCAAATGTCCATTGTGGAAGAATGTGGTTTCTCAACTACCGCCAGCCAAAGTCCATCGTCAAATTCGGTGATGGCTTCGGTGCGCTCAGAAAATTCAAACATGAGCATGCCGATAGCGTTTTTTTGGTCAGCTACTGGGATGAAGTGTAGCTAACTTGGTTTTCTCCGTATTGTAGCGAGTCACATAGCCATTATAGCGTGTGGAGCCTTGTATACTCCGGGCATTCTCCTAGATGCGTATCGCTCAACTTAGTCACCGACTTGATTTCCTGACGGATTTATTTGAGAGGAATGGAGGCTTAATTTCGATGTTGGGAGTACCAGTAATTATGAGTTGAAAAGAGGTAATCAAATGAAAAACCCATGGGAAGATATTTCTTTAGCTGATTATGAAAATCATATGCAACTTGGTTCTGTTATGCAGCTGCAGGCTATGAATCAAATGATGAAAGGCCAGTTTGACACTTATCCCATTTCCAGTGTAATGATACTAGGCGTCGCAGGAGGTAACGGACTTGATCATATCCAAAAAGGAAAATTTGGGAGGGTATACGGAGTAGATGTCAATTCCTCTTATTTGAAGGAAGTTATTCAAAGATATCCGGATTTAGAGGGAGTTCTGGAATGCCTGTGTATCGATTTGCTCAATGAAACTGATAAGCTGCCAGAGGCAGATATGGTTATTGCCAATCTGCTGGTCGAGTATATTGGCTACGATTGTTTTCAGAAAACAGTCCGGCATGTGGATCCGAAATATGTTTCATGCATTATTCAAATCAACATTGAAGATACTTGGGTGTCAGATTCGCCGTATCTGCATGTGTTTGACGGGTTGGAACAAGTACATCATCAAATGGAAAAACAGGAATTAGAGAAAGTAATGCTTGAAATTAATTATCATGTCATCAGAACTTTGGAACATATGTTGCCTAATGGGAAAAAATTAGTACAGATAGATTTTGAGAGATAACTTATTTTTATTCTGATAAATGTTGATTTTAGGGAATTTGAAGTAAATATAAAAACGATAGCATTCAATCTGGATACGAAATATGGCTTGCGTACCACAATTTGATACAATGCACCCAAGCGTGAGTTTGGGTGTAAATTTTAACGATAGGAATTTTAGCCGTTTATCGGGAAAATACCCACAGGTGTAAGGAAACATCGCAACAACGAAATTGATACAATGGAAAACCGCAGAAATGCGTGGAAATAAGCCTTTCCACGCATTTTGCGGTTTTATTTTTTCGCTTTTCGAGCCTTTTTCCTGCTGCGGGGTCTGCTCCGTTTTCTGATTTTGCACCTCCTTTTAACGATAGCAGTAATCGTTAAAAGGTATGAAGGTAATGATTGTATGGGGATTTTTGTTATATTTTTACACTGGCTTGCGTACCACAGATACAATGCACCCAAGTATGAGTTTTTGGATGCATTGGTTTAACGATAGGAATTTATGGCAGTCTATTTTTATCTCCCCATTCACACATCCCATCTAATATAGGAATGAGCGATTTCCCACGTTCTGTCAGGCTATATTCCACTTTTGGAGGTATTTGAGGATATTCTTTTCTGTGTACTAATTGGTCTGCTTCTAATTCTTTTAGTGTAGAGCTTAATGTTTTAAAAGAAATTTCACCAATGTATTTTTTCATTTCATTGAATCGGACAATACCAAATTCCATAAGCGTATAAAGAATTGTCATTTTATATTTTCCGTTGATGAGGGATAATGTGTAGCTGAAACCGGTTGTTTCCAAGCATTCTTGTGATATACAGCGTTCGCCCATTTTTTTACACTCTCCTTTAGGTAAGTATATAACTTATGTATTAGTATCGCACTTAAAGGTGCGTACTTGTTTTCTGTTTCATTCTCGCTATAATTATAATATCAACAGCAGGAAAAGTCAATCCTGCAGTAAAGGAGGCATAGACATGCAGAACTATGAACATTTAGGAAAGCCGCTCCAGATTGGCAGACTGACTATTAAAAATAGGTTTTGTATGGCACCAATCGGTGGAGGGCAACATCATCTTCCGGGAGGCGGTTTGAAAGATGAAACAATACAGTATCTTATAGAACGCGCAAAGGGGGGTTTTGGCTTAATCTTTACCGGGGCAATCGCAGCGGATGGCACGGTTGACCCATATACCGGAGTTGGTCCAACGATTTTACAAAATCCGGATGCATTTAAGATGACAGCAACTGAACTGAATGAAAGGGCAGGTGCTTACGGTACAAAAATCTTTGCACAGATTACCATGGGGTTGGGGCGCAATTATCCGAACCTTCCAGCACCGTCTTCTGTCCATGTATTCCGGCATCCGGGGGAAGTTTCACCGGAGTTGACCATTGACCAGATCAAATCTAAAATTGAGTCCGTTGTAAAAGCATCTAAAATTGCAAAGGATTCCGGTTTTTCTGGTGTAGAAGTACATTCTATTCATTGGGGGTACCTGCTTGACCAATTTGCACTGTCCATGATGAACCACCGCACAGATGAATATGGCGGCAGTTTGGAAAACCGTTTACGGGCAGCAAAAGAAATTGTGGAAGGCATCAAGCAGGAGTGTGGCAGTGATTTTCCTGTCAGTATGCGTCTGGGTTTGAAAACCTTTGTAAAAGGATTTGAACAGGCGAGTTTAACTGGTGAGGAAGAGATTGGCCGTACTTTGGAAGAAGGGGTTGAGATTGCGAAACTGCTGGAATCCTATGGCTATGACTGCCTGAATGTAGATACGGGCATTTATGATTCCTTCTATTATGCCTGTCCGCCTATGTATATGCCAAAAGGGTATCTGGTGGAATTGGCAGCGAAAGCAAAAGAAGCTGTGAATATACCAATCCTGGCAGGTGGCCGGATGAACGAAGCGGATATCGCAGAGAATGCTATCCGGGATGGTAAAATTGATGCGGTTGTACTTGGCCGTGCAGCTTTAGCTGACCCAGAATACCCCAATAAGGTGCTGACTGGACATACGGAGAAGATCCGTCCATGTATCGCCTGCAATCAGGGCTGCATCACAAGGCTCCAACAGGGAAAACAGCCCACTTGTGCAGTAAACCCTGTGGCAATGCGGGAAGTGAGGTATGCGCTCCGTCCCTGCGTGCAGCCGAAAAAGGTTGTGGTCGTGGGTGGCGGTGTTGCCGGTATGGAGGCTGCCAGAACCGCAGCCATGCGTGGACATAAGGTTTTTTTGTATGAAAAGAATGGATCTCTGGGCGGAAATCTGATTCCTGGCGGTTCTCATAGCTTCAAAAAAGAAGTGCGGCAGTTAAATGCGTGGTATCAGAATGAATTAAAGGCACTGCCTGTGGAAATCCACACAGGGGAAATGGTTACTTCTGAACAGCTCCGTAATATGGATGCAGATGTGATCATTCTGGCAACCGGCTCTGTTCCCGTCATGCCGAATGTACCGGGAATGGATGATAAAAAGGTTCTTGGTTGTATGGAGGCATTTGCGCATCCGGAAAAGGTGGGGCAGAAGGTCATGGTGATTGGCGGTGGTCTGGTTGGCTGTGAAATGGCGCTGGACTATGCACAGGATGGCAAAGAGGTTATGGTTGTGGAAGCTCTGCCTAAGATTTTGTCGGCAGGTATACCATCCCCGATCCCAAATGGCCAGATGATCCCTGACTTGTTTGAACATCATCATGTGACCGTGCTGGAGAAGCATCGCCTTTCTGGTGTGGAAGATGGTAAGGTTATTCTGGAAAGTGACGGGCAGAAAAAGGTATTGGATGCAGATACAGTTGTTATCGCAGTCGGTTTCCGTCCTGCTCCTTCTATGGCGCAGGAGCTTCAAGGATGTGGTGCTGTCGTTTATGAGATTGGTGACGGACAGAAGGTCAGCACAATCCTTCATGCCATATGGGATGGCTATGAGGTAGGAAACAATATTTAATCTAATTACCATGATATAAGGCAGAATGCTTTATATAGAGTCAAAAAAATTTAAGGAGGCTATTACAATGAGAGCAGAATTAAAGGAATACCAGGTAGTAGAGGCTGCTGCAATGAAGTTTGTTAAGAGCGTTGCTGAGGGCAACAGCGCTTATGCAAAAGAGCTTTTTACTGATGAGGCTGTTTTGTTTGGTTATCTGGACGGCAAGCTGGAGCATGGTTCTATTGAGCAGTTTTATCACAATGTGGATACCGTACCTGGCGGTGATAATTTCAAAGCCCGTGTGGATGTCCTGATGGTTGAGGAATCCCTGGCTGTTGTCCGTGTGCTGGAAGAAGGATGGGGCAACCGCATTGACTTCACGGATGTGCTGCTCCTGTTGAAGATGGACGGCGAATGGAAATGCGTTGCAAAGGCATATAATCAGAATTCCAATACCATTCAGAAATAACTATTAAAGCGAATCAGTGTAAGGAGTGGAGAACAGGCGGGTGTATCGGAAATACCGCCTGCCTGTTCCTTTGTATGGTTGCTGTATATGTCTGGACTTAAAACAACACAGGAACTGCTGGAGGGAACCCCTGTATGCCGTTTGGTCATCCATTTAGGGATTCCTGCGATGTTCGGCCAGCTTTTTAATATTTTATATAACATTGTAGACCGCATTTTTATTGGTAAGATACCAGAAACAGGAAGTCTTTCTCTTGCCAGCATCGGTGTCTGCGCGCCTGCATTGACAGCATTGACAGCGTTTGCGTTTATGGTAGGGATTGGCGGGGCTTCTTATATGAGCATCAGCCTTGGGCAGAAAGAGGAACGTAGGGCGCAGGATATTATTGGAAATGCCTTTTTTATGCTCCTGACCATATCGGCGGTAGTAACACCTCTGCTCTTGCTGAATCGTGAAAGAATTTTATACCTGTTGGGTAGCAGTAGAGATATGTATCCCTATGCAGAAACTTATTTTACAATATATGTTTGTGGGACTTTTGCATCGCTTCTTGGGTGTGGATTAAACCAGTTTATTCTGGCACAGGGATTTGCAAGGCATGGAATGATTTCTGTGGCGCTTGGCGCTGTGGCAAATGTGGTTCTTGATCCTGTCCTGATTTTTGGGTGCGGTATGGGGATTGCAGGGGCAGCATGGGGAACTGTTATTGCACAATGCTGTACTTGCATTTATGTAATCTGTTTTTTGCGCAGCAGGATTATTCCGGTGCGTCTGTGTCCAAGTAGGCCGCAAAAGGGAATTGTACTTAGAATCTTGTCCATAGGATGCATGTCATTCATGATCACGATATTGGATAACCTGATCATTATTTTTTTGAATACTTCGTTACGAAAATATGGAGGAGATTCACAAGGGGATATATTGATTACTTGTGCTGCGGTTATCCAGAGTTTTATGACGATAGTAGCTTGTCCGGCACAGGGAATCACGACAGGATGCGGAACGATATTCAGCTTTCATTATGGGGCAGGAAATTATACAAAGATTCGGCAGGCTTTTCTTTATGTATTTTTGTTATGCGGAGTATATATCGGAGCGTTGGGAATTACAGTGCAGGTATTACCGGAGGTGTTTGCAGGATTTTTTCTGAAGGAGTTAAGCACGATACAGTTGGCGGCGGGCAGTATCCGTATGTATACGAATGCATTATTGGGTATTGCAGTGCAGTATGCTCTGGTGGATGGTCTGACTGCAATGGGGAAGGTCAAATATGCGCTTCCGCTGTCATTGTTCCGTAAAATTGTATATATGATATGCCTTTGCATTCTGCCGTTGTTTCTGGATATACGATATGTTTTTTATGCAGGGACGATATCAGATGCGGTGGGAGCTTTATTCAGCTTGATATTGTTTTGGGGTGTGATCAATCCCAGAATAAGGCGTGAATTGAATAAAGAAAGGGTAGTTAGACATGGATAAATATAATGCCACAGGCAGGACAAAAAAAGTTATTGATATCATATTGGGATTGCTGTTTATAGCATTATTGGGGTATTCCTTTACAGGTGCTCCTTTTCATGAAGTGGCTGGCATTGTATTTATTGTAATGACCATAATTCATAATATCATCAATATAAAGTGGTATAAAACAATAAGGAAAGGTGTTTATAGCAGGAAAAGAAAGATTGCTATTGCTGTAAACTTTGCCTTAATTGCAGACATGGTGTCTATTCTGCTGACAGGCATTATCAATTCCAGATATTTGTTCCATACAGGCATCCATATAACAGAGATTGGGCAGATACATGCTGTTTTAGCTTTAAGCGGATTTGTGCTTATTGCGTTCCATGTAATGTTTCATGCATTTGGCCGTGTTCAAAAGAAATACAGAGTGCTTCCAGTTACCCTGGCAATACTGATATCCCTGCTGGCTGTGCTTATGGATGCATGGCTGTTGCCCTATGCTAAGAGGCATTTCTTAACGGTTGAGATTGATCAGGGAATGGTTATCTCTGGTGAAAGTGTAGACTTTGGTGGCAGGAAGGTTTTGACCGTATATTTTACGAGGGTTGGCAATACGGATTTTGCTGATGATGTGGACGCAGTTTCCGGAGCTTCCCTGCTGCTCAATGAGAAAAAGGAGTTTATGGGAAACAGTCAGGTGATTGGGCAGATGATACAGGATGCTGCAGGCGGGGATATTGTTTCTATTAACACGAAAGAACATTATCCGTCTTCCTATTCTGATACTGTATCGGCGGCAAGTAAGGAAATGCGCCACCAGGTACTGCCGGAGCTTGTGGATATGCCGGAAAATATTGACGGGTATGATGTGGTATTCCTTGTGTTTCCATTATGGTGGAATACGATACCGAAACCTGTAGAGGCGTTCCTGAATCGTTATGACTTTTCAGGGAAGTCCGTCATACCTGTGGTGACCCATGGCGGAAGCGGCGCAGGCAGAAGCATAGAAGACATAAAAGAGGCATGCGGCGGGACAGTTGTGGAAAAGCCATTGGAAATATACTGCGGCGATATACCATATTGCAGAGAGCATGTGACAGAATGGCTGAAAGGATTATAAAAGCCGGGTCAGAGTATGATTTTGATATGGCTTATTATAAAAATCATAAAGAAAAATTAAAGGAGGAATCGTTGTATGAGTAAGAAAATTGTTGTTATTACAGGAAGCCCGCGTAAAAATGGTAACAGTTTTGCCATGACGGAAGCGTTTATCAAGGCCGTTGAGGAGAAAGGGCATACAGTAACCCGTTTTGATGCCGCTTTGAAAAAAGTGGGTGGATGCCGTGCCTGTGAAACCTGCTTTTCCACGGGGAAAGTCTGCACCTTTGATGATGACTTCAATACGATAGCGCCAGCTATTCTGGAGGCAGATGTCCTTGTGTTCACTATGCCAGTCTATTGGTATTCTATCCCGGCACAGATTAAGGGGGTTATTGACCGAATTTTCTCTTTCGTAGTAGGCGGTAAAGATATTTCCGGAAAAGAGTGTGCGCTAATCGCCTGCTGTGAGGAAGATGATATGTCAGTCATGGATGGGGTTCGTATCCCCATGGAGCGTATGTGTGCTTTGAACAAATGGAAGATGGTTGGTGAGGTTCTGATTCCCGGCGTTCTGAATGTAGGTGACATTGACAAGACGGATGGCTGCAAAAAGGCGGCGGCTTTAGCAGATGAGATTTAAGGAGGGGAATATGAGTAAGAAGATTGTGATTCTGAATGGAAGTCCCAGAAAAGCGGGGAATACTGCGGCTTTGACAGCACAATTTACGAAAGGCGCAAAAGAAGCGGGAAATACAGTTATGGAATTTTTCCTTGACGGTATGGATATCCATGGTTGCAAGGGCTGCTTTGGCGGTCATAGTAGCAAGGAATGTCCCTGTGTCCAAAGAGATGATATGGATAAAATTTATCCGGCAGTGAAAGAATGCGATGTGATTGTACTCGCCACGCCGTTGTATTACTGGAATATGAGCGGCCAGATCAGAACGGCTATCGACCGCCTATTTGCATTAGAGGAAGGCGATGGGAATCTCCTGCGAGGGCATGGCAGGGCTTCAGCACTGCTTATGGCCGCGGAAGGAAATGGTTTTGAAGATGTACTTCTTTACTATGACCATTTGATGGAGCATCTGAAATGGGAAAACCTTGGTCATGTCCTTGCCGGAGGGAATGGGTATGTGGGTGACATTGAAGGGAAACCAGAACTTCAAAAAGCCTACGAGCTTGGAAAATCAATTCAATAAATCAATGAAAGGAAATAAACACTATGAATAAAATTAATTTACCACAGGCAGCAAAGCTGACTTCTCCGAATCCTGTTACTGTTGTATGTACACAAAAGCCGGATGGCTCCACGAACCTTGCCACGGTGTCTTGGTGGACATATCTTTCTTTCAATCCAAACATGATTGCCTATGCGATGGCAAAGACTTCTTACAGCGGGGAAATGGTACGGAACAATAGAAAAGTCATTCTTACAATCCCTGGTGCAGAAATGGCCGAAGCAGTGATGGGCTGCGGCAGCACTACAGGCCGTGATACGGATAAAGTCGCCAAGTTTGGAATTGAGCTTACAGAAGTAGAGAGCAGTGACATTAAGATCCCTGCCCATAGTCGTGTGGCAATTGTATGCAGTATGAAAGAATATCACGAGGTTGGCGACCATTACCTTTATATTTGTGATGTAGAGCAGGTCTATGGCAATGAAGCGGAGGAAGCGCTGTTTGCATGGAATGGATATTCCCAGGTGCGTCCGGCGAAGTAGGGAGGGGCAGAACATGGGATTTTTAGAACTGGCGGCTGCAAGATATTCGGTTCGTTCGTATTCAGATCGTCCGATTGAGACGGAAAAGATGGAAAAGATTTTGAAAGCCGGGCAGCTTGCACCGACAGCGGTCAATTTCCAGCCGCAGAAAATCTACATATTAAAAAGCAAAGGGGCAATTCAAAAAATCCGTTCCCTTACGCAGTTTGCCTATGATGCACCGGTGGTATTGTTGGTATGTGCAGACAAGAGAAAAGTTTGGAGAAGCGCAGCAGAACGCGGATATGACACGGGCGAGATGGATGCCAGCATTGTATGCACACATATGATGATGGAGGCATGGGAGCTGGGGATTGGTTCCGTATGGGTAAGGGGCTTTGATTCCAGGCAGGTGGCAGAAGTATTTGAACTGCCAAGCCACATAAAACCGATTTGCTTATTGCCTTTAGGATATCCGTCTGCGGATTCGGTTCCTTATGAGGAATGGCATAGTAGTTTCCGTCCGTTAAGTGAAACAGTGGAAGAACGATAGGGAGGTGGAAATGGTGGAAATTACAAAAGCAACAACAATGGGACAGATGTTGGATTATGACATGGGCATTGCCAATGTCTTAGTGGAATCCGGGATGCATTGTGTCGGCTGCCCGTCTTCAATCCATGAGTCATTGGAAGAAGCCTGCCAGGTGCATGGACTGGATACGGATAGTGTATTACAGTCTATCCATCATTATCTGGTAGGAAAAACAGCATAAAAAAAGAAATCCCTTTTAAGAGGTAGACGTTAATGGTAACGATGGGATGCAACCCATAGTGCGGACGGCGTTTTTTTGATATCGAAATGATACTTATGGGTAAGTCGGTGCTGGATTTTCATATATGCAATTTATATTGGAAGAAGACAGCGGTACATACATTTTAGCGGGCGTATTGTGTTTCACAATAAATGTGGATTGCAGTACGTCCTTTTTGTCCTTAAAAGGAGAAAATACAGCTTATTTTACTATAAAATGCCGTCTGCTTGACAGGCGGGATAAAAAGGCATAGGAGGATATAGACGACATGGACACCCGGTAAAGGCAGTCAGGCTAGCTGCATTTTGCCGGGTGTTTTCTGTTGTTCAAGGGAAGGACAGGCCATGCCGGTGGAAGATTCCGGGAGGAGGTTCCAGCGGATGGCATCGGCTGGCTCCGGGGAAGCCGGAACAGAATGTTGTCCCCAGGAAAGGGGATATCATGAACATGGCACGAGCAGAGGGCCAGTTCCCGGTGCCCGCGGCTGAACATCATATTTTTTCTGTACATACCGCAGTTCCTTCCAAGGGGGCTGCGGACTTTTTTTATTCGACACATTTCTATCTGTTTCCCAATAAGAATACAAAAGAATATAGTATTTTCATTATAGGCGTGCCTGCCATTGTGCAGATGTGCTTTTTTTGCGCTCTGAAGCGCCAGTCATATAGAAGCCGTGCGCCGCCACTCCGGTCTTGAAAACCATTTAACCAAATTTCAAGACTGGAGGGAATCAAAGTGAAAATTAAATATGAATTTGCAGACGGGACGGTGTCAGAAGTCGAGGTGGAGGAATCCATCGGCGAAGTCATCATCGAGGACAGACGGCAGGAGGACAATCTTGCAAGGAAGGAACGCTACCACTGTTATTCGCTGGATGCGGCGCAGTTTGAAGGCAGCGAATATGGCACGGAGGAAACACCGGAAACGAAGATGGAGCGGAAACAGGATACAGAGCGTATCGCCCGCGCATTGGACGGGCTGTCGGAAGTACAGCGGCGGAGACTTCTGATGCTCGCAGACGGGAAGTCCATGCGTGAGATTGCGCGGGAGGAAAAGGTACAGCATCGGGCGGTCGTGAAGTCAATCAAGGCCGCAAAGAAAATTTTCAAGAAAAATTTTTAAATATGGGTATCCTACGCCATTGCAAAGTATCTGACGGATAAAAACGTCCCCACGCCCACGGGAAAGAAAATATGGCGGCATAGGACGGTGGAGAACATCCTCTCCAACGAGAAATACAAGGGCGATGCCCGCCTGCAGAAGTGCTACACGGTGGACTTCCTTTCCAAGAAACGCAAGGCGAACGAAGGCGAGGTGCCGCAGTATTATGTGGAGGGCAGCCACGATGCCATCATCGAGCCTGCGGAGTGGCAACTCGTGCAGATGGA
>ERZ808044.1411-NODE-1411-length-13490-cov-4.855364_pt1 | contig 13490 bp, 10 predicted proteins | sample MGYA00380195_ERZ808044 | MGnify/ENA primary metagenome ERZ808044 (study PRJEB31490, sample SAMN06133423) | mouse gut metagenome | isolation source: Z7_2 | host: mice | place: China: Chengdu | collected 2015-05 ...
TCGCACTGCGGCGGCAGGGAATAATGCCGCCACAGCGACCCGCCGCAGACTTAGCTTATCAGCTAATTCCCTTAATGGCCCACTGGTATGAAGCCACCGCCTGCTTATAGGCAATTTCAGCACTTTTATAGGCGGCTGCAGCCGAATACCATTCCGCTTCTCCGGACAGCCAAGTGCTTTTATTTATCATACCGGCCCCGTATTTTGTCTTAACCGCACCGTAATCTTTTTCTGCAGCCGCATAGGAGGCGCCGGCTCCCTCATAAAGCTGCTGCGCTTCTATTACAGCCCGGTACAATTCATCCATTGCCAGACCGGCCGCTCCTTCCGCCTCATATAGCTGCTGTCTTCTCAGCTTTCGGGCAGTGTCTCCGGTCGCTGTGCTCTTCTTGATTGATTTGACTTCGGGATCTGCAATTACCGCTTTCGCTTTATCGCTTTCCAGGTTCATCTGTTCAAGCTCCCTGGATGTCACGGCCGGAATTTCCCCAATCTGAACCGTTTCAGCATCTCTGCCGATCAGAATGGCAAGCTGGCGTTTCAGCTTATCTGCACTGTCCCGGGCAGACTGCAGGGATGCCTGGGCATTTAACAGACTTTTCTCAGAATCCAGAAGCTCTGTTTCTGTAATAAGGCCTGCCTGTCTCCTGGCTGACGCCAGTTCATAGGCGGCATTTTGAGCCTCCGCCCTCTTTTCGGCTGCCCTTACCTGGTACTCCATCTTCTTAAATGAGTACATCAGCGTCTGCGCCGATTTTACGAGACTGTTGATTGTCCGGTCCAGGGATGCCTGGTTTGTGGCGGAATTGAGGGAATTGATGCTTCTCTTCATCTGAGCAGCCGACGAGGACAGAATCTGTGCATTCTGTTCATAACTTTCAATCAGGGCCGCATCCGCGCCCTCATCCTCCAGTTCATCGGCTTTATTTAACATATCCCGTTTGGCGCTTACCAGAGAATCGTATGCATCCTGGTAAACCTCCAGCCTGGTTTCATAGCTCTTCTGCGAGTTGACGGCACTGCTGTTGCCGGTCCGGATAAGTGATTCCAGCTCTTCATATTCAATCAGGCCGTCATTCAGATTTTCCTCACTGATTGATGCGGTAACGGTTTTTATCTCCTCCTCTTCATTACCGGCTAACGCCGGGCCCTCAGCCTCCCCCGGTTCTTGAAGTCCTGATATCAGCGGGCCGGACGCCTTCGCCGGAAACTGATACAGGAGGCTGAAAGCAGTTGCTGCCGCCGCCGCCCAGCCTGCGATTTTGCGAATCTCCATTCTGCCTCCTCCTTATACTGTCGATGCCAGACCGTCCACTGCCCAGCGGTAAGACTGCTGCGCCTCCAATAATGTCATGGCAGCCGTTTCTTTCTCCGTTACAGCATTGTTATAAGATATCTGCCGGCTCTGATATTCATTCAGGCTCATAGTCCCGGCCGCTCTTTTGCGTTCGGCCGCCTGCATGGTCTTTTCCTCCAGCTCAAAGCTTTTTACGGTCTGGGCATACTGGGTTTCTGCCAGCAGGAGACTCTGCCAGGCTGATTTCACATTGGCCTTTACCGCCTCCTCACTGCTTTTTAACGTTTCCTCGTACTGCCGCTGCGTGGCGCCCTGCCTGGCATTCTTTATCTGCCTCGACAAAATTTTGATGTCATAATTGTTTTCAACTGCCTTTACCAGATCCTCGTCGAGATTGACAGAGCTGCTCATCGCAGGCTCCGGCTCCGGCAGTTCTCCTATCTCAACCTCGTCCCCATATTTCCATCCCAACATCAGACAGAGATTCTCCTTTGCCGATGCAACCGCGCTTTCAGCCGATGTAATGGCCGCTTCCGCCTGCATAACCGCATCCCTGGCGCTGAGGACGGCAGACTGCGCCGCTGTTCCCGCCGCTGCCTGAAGCCGTGTCGTCTCATATGATTTTTCTGCTGTTGTTTTAGCGTTTCTGCTGCTGTCCAGCGAAGCCTGCGATTTCCAGTAAGTAATCATAAGAATCTGGGCAGACTGGACAAGTGATTTTTCCGTCTTATCATAACCCCATTTCACCACATCGCCGTCGGTGACATTTTCGTCTCCCCTGTCGATCATCTGCTCCGCCTGAAGCTCGCTGCTCTGTGCCGCGGCCAGTCTTGTACCGTAGTTGGCATCATCCGAATCCGGATACTCAATGCCGGCATAAATTTCGTCGGCTGTATCATAATAGGTCCGGGCTACTTCGTCGCTGTCCTTCCCCTTATAATCCTCATAGGCAATTTGGTTGCTGAGAACGGTGCTGTTGTATTCATGTATCAAATCGCCAATCTCATCATATTCCAGTTTATTGTCCCGCAGGGAATCCCATTTTTCCTCCGTATACGCAAATGGCGGACTGGCCGCCTGCGCCGCCTGCGGGACGGCGAAAGAGATTATGGCTGTTCCCGCCGCCAGAACACAAAACCGTGTCTTTATTTTATTGCTTTGCATAACCGGTTTTCCTTTCCTCAAGTTTTTATTAACCATCCGTCGCAATCTAACCATTTTAATCAATATCCTGGAATTCCTCTTTCGGTCTACGGCTCAACAATCCGTAATAAACCGGCAGCATAAACAGGGCCACGATAACGCCGACCGCCAGGCCTCCAATATCTACAATCGCTATACCCTGGGTTGTTGAACCGCTGCTTCCGATTGCCAGGGCCATCGGGATCATGGACAGGATCGTCGTCAGGCTGGTCATCAGGATCGGCCTGATACGCGTAGCGCCCGCCTCTACCAGGGCCGTATGTAAATCCATCTCCTGCCGGTACTGGTTCACCGTATCCACGTACAGGATACCGTTATTTACGACAGTTCCAATCAGGATCAGGAAACCGAGCAGGGTTGTCATACTGATTGTGACGCCCGTTATCTTCAGGAAACCGAAGGAACCGACAAGGCTGAACGGAATCGTCGTCATGACCATCACCGAAAATTTTACGGATTCAAACTGGCTTGCCATGACGACAAACACAAGGAACACTGCAATGGCGATTGCCGAATACAGGGAGCCGAACTCCTCCTGCATCATCCTGTCCCGGCTGTTAGTTCCCAGGCTGATAGTTCCCGTCAGGTTAGGCGATATCACTTCACTGTCGATTGCCGCTTTTGTATTACCGCCTGTATAATCTCCGCTGATAGTAATCTCATACGCTTTGTCTGTCTTTGAGATAGAGGACGGGCTGTCTTTGAATATGACATCGGCCACCTGGGTAAGGGCAACTTTTTGGCCTTTTGAATCCGTCAGTATAATATCCTTAACCTGATCCACAGTCCTGTACTCATCCTCCGGATATTCCACCTGCACGGATATTTCTTCACCGTCCACCTTGAGCGTGGCTGCCTCCACACCGCTCAGCATCTGGTTGATCGTTGAGCCGATGGCGGAAGCCGTCAGTCCGTGGGCCTTGGCCATGACCGGATCTACTTTCAGTGTAACGATCGGAGCATTATTTTCGATACTGGAGTGTACGTTGATAATATCGTCCCTCTCCGTCATCTCCTTCACAATCTTATCGCTTACCTCTTTCAGCTCATCATACTGGGTACCGTGCAGCAGCACTTCATATCCCCTCTGACCGCCCATAAAGCTCATCGAGGTGGAGGCCGATACATCGATGGTACAGTTCTCTATGCTGTCCATTTCTTTCTGCCACAGTTCGGCCACATCTTCCGTATCCATTTTTCTTTTATCCTTCAGATAGGCCGTAATGCTGCCACTGCTGCTGTTGAAACGCAGCATATAGGAATCCACATTTTCATCCGCCGCCACAACTGCCTCCGCCTGCTCCAGGGCATCATTTACTTTTTCCTGCAGAAGACCTAGCCGCGTCTCAATGCTGACGCTGACCGTTCCCGTATCATCGGATGTCATCAGTTCTGCCTGCATCCCCGACGCCAGATAGACGGTAGCCGCCAGAATGGCAACAGATGCGATCATAACCATACCCTTACGTTTTAACAATTTCTCCATGACCTGTCGGTAGAATCTCTGAAAACGCTCAATCGGCAGGGACATCACCGCCTTTTGTGTTTCTGCCGGCTTGTAGAACAGATAACAGAGCGGCACGATTGTCACAGCCGACAGCAGGGATGCCGCCATACAGAATACAACGGTATAGCCAAGTGGCTTAAACATCTGCCCTGTCATGCCCTGAATACCTGCCAGGGGCAGGAATACAACGCAGGTGGTGATCGTGGAGCCGATAATTGAATTACCCACAAGCGCCGTCCCCTCAAGAGCCGCCCTGCTGTAGCCCAGTATTCCTTTGTCCCTGCTTCCGGCCGTCGCTCTGAAACAGCTTTCCAAAACCACAATCGAGTTATCCACCATCATTCCGACGCCGAGAACCAAAGCACTCATCGTGATGACGTTCAGGGAGAATCCGGCGGCAGTAATTGCAATCAGCGACATCAGTATGGAAGTCGGAATGGAACTTCCGACAATCAGTGACGCTTTATAATCTCCGAAAAACAGGAAGATAACTATCATGGATATGATAACGGCCAGCACCATGGTGACGGCTACATCCATCAGTGAGTCGAGAATGCTCTCTGATGTGTCATTTGCCACGTTGATGTGCAGGTCTTCGTCCCCGGCTTCCAGTGTGGCGATGACGCTTTTTACCGCACTCGAAACCTCCATTGCCGTATTGCTCTGCTGCTTAGTAATAGAAAGGGATATCGTCTCCTCCCCGTTATAGCGGGAGACGCCTCCCCTGTCTTCCTTTGCCTCATAGATATTGGCTACATCCGACAGCATAACCAGCTCTCCGGTGGCGGTAGCAATTGGAATATCCGGCAGTTCCCCGACCTGCTCCGTCTCCAGGGATGTCGTCACAGACAATTCCAGGTTTCCTGCCACGGCTTCTCCGGAGGGATATGCCAGATTGGCCGTGCTGATGGCCGAGGTTACGTCGCTCATGGTCAGACCGTACTGCTCCAGCTTTTCGGACAGCAGCTCTATTTTTATATATTCGGAAGAACCGCCCATGGCGCTGACCTCCGCTACGGATGATATTCTCTCAAATTCGGGGACTATATTCTGATCCACATAGTCATAAAGATTTTCCTGCCTGGAATGGCTTATGGAAAGCATCATCGTGGTCCCGGCATTCATGCTCATCTCCATGATGGAGGTGTCCACATCGTCGGGAATGTTCCGTTTGGCATTCTCAAGCTTCTTTTTCAGGTTGTCATAGGCCTCATCCATATCGGTTCCGTAATCGTACTCCAGCATTACCATGGCACTTCCGTCACTCGATGTGGAACTCATGGTTTTCACGCCTTCCAGCGTGCTGATGGCATCTTCAATCGGCTCCGTCACAAGCTCGCATATATCTTCAGGGCCTGCGCCGGAATAGCCGGCCCTGACAATCAGCATCGGCGTCTCCATATCCGGCATCTGCTCCAGCTTTGCGGAGAAAACGGATGTGATACCAAACACAATCAGGCAAAGAAGCGCCATTACTGTGGTGACCGGATGCTTAAGGACGTATTTTGTAATTCCTGTTCCCATTAATTATCTCCTCCTGCCCTATTCTGCCGCTGCAGAAGTCTCAGTCCTGCCCGTTCCCGGTTCTTTGCCGGCCGGAGCGGATTCCCCGCCCTCCGATTTAAGATTGACCGTAGAACCTTCATAGAGCTGGGAGCTCCACGTGCTGATTACCAGTTCGTCCGCCGCGAGTCCGGACCTTATCTCCGCAAGCTCAGAATCATAAAGCCCCACCTCCACTTCTTTTTTGTGAACGGCGCCGTCCTCATAAACATAGACATTTCCCACACCGCCGTCATAGTAAATGGCATCGACCGGCACCGTCATCACATTATCCGAACGCCCGGAAATCACCTTCACCTTGACGACGCTTCCCGTTGCAACCGAATCGGCCTGCGCCAGGTCTGCCTTTATTTTAAACAGTCCGTTTGAATCGTCCACCATGGTGCTGATATCGTTTATGACCCCCTCATAAGCATTTCCTTCTTTTTCAACGGTCATTTTGTCCCCCAGGCTGAGATTCCTGACAACGCCTTCGGTTACGTAAAAGGATACCCTCTTATTCCCCTGACCGGAGATAACGCATAGCTGATCCGACTGGTTTACGCGGTCATAAACCTCCAAATCGCAGCTCTCGATCTTCCCTCCGATGGGCGCTGTGACAGAGCTGTACTCCACCTGCTTTTCATAGGACAGTTTCGCCGACTCGTACTGGAGTTTCGCACTTTTCACATTGTTCTGGTACTGCTCCCATTCCTGGTCGGAGATATCGCCGCCCTGATAGAGAAGCTGCATCCTGCTCAGTGTGCTTTGGGCCTCCGACAGGGAAATCGCCGCCGCATCCATGGAGTTTTTGGCACTGTCCACCTGTTCCGTATCAATCGTGCAGAGAAGCTGGCCTGCCTGAACCGTATCACCTGCTTTCACAAGAACCGAGGTTACGTCACCTCCCGCCTTGGCGTAAACATATACGACATCCGCCGGCTCCACCTTCCCCGCAAGGCTGGTCGTTTTTTCGATACTTCCGGTTTGAGGCGCCACAGCCTTCACGGTTGCCACATTGTTCATCGTCTGCTGCCCCATCATTCCTGCCGGCATGGCATTCTTTTTACCTCCTCCGGCTGCTGCCGCCGCTGCTGCTGCCAGAACGATTACCGTCACGGCTGCCGCCGTCAATTTCTTCCTTTTTCCGGCCGATTTTATCAATGCTTTCACTCTTCCTTTTATCATGATTCTTGGTCCTCCTCGATGACCGGTGCGGGAATTTCCCTTCACCTCGGGTTTCAAATTTAACTGAGTATACCACCCCTCTTTAAATCAAAATTAAACTGAGCATTAACTGGATATTAACAAACCGTGATTTTTTTGTGTTCCTTCTGCATAATGAATGAAAAATTCAAAAATGGCGCTTTGGGTTTATAATTAGTTCATAAAGATGTGATATGAATTTTAGAAGCAGTGATTTACATTATGAACGGAGGATAAATCTATGTTCCATATTCTTGTCGTAGAAGACGACGCAAAGCTTCGTTCCCTCTTCTGCACCGTTCTGAACCGCAGCGGATACCTGACGGTTCCGGCATCCGGCGGCAGAGAGGCGCTCGAACTTCTGGATTCCGAATATATCGATTTAATTATTTCCGACATTATGATGCCGGGAATGGACGGTTATGAGCTGATCCGGACGCTGAGGGGGAACGGCTACAGCCTTCCCATACTCATTATTACGGCCAAAGAACGGTTTGAAGACAAACAGGAGGGATTTCAGGCCGGTACTGACGATTATATGGTGAAACCCATCGATGTGAATGAGATGGTTCTGAGGGTCGGCGCCCTGCTGAAACGGGCCAGAATTGCCACGGACCGCCGTATCATCTGCGGCAAAACAACGCTTGATTATGATGCGCTGACTGTCACCGTAGATGGGGAAGAAACGCTGCTTCCGCAGAAAGAATTCTATCTTCTTTACAAGCTGATGTCCTATCCCAATAAGATTTTCACAAGACAGCAGCTCATGGACGAGATATGGGGAATGGACTCCACTTCGGACGAACGTACCGTGGATGTCCATATTAACCGTCTCCGGGAGCGTTTTCGTGACTGTGATGATTTTCTGATTATGACCGTGCGAGGTCTCGGATATAAGGTGGTGAAAGCAGAATTATGAAAAAAAAGAACTTTCACCTGCCTAAGTACTGGTTTTATATGCTGATACTCAGTTTTGTCATACTGTCCGTAATGCCGCTGATGGCCGGTTTCCTGGTGAATCTCATCGCAAACGGCGAGGAGGGAAAAATCCGCTTTCTTCAGTTTAATCCGCTGTTCCCGAGCCTTGTATTTTTTCTCAGCAGTATTTTTATCAGTTTTATCATATCGCTGGTGTTGTGGTTTAAGGTTCTCGTCCCCCTGGGTAATCTCAGCCAGGCTGCAAGGCAGGTGTCAAAGGGCGATTTTTCCATTAAGGTGGAGACCGGCAAATCCCTGCGCGAACTGAGGGAGCTGACCGACAATTTTAACAGGATGGTGCAGGAACTGGGCAGTATAGAATCGTTCAGAAATGACTTTGTAACGAATATTTCACATGAGTTTAAGACGCCGCTGGCGGCAATCGAAGGATATGTCACCCTGCTTCAGGAGCCTTCCCTTACCGAGGAAGACAGGAATGAATATATCCGCATTATCATGGACAGTACCAAGCAGCTCTCTTCGATGGCAGGCAACATTCTCATGCTGTCACGGCTTGAAAAGCAGGAAATCGTGACCGGAAAAACTCTGTTCAAGCTGGATGAGCAGATACGCCAGTCCCTTCTGATGCTGGAACCCCTGTGGGAAAATAAGTATCTGGATCTCGATATCAACCTGCCGCCGGTGCGCTATTTCGGCAATCCCGATCTGCTGATGCAGGTCTGGCTGAACCTCTTTCAGAACGCCATCAAGTTTACGCCTGCAGGAGGCAGCATCTCCGCTTCGATGAAGCTTTTTCCTGATTTTGTGGAGGTAGTGATTTCCGATACGGGAATCGGGATGGATGAGGAAACCATGAGGCGGATATTTGAGAAATTTTACAGCGCGGGCAGGGAGCTGGGACGTAGCGGAAATGGCCTGGGACTTTCGATTACGAAACGGATTCTGGAACTGTCGGGCGGTACGATAACCGTTGAGAGCAGTCCGGATGAAGGCTCCCTCTTTACTGTTACGCTCCCCCTCCGAGAACCGGATGTCAGGTCCGTTATGGAATGATGAAACAGATGGATATACCACGACGTAAAACAGACAGGAAATCATGTCGGGCGCACCTCGATTTAGAGGCGTCCGACATGATTTCCTGTCTGTTTTACCTGTATAATTTAAAGCGGTTATACCCGTCTTCCATTTACTTATTACACATTTACCGTTTTCCCACGTATGCCGCATACATCTGTGTGGTAGCCACATCCGAATGCCCCAGTATCACCTGTACGGCTTTCATATCAGCTCCCCCTCCTATCAGGTGTGCCGCAAATGAGTGCCGCAGCGTATGCGGTGTGATGTCTGATTCGATTCCCGCCTTATCGCCGTAAAATTTGATAATCTTCCAGAAACCCTGGCGGCTCATCTGGCCTCCGTTGCAGTTGACAAACAGCCAGTCCGACTCTTTTTTTCTCGTCAGCTCCGAACGGGCATTCTCTATATAATCCTTCATTGCTCCCTTCGCCACCCGGCTGAAAGGAATTGTCCTGTCTTTCCCGCCGTCTCGGCAGGTGATAAAGCCGATATTCATATTGATATCCGTCAGCTTGAGACTCGTCAGTTCCGAGACCCGGATACCCGTAGCATAGAGAAGTTCCAGCATCGCCTTATCCCGGATCTCTTTTGAAGAGCGCCCGGAAGGCTGCTTAAGCAGTGACGTCACTTCCTCTACGGAAAGTATCACCGGCGCTTTCTTTTCAATCTTTGGAGCATGGACAAGCTCTGCAGGATTGCGTCTGATTTTACCCTCTGAAAATTCATAGTGAAAGAACGCCTTCATGGATGCCAGCATACGCGATATGGTAGTGGTAGCCTTTCCTTCTTTTTCCATAAAAAGAATATAGGAAGTCAGACTGGTCTTCGTTACCTTCCCAGCTTCCGTAATTCCTCTTTCCCCCATATAGGATGCCATCTGAAGAAGATCACGGTGATATGACAGCACCGTGTTCCGGGACATCTTTTTGACCTCCTGCAGGTATTTTATGAAAATATCTATCTCTGTTACCATACTGCTTCCCCTATCCCTTACGATTCACCCTTGCAGGCTTTTACAGGGACAATCATCATCCCTCCAAAACAAGGCCAAAAACAGCCTGTACGTAACATTATATATACATTTTTTGATAAAATCAAACACATTTTTCCCACTTTTACAGTATTTTCAGGCTGATTAACATAAAAAATACAACATGTTGGAAGGCAGTTTTTGCCTCCCCTACATGTTGTTAAAAAATTTTTAAAGATTTTTTAATTTTTTTCTTATTTTCCTTAAAAACCGGACGCAAAATGCAGGAACCAGGGATTCAGCCACAGTTCAGACGCAGCCCCTGCTGCCGTCAGAATAAGAAGGACGGCAAAGCCTCCGCCGTGAATTTTATTTCCCGGAGCCATCGCCCATATGTAGAGAACCGCCAATACCGGAAGATAAAATATCATCTGCGGGAATACGGAAAGCAGGAAGAGAAATACTCCCATCAGCCCCGCCTGCACCGTCATTGAGGATATAAGAAATGCCATCGAAAAACCGGCGTAGACGGCCGCCAGGCAAAAGCCGGGAACGGCAAACAATGACATCCCGAGAAGCCATAAAATTCCGATTCCAAGGCTCCTTTTAAGCAGCAGTTCCGCCAGCAGCTCCAGGGAAGGAGGCTGCGTACTCCCCGTCAGAAACGCCTGTCCGAATACTCCCAGCTGCTCTTTGAGACCTGCCCCCATCCTGTTTACCCACATGGTTCCGGCAAATATCCCGGCAAAAAAACAGAACACCGTTAGAATGGACGGTTGAAAACGAAACGGTGTATGATATTTTCCCATACAAAAGAACCTTTCCCGTTTTTTCCAGTCTATGCGGCGTTCTGTCTCTCTATTCACAGCAGTTTATTGTATCACTGTATGCCATCTGAACGGCTACTGCTATCTTCCGTTACTGTTCACACGGCATGCATATGCCAGAATGGAGGCAACTGTCTTTCCGTCCGTCATCTTTCCGGAATATATCAAATCCAGAAGATCACTCAGCTCCCATTCCTCCACCTCTATCTCCTCATCGGGATCCAGATGCTGTTCGGATGGAATCAGGTTCCTTGCCAGAAATACATCGATCGCCTCATCGCAGAATGCAATCGTGGTATTGAGGCTCAGCAGATATTCCAGTTTCTCTGTCTTAAATCCGGTCTCCTCCTCCAGTTCCCTGTAAGCGCAGTCAATCATAGGCTCTCCCGGATAATCCAGCTTCCCCGCCGGAATTTCCAGCGTATAACGGTCCAGTGCATTCCTGTACTGGCGCACCATAAGGAGTTTCCCGTCATGGTTGACAGCCACAACTGCAGCCGCACCGTCATGATGGATGAAATCCCATTTTGCTTCATGACCGTTTACATTAACCGTATCCTCGTACATTTTCAGGATTGTTCCCTGATATTTAAGTTCTCTTTTCAGCCTTTGCACCGGGGGGATATTCTCTCCCCTCACTTCAGACCCGGCAGAAAATGTTTCTTCTTCCTTCTCTTTCATATGGCATGCCGCTCCTTCTGTCTATTGAATTTTCATATATAACACGCGGAATACAACCGTGTGAACAATACTAACATTATTTTAAATTCGTGCATTTATCATAGCATGCATCCGAGGCCTTCATGACGGCGTTCCTAAAGCCGTATTCCTCGAGGGCGGATACGGCAGCAATTGTCGTACCTCCGGGCGAGCATACCTTATCCTTCAGCGCTCCGGGATGCTCTCCCGTCTCAAGCACCATTTTAGCGCTTCCCAGGACTGACTGGGCCGCCATCTTATAAGCTGCCTCTCTCGGAAGGCCGTATTTGACCGCGCTGTCCGCCAGAGCTTCAATAAACATATAGACATAGGCCGGTGAGCTTCCGCTGACGCATACTACGGCGTTCATCAGGCGCTCTTCCACTGTCTGCATTTTTCCGAAGGATTCAAACAGTGACCGGATTGTCTCCTGTTCCTCTTTGGCGAAAAGGGCCGGGTCATAGCAGACGCCTGTCATTCCTTCACCCAGCAGGGCCGGGGTGTTCGGCATGGCCCGGACGATTCTCTTATCTGCTCCCAGAGTTTCCCTGATGCTGTCCACCGTGATACCAGGAGCAATGGAAATAATAATATGGTCTTTTGTCACCGTACCGGCGATGTCAGAAAGCACCGGAGCAAAGAACTGCGGTTTGACTGCAAGCACTATGTATTTAGCCGAAGCTGCACATTCTGCATTGCAGGCCGAAAAGGAAACTCCAGTCTCCTCTGAAACCTGCCGGCATCTGCCGGGATTGACATCCGTAAATATAATCTCTTCTTTCCCGTATACGTTTAATAATCCTTTCAGGATCGCATATCCCATGTTGCCCATTCCGATAAATCCGATTTTTGCCATATTTCTGTCCTCCAATTTGTCTGATTACCAAATACGCACGCCGTCGCCGTTCACCATGTGGCCGTCCGGTGTCTGGAAGTTCGTCTGCATGTCTCCGTCAGGCCCCAGGTAATACCAGAGTTCCTTCCACTGTATCCATCCTGTGGCCATATAGCTGTTTTCGCCGAAATAATACCACTTATTATTGATAAACGCCCAGTTATTCACCGTATAGGAACCGTCCGGATTGAGCCAGCGCCAGCCGGTCTCATCCTGCACCCACTGTCCCGGGGTATTCGCGTTGTTGCCGTCCGCCGCTTTGCTGTTGCCGGCACTTGCCAAGGCCTGCGCCTCAGAAGGGCTGACATACCGGCTTGCCGACTCCGTGTATTTTCCTTCCTTGCTTCCTTCGGCGCCCACAGCGCGCACTTTATAATAGTACTCCCCGTCTTTTCGGATGGCTGTTCCGAAATCATACGTTGTTTCGGTGGTCGTCCTCTTGCTCCCCACAACTTTGCTGTCGCGGTAAAGATAAAGCTCATAGGCCACCGCTCCCTGTGCAGGAGCCCATGTTGCAACCGTCCCGTTCAGATAAGCGTACTCAATCGGGCCGACTCTCTCAGCCATCGGCTTCAGATCGAGGGTAATAATCAGTGTCTGGGAGTCTTCCTTTTTCGTGGAAACCACCTTTGCCGCATCTCCTTTAATCTTTACTTTATCCTTAGATACGGAAAAATAATAGTCATCATCTGCGGTAACGGTCACCTTCACACGAGGCTTATGCTCTGAATTCCAGGTAAAACCTTCATTATCGATCTCCCACTCCGCCACGCCGTAACTGTCGGCGCTTGTCTCTATCTCCAGCTCATCCTCTTCATCCAGCGCGCTGCCAAGCTGCAAATTATCCTTGACTTCCAGCTTGATCGCTGTTATTTTTTCTCCTTTAGCCGCGAAGGACGTGATTGTAAATAATCCAGTCATCATCACAAGCGTTATAGCCGCCGTATACCATACCCTGCCTCTCCTCATGAAAATCTCCTCTCTAAAACGTATAAGCCTTCCGGTACCCATATCCGGATTTCTCTGTCTGTAACCTTTTCTAATTAATAATACCGCACTATTTTGCAATATTCAAGGTAAAGCTGTGACCTTCCGCCTGCATACGGTCTATTTTCGTTCGTGTTCACAGGTCAATGTCTGCGACAAGGCTTTCCCATTTAAGTTTGGAGACAATCAGCGCCCGGAGCGGACCATGACCGGTGTGCGAAAACCTCCGCCTGAGTCTTCCGTCCCCGGCGAAAACCTGAACCAGGGAAGTAGGCGGAATCAATTGCGGAGGGGACATGGGAGTCCGCCGGTGCTTAGCGAGGTCCCTCACGAGCTTAGCA
>ERZ808044.1413-NODE-1413-length-13438-cov-16.144750_pt1 | contig 13438 bp, 15 predicted proteins | sample MGYA00380195_ERZ808044 | MGnify/ENA primary metagenome ERZ808044 (study PRJEB31490, sample SAMN06133423) | mouse gut metagenome | isolation source: Z7_2 | host: mice | place: China: Chengdu | collected 2015-05 ...
AAGTTTAAGTTTGGAAATCAGAGTCATTAGGATAGCCGCACCCTGCGGTCACTTAATGGCTCTTTTTTTATTTTAGGGAATCTAAGACAAGGATTTCCTATTCTTTTACCTATTTTTATTATTTCAACGCCCAGAGGGCAGAAAGGAGAAATTTTATGTCAGCAATCATTCATATCATGGGAAGGGTCACCAAGGATCCCGTCATGCAGCAGGGGAGAAACAACGGTACGGAGTACATCTCCTTAGACCTTGCCACCTCACAAAGGAGCCAGAACGCTCAGAATAACCCGGAAAACCCGTATGAATCCGTTTTCTACCAGTGTTATCTGAACAAGCATCTGGTAGAACGGCTTCTGAAGGCGGGAGTCAAGAAAGGCACCTGCCTGTATATCTATGGGGAACTTGAACTCCATCCCTTTATCTACAGCCAGGGACAGAGATCCGGCCAGGCCGGTTCAGGTGCCAAGATCAATGTACGGGACTGGCAGTTCTGCCTTTCCAACAAATCAGAAGGAGACGCCAGCGGAATCCAGGCAGGTGCACCACCATACAATGGAGGCGCAGCTACACCTGGAGCCGGAGGTTATCAGAATCCGGGGCCGCAAAACGGTGGCTATCAGAACCCTGCCGGTGCTGCACAGGGAGGCGCTTATGCCGGTGGTAACACTTCCGGGAACGGGAACTATCCAAACGGCAGTTATTCTTCCAGTGGAGGCAGTTATCCAAATAGCAGCAATAGCAATGCAGGTGCAGGCTATCCAAATGGTAACGGAAATCCGGGTAATGGTCCGCGTCCCACAAATGGAGGAACCCAGCAAAATGGCTCTTATCAGGCAAATGCTCCTGCACAGAACGGCTCGACCAGTCACCAGATGTACCAGCAGCAAAGCGGGAACACCCAGTACGGCCAGCCACCACTGGGGAGCTTTACAGGGGACGGATTTAGCAGCATCCCGGAAGGCATGGCCTCACAGCTTCCATTTACTGCATAACTTCAGAATGATCTGCTTACGGAGCCTGTCTGTGTCAGTCGCTTCCGTAAGCCACTTTAGAAAGGAATTGCCTGTTCAGTTTTGGACTCTGCAGTTCCTTTTTTTTTATCATTTCTATGAAAGGAATTCTAAATGAAAACAAGAAAAAAAGAACACAAAAGTATCAAGATTTTAAAGGCAGCCGCCCTTGTCTTATTTCTGGCGCTGCTCTTTACCCCGGAACAAAGGAACCAGTCTGTCATTGCAGGCATATAATATTTTTTACTTTTATACGAGCAGGGAACAGTTACTTTGCTCCCTGCTCTCTGCCTTTATCAGAATCCTGTCAACCTAAAGAACATAAGTTCATCCGCCGACTCATCCTCTCGTTCCTGTGTCAGTAAAATCAAAATGGAACCATCGTCCAAAAGCTGCATATCCTCCAGCCATGGGTAGCTGACACCAAATATTTCATTCGTACTAATAGCGCCTAAATGTGTTCCATCTTTCGCCCAAAATTGTATTTCACGCATATTCCCGTCTATCGCTACAAAACCATTCTCTGTTTCAGCCATACCCGTAATGGCACCAAGACTATCTGAATCGCCTGAATCTGTTCCACCCAGCTCTAAAAGCTGGTTTCCATCGTAATCATAAACAATAATTTTGGTTTTCCCGTCTTCAGCAGCTATTTTCCCAGCGACCATGATATGGCTGTTCGTAACCTCTACATCATCCAACATGGAAAATGGCCCTTTACGGGAAGCATCGTCATTCAACCCGGTCAATATCCACGGTTCGGATATCAGGTTTCCACTCTGATTCGTAATTTTCTGAGTATCGCTGTTTACCCAAAAGCTGATTCCCCACTCCCCAGAAGAATGCATATTCAAATCTCCGGTTATTGTTGTCTGAAATGCCTTCTGTCCGTCTTTTACTCCAATTACTGTTTGGATGCCCGGTGAAAGATACAACATACCACTGCTGTCTGCAGACAGATATTCATATTCATCCTCCAGTTCTGCCGAAGAGACAAATTTAAGTCCGCTATCCGAGTATTCATATGTATCAAGTTTATTTCCCAATAAATGGAATACTTGGTCGCCATTCTTTACAAACTGATGATCCATAATCTGCAGGACTCCCTGAGGTTCTTCAAATGGGATATATTCTGGCACAATTGTATAGTGTCCCACCATTTGCTGCGTCAGCTCAGGCTGAACCGGAGCGCCATCCCATGGCCATGGCGAATCTGTAAGACCTTCATCCTTCTGCTCTAACATAATACCTTCTAACAGATCCTTCACAGAATCATTTTCTACTTCGCCCTGGATTTTGATTGTATAGGATGTTCCGGACGCCTCGTAACGATATCTGTAAGTATTACTACCGGAATTATTTTCCGGCATTGCCGTGTACTCCGCATTGCCCATAGATATCGTTTCCATTTTCCCTTCCGCATAATCCTTCAATTCTACACCCAAAGCGACAAGCTCTTTTCGGAAACTGTAAGCATCTTCCTTTGATGCTTCGATATAAACAGTATGTTCGGAACTATCCCTTGTTTCTCCATCAAAAAAGCTAATATTAGAAAACTTCTCTTCATTTTGCATACTTTCCTCATCATATTTCCAATTTTCGGGATAGTACACCTTAAAGAATCCCAAATCAAGACTTTCCCGGTCTTTGAATTCAGCTTCCGGTTGTTCCGCTTTTTCCGACTGCCTCTTTTCTCCTTCTGCACCTGCCTTTTTCTGTCCGCATGCCATCAGCATCACCATACACAGAGTCAGGCAAAATACACGCCATATCTTCTTTTCCATGATGTTTCCTCCCATCTGCAATTTCTGGATTTTTCTAATCATTCCTTTATTCACTATCGCTTTTTACACACTGGAATGTGTAATAATCCTCATCATCACTGTAATCTATTTCCAGTGTACCATCATCCTTGATTGTCACCGTAAGAGATGGATTATCCGAATCAATCGTACAATATCCCAATGCTACCTCCCATGGGAATGCACCGATCTCCTGCCCTTTATAAACGACTGTAACAGTACGGTCATTTTTGAAATCAAGACGCAATGCATCATTAATATTTTCTACACCTTCCATGGAAGTCTGCGGTCCATCCCCTAAAAGTTCTTCTACACTTTCAGATACCCATTCACCCAATACTACACTTTCTTCTTCTGTCAGATATAAGTCCGGATTCATAGCATCTGTTCCACTTTTCGCAAAGATTACTTTCACGCCCATCCCCAGCATATCATCAAAGGAAATGGTATCCTCTCCGATCGTTCCAACCATATCTTCCCCTTCAATTGTTAGTGTAAATTGATCTTCATCTACAGACCATTTCCCTTTTCCCGTCTCATCTCCTACCGTAAAAGAAAGTTTTCCACCTTTTTTTACTTCAAATTCAAAAGCACCACCGAAAGTTTCGTCCACACCGACTGACACTCCCATCATCTGAGCAGAAACAGCTACCCACTTTCCTTCATACGGACTCTTTTCTCCCGTTTTTTCGGAACCACCGCCACATCCGGTCATAGACAGCACACTGATTATAAAAGTAACAATTACTAACAATCTTATCTTTTTCATGATCTTATATCCTTTCTGTTATTTTTTATCGGTAAAAAACGGAGTCAGGAGCTCTGCCACTTTACTGATTGGCATGGTCTGTAAAATCACCTTTCCCGGTCCTCTGACAACAGTATTAAAAACACCTTCTCCGCCTAGCAGGACATTTTTTGCCCCTTTTACAGCGACAATATCCATAGTGCAGCTTTCTTCCATTGCCGCCAAATAACCTGTACTAATAAATAACTCCTGTCCGGCATTCAAATCATACTCTACCGCATGCCCGTCAATTTCAATAAATGCAGTTCCGCTTCCACTTAATTTCTGCATAATGAAGCCCTCTCCACCAAACATACCTTTTCCTAACTTCTTCTGAAAATTCACAGACAACTCCACTCCGTCTTCTGACGCAAGAAATGCACTTTTTTGTACAATCATGGATCTTCCTGCATGAATATCAATTGCCTTAATTGCCCCAGGAAAACTTGAAGCAAATGCAACCATTCCATCTGTACCTTCAGCAGTAAATTTGAATTGTTTCCATTTTCATATTGGGAGTCATCCAACTCATACTTCCGCTTTCTGTAATCATGGATTCTCCTGCTGATAATTCACATACAACTACCGGTAAGTTTCCGCCTAAAATTTCATATTTTTTCATAATAATCTCTCCTTTTTTCTATAATTGTTTGGTCGTTCACCTCTTGCGGAACAAGCCGCTAGGTTTTTTTACAGATTCTCGGTTGTAATATCGTTTGCACCGGAAATCGTCTAATTGAAATCATCCCCCCTTTAAAACACATAGCCTGCCCCAGTCTACTTTAACTCAACGGTGTAAACTCCGTAAGCAGCAGGGAGCCGTCATACCCGCTCACATTCACTGCAAAATATCTTGTTTTCCCGCTGGTATCCACATAGGAAATACCGTTGTTGGGGATGGTTCCCATAAGCTCCATTCTCACAAGCAGAGGTTCCTTCGGTGTCATCGTCCCATGATTGTAGGTTTCCTCAACTGTAAACTTGACATTTCCGTCATCGTCAATCGATTCAAAGGTAAGGGAAAGCACCTTGAAATCCTCTATTGTCTGTTCCGCTGAAAAGTAGATCAGCGGTAGTTCTTCCTCCATACCCAAAATGAACTGCTCATAATCCGGCAAATCCGTCAGAGCATCCTCCGCCCATTGCGCATGCACACAATTTTCCGTGTCATGTTGGTTCTCAGTCAGCTGGTTCGTTTCCGAAGTCTCTGCTGGCTCCGAATCCGTTGTTCCCGTCTCCGGCTCTTTTGTATCTTGCGGTGTATCTGGCTTATGCGGCATCTCTGTCTCCTGTGATGTACTTTCGGGCGACCTCGGATCTATGGTTCCGGATACCGTTGCATTCCCGTCCGGATTGCTCACATCACAACCAGAAAGCATGAACAAAAATATCGCTATGAACAACGCAAGGTGCATTCGTTTCATACCTATCACTCCAATCCTGTTTTTACCCAACAGACTTTGTCAGAAATTCAAAATCCGTCTGCTCATTCAGAAAGGGAAGTAATTCGCCATTTTGAATCCCTTTGTGCAGAATCAGGCTCAGTCCTTCCATATCACAAAGTACTGGAAATTGATCACTGATGACCTGCGGTTCTTCGCCCTCCTGGTACATCACGCCCCCGATACGGCATATATCCAGACGCAGGCATACCTGCCCCTCCACCTCTTCCAGGCTCCACCAGCCCTCATAGTATTCCTGATATTCCTCATCGCCGTCATATAGCCATGCAAAACAAGCTTCGCCGTCATATTTTCCATAATCAGATCGTTCACCACCATACAAATCCAAGAAGTAAATGGTGCGTTCTCCTTCTTCCGGATATTGCCAGGTGTTCCATGTTGTTTCCTTCAAATCCTCCATATCCGGAGCATACCACCCCATAGAAGTCATATCATCAAACTCTATATCCCCATCCGGATAGTATGTAAAATCCATGGCAAGGAATTCCCCGTTACCGTTTTGCGGAAGGACAACATATTCCTCTTCATCAAGCATAGGCTGCCACACAGCCTGTTCACCGTCAGTACCTACTACCGTGATTTCTACATCTGCACGATCCCAGTAGCGGTATTCATTACAAAACAGCAAAATAGGCATGCCTGCCTCGCTTCGGTACAATACATCTCCTGCTTCTTTGGCATCACCTGCAGTATCCTCTTCATTGATCAGCTGATTGATTGCAACACTTGCCTGAGCGTCTCTCGGAACAATGCAGTAAAGATCCCCGATGCTCCCGACAGTCTGCTCTTCTGGAATCTCTTTTATAAATGGAAAATCCTCCATGATCTGTGGGCAAATATTCTGTATCCATTCTGCCGGATGCTCCACCTTTTCTCCAACATAGCCAAGATATGCAACTGCAAATAACTGCGTCGATCTGTCCATTGTCTGGCATAGTGACATCAAGGAAGCCTTTGCTTCTTCACTCATAAATACTTCTGCCGATTTATCAGGGTCGTCTTTCCTCTTACTGAAACCATGCACCGCCGGCTCATCGCTTCCAGTACTGCCGTTTTCTTCGCCAGACAGCTTCTTTACACAGCCCGCCAATGCTAATACGGCAACCAGAAAAACTAACAGTATGCAGCACATCCTGATTCGCCTTACATCATGCATGACTACCTCCAATATATACTTTATCAATATTCCTTAGAATTTCCCGCCACCGCCGCCATGTCTTGTACCGGAGGACGATTTATGGGTACTGCTTCCAGAACTGTTATTTTTTGATTTTTCTGTACGGTCAATTTTATGATAGAGGAACAGATCCCTGCTTTCTGTCACATTCATGCTGCCTTCCCGAACATAGCTGCTTGCTGCCGCCTGAGCACGAACCGTCTTCAGCTGACTCTTCATAAAACCCACTATAATCTTTGCAACTCCAAAGCCAATCGCAAGGGAAATTGCAATCCAAATCGCAGACAATGGTTTCTTGGGCAGATCAGATTTGTCAAAGGGATCGCCATCTCTTGCCTGAGTAACGAATTGATTGCCATACCGAACAAATGTCCGGAAAGCTTCTGCATAATTCCCAGCTGACAGATCATCACCCATCTGTTCCCCAATATATGTAATCCCGGCATCCGTAAAAGCCGTAATGCCATATCCGCAAGTTGAAATATACCAGTCTCGCTCCTCCATACTGATCAACAGCAGAGCGCCATCTTTATTGCTTCCATAGCCGAACTCGCAGTAATCATACCAATCATCCGCATAATCCTGAATAGTATAGCCCTCCAGATTGTCCACTGTCACAATGACCATGTCAAATTTTAAATTCACGCTCATTTCGTCAAGCAGGTTTTGAACCTCGCCAGCCTCTTCCTCTGTTAAAACGCCGGCAAGATCCTGCATACGATAATACTCATCCACAAATCCGTCTGTTCCCTCTGCACCATCGGTTGCAAAAGCTGATACTGCCATGCTGAAGCAAAGAACGAGTAGAATTAAAATCATAGATATTCTCTTTTTCATCTGTCTCCCCTCCTATAAAATGCCTGCAAAATGCAACAGCCAGACAATACCATAAGTCGCAACACTGCACAAAGTCGTAAGACCTATGGTCCATTTCCGCGCTATGCTTTTATCGACGGGAAGATCGCCCACCAGTTTTCCTGTCTGGCCATTCATGGCAAACGTATATTTTTGTCCGTTCCATGTGGTATTCAACAGCCACACCGGATAGAGCGCATACTTTGCTTTTCCGCCGTGCAGCTTTACGCTGCTTGTTTCCGGAACCACGCTTGTGTAACCTTGTACCGTAGAAGCAAAGGCTTCCTCCGCACTCCGTTTGATTCGCTCATTGGCCCGCTCAATACTCTGCTTGGCATCCACATCGTACTTATCCGCCAGATAACCCGCCAAATATGCCGTTCTGAAATCCACAGCATCGGAAAACTGAAATGGTTCAATAGACTCCATTAGATCATCCGGCATTTTGGACGAACCATCCACCGGAACTCGTTCAAAGCCAACTACGCCGCCCCGGCTGACCGCAAAGAAACTGGTTTCCGTGTAATTGTAATTGCTGTCGCTCCAGGTGCGAACACGGGTCGCTTTATAACGAATGTTAGCCTCTGCATTTGCATCAAATAGCCAGAAGGGAACATACACTCCCTTAATCTCATCAATGTGATTCTGATCCTTGAAAATTTTTGGAAGAAGTCGCTTTCCCCCATAATGCTTTTGAAGCGCTGCCTTTGCGGCCTTTTTATCCAACTTGAAGGGGATAATATAGTCCGGCTTCAGAGCACCGGAAAATTGCCCCATCATAACTACGGGATTTCCGCAGAACGGGCACGAAGCTGCAGCAGTATTTTCATCGCCTACAATCTCTCCACCGCAGGACTTACACACAAAGGATCGAAGTCCATCTGCTTCGCCTTCCTGCCATTCTCCACCGGCGGCTGTTTCCCAACTCATGTCATCTGTCTGACTGGAAGCGAGTTCGCTGTCATAAGCCGCCAGAGCTTCCATTTCAAATTCCGTATCACAAAATGGGCATTTCATTTTCTGTATCCCACTGTCAAAGGCGATTGCACCGCCACAGGACGGGCATTTGTATTCCTGTAAAAAACTCATGTGTCATTCCTCCGTTTTTGTCGTATAGGGCACTGTTTCTCAGCAACCTTGTTTATTTTTCTTGTTTTTTGAATTCAACGGTTTTGCTGTTGCCCGCAAGGTCAATCTCCACAATCACTCTGCCGCTGATTTCTTCCCCAGAGACTTCATGGCAAATGGAAACGATTTCCCCCACAGGAGATCCATCTTCCTTCTGCAATATACAGGAGTCCAAGGAAAACTCCGTAGACCGGACGATTCCTGGCTGAAGATAGACAAATTGGATATAATCATCCAACAACGGCTCGCCATCCAGCGAAAGTACGATGCGATAGTCGCTGTCCAGCTTTATGGCATAGTGCCCGTCCTCACTTGACCAGATGCCTGTAATCACTTGAAGCAGTTTTTCATTATCAACATATGTATAGCCGCCGTCCTGCATATAGACATCATCTGTTCCATCCATGTAGTCCGGATTCATCATGCCGCCCTTATCCATGATCTGGTCAGAACCAAAATGGTGGAACAGAATAACGCCGGTCACGCACAAATCCGTCAAGGCAAGCAGTACAATCAAAAGTACGGTTAGAATCCTTTTCATGCGAGGGACTATGGCTTTTTTGCACCGCAGCTCTCACAGAATTTCCCCTGATTTTCCGCACCGCAGAAGGGGCAGTTCCAGCTTTGCACGGCGGCGTTATTCTGAACGGGAGCGCCGCCGGACGCGGTGCTTTCCGACATTGCGGCGGCAAATGCCAAATTTTTAAGGTTTGTCAGTACTTCTTCGTCCGAGAAGGGTGCTCCACATTGCTGACAGGTAAGGGTGTTGTTGTTCGGACAACCGCAGGACGCACATCTCCATGTGGTGATTCTAAACACTTCCGCAACCGCTTTTTCCGCCGCGGGTGAGGAAGAAAGTCCGGGAATGAGTGCAGTAACCGAAAAGTCCCCCTGCTTGGGTGCGTCTGCCTTCCGTCCATTCACCGCATCAGTGCGGATACGCTCAAGCAGACTGCAAATCTCATCGCACGCCTCCTTAAAGCCACGGTAGCAAGGATCATACAGAGGCTCTTCATGGCGATCCTGAAAGAAGCTGCTGCCGGTCCACCTGACTGTCGTAGACTGGAAAGGAATATGTACACGGCTGTCATTCAGCTTGAATTTCATCTCATTAAAATATGGAATGTTTACTGAGATAATAATATAGAAGTCGTAGTCATACTCATACCGTGGCGGGCTGTAGCTTTTGCGGACGATTTTTCCGTCTCGATCCTTCGTTTCAATCTTCAGCTCGGTGCGGCTCTCGTCGATGTCCATGCGACAGCCAGTGATGGTCGAGAAGTCCAGCACATCGGAATTGTCCTCTGCCGGATTCATCGCCCGTGTAACAGTAAACCACTGGTGGTTTTCGTCCAGAAGCAGCTTCGTTCTCTCTCCGAAAGATCGGGTGATTCGGAACTGGGCGGCCCGTTCATGATTCGCCTCACGCCAATCAAGCTGCTCCTTGATTTCCTCCAACGTGCTGCTGCGCCTGTCACTGAACCAGGACGAAAGCTTTTTAGCGCAATCTTTACAGAGGTTGCCGTCCTCCAGTTTGCGATTTCCCAATAAACCGATTTTTTCGCCACAAATATCACAATATTTCTTGTCAAATAATCCCATAAAAGAGTTCCTCCTTTTTCCTGGTTACTTCACGTCGTTGTCATCAAAAACATCACCGCACTCTGGGCAGAATTTTGGGGGATGTGCCGGATCCTCTGGTTCCCAACCACACTTGTCACACCGATACATTGGTACACCCGCTGGTTTCTTTGCTCCGCAATTCTGGCAGAACTTTCCCTTATTTACTGTGCCGCAGGAACAAGTCCATCCATCCGCAGCAGGTTTCGGTGAACCGCATTCCGGACAGAACTTACCGGTAGCTGTCGCTCCGCATTTACACTTCCACGCTCCCGCCTGAATCGGCTCCGGTTTCTTTGCGCCGCATTCCGGGCAGAATTTTCCGGTTGCCGTAGCTCCGCAGGTGCATTTCCAGCTGTTTTGCGATGACTCCGGAGCAGGCTGCTGGGGCTGCTGCATTTGCTGAGACTGCATCTGCTGCTGTCCCATATTGTAAAGATTCTGCGCAGCACCGAAACCGCCTTGACCGCCCATTCCGACCATTCCCATGCCCATGAAGCCCGTCATGGCCCCGGCGGAATTACCTGCAGCAGTCTGCATGGCATCGGCAGTCGCATTCGTCATCCTACCCGCCATCATAAATGGATTGGAACCCATGGTTGCGGCATCTTCCATCTCGTTGATCTTCTTCATATCTTCTTCCGTAAGTGTAATCGGATTCAATGCAATAGACTGTACCTGAATACCTCTTTGTTCTGTCCATGTACTCTTTAATGCCTCGTTCATGGCATCTTTCAGTTCTTTCGTATGGGCTGGTATCTGTGCGGGACGAAGTGCCAGATCAGAAAGTGCTGCAAAAGCAGGCTGGAGTCCATCAATAAATTCTGTTTTCAACTGACTATCAATCTCTTCCCTGGTATATTCCCGTTCCACATTCCCACAGACCTGAGTATAAAAGAGAAGTGGATCTGTGATTTTATACGTATAAACACCGTTGCATCTTACATGGACTGTTCTTCTCATACCAATTTCTTTATTCACCACATCAAACAAAAACGGATTTGGTGTACCAAATTTATTATCCAGAATTTCCTTTGTATTAAAATAGTACACACGCTGATCTTTACCGGTATCTCCACCATATGAAAACCGCTTTCCTACTGTCTCAAATGTCTGCATAATACTCTGGCTTAAATTACCTGCAAAAATACTTGGTTCACTGGACGTGTCATATGTAAATTCACCCGGTTCTGCACAAACTTCCACAATTTTTCCCTGTTCCACAATAATCATACACTGACCATCTGCAACCGCTATTCCACTCCCGTTAGAAATAATATTATCGCTGCCTTTTTTGTTAGAAGAACGACCACTTACTCTCTTTTGGCCTTTTGTCACTAAAACTTCTTTAGCCAATGCATCGCAATAAAAAAATTCCTTCCACTGATCCGCCAACGTACTGCCTACTGCACCAAGTCCTGCTTTAATAAGTCCCATCTGGCTGCCTCCTTTACTTTTTCATTGTTTCATAGTACGGAGAATATTTATCCTACAATATCTCCGTTTTCATTCAGTTGTGCTGCACATTTTATGCACATATCCAAATCATCACAAATTAAAAAACAATGGTCGCACACAAGGCGCTTACATATTGGACAAACATTAAATACCTCTTTCGCCTGATTCAATGCTTTCTGAAATGCCAGTTTCTTTTCCCGTTCGTAAAGCGTATTATAAATAATTTTTCTCTTCTTGTTTTCAGGTTTTACACCAGCTCTTGAAAAGCGGATCGGTGTGCTTTTCCAAAGTGCTTTACATTCTGAACACCGAAAGGAAAAGCAAAATTCATCTGGCGTAGAGCAATCTACCAAACCGTTTTTTCTAATATATTCCACTTTATTCTCAACCTCCCGTCTTAGTATCCATCCTCCTTTTTTATCCGTTCAATAAATCGACCATCATTTTCTAAGTAAAAGCATAGCAAATTTAAAAAGCAGATAATATGGGCACAGTTAGTATTTTTTCCCGATTTCATTAAAATACGAATCATGAGTATACTATATATAGTTTTTATTTTTTCAAATATCTATATATAGTATTATCAAACCATTATTCGAATGCTCACATACACCAGACCTAAGTATATCTTAATAGATAAAAAGAGCCTGAATAATCAGACCCTTCTATCATTTGCATTATTCTGTTCTGTGATATGTCAGCCTATCTAACTGATTACATTTACGAAACAATTCAATATACAACATCAATTCTTCTTTACTTGTTATCCCAAGTTTTCGATTCATATTTGTATTATGCTTTCTCGCAGTTCCGATACTAATATAAAGCAGTGACGCAATTTCCTGAATCGTATACCCATCAATATAATATTGGAGAACCGTTCTCTCTGCCGGAGTTAAAGATGCTGCACGCAGCGAAAAATCCCGAAACATTTCTTCGATATCCGCAGGCAGACCACCTACATCCTGTTTTTCTGTATTTCTTTTTTCTTGTATGAAAGTAATCAATGCATCCACTTCTGAAATTCCTGATTGTTTTTTGTCTGTTGCGGTATCATCCTGCAGGGCTTTTAAACTCTGTAAGATCGGCTTAACAAAATGTCGGGACAATATGAATGAAAGAGCCACTAATACAGAAAGAAAAAATAATGCTCCCATAATCCATATCCTTCGATTTTCTGTCATTAAGTTTCTATAATTCACTTCAGATATTAACGTCACTGCCGCCAGAGACATTCCATTAGAACACTTTAACGCAAGAATTTCATGCTTTCCTATATATCTTCCAGAATCTGCGGAATAGGTATTGTAATACTTTCCTTTTTTTACCGTCATAATCCCGGTTGGCGAAAGATACGTTTCTTCCGCATTTCCAAGCATTGCCTTGTCTAATAAGATCTGTCCCTTTTCATCCATTGGCGCCAATACCGTAATCATATTTCCATACGAGCCTTCTACCATAGGATAGGACAGTCTAAAATACAAATTGCTCATCTCCATGCCACATGATCCACGCACCTTGCCAGTACTATCTAACACGGGCACATGCAAAAGTTGTACATCTTCCCATGTATCCTTAAGTTCCAGTCGTTCTGTCCACAGACAGCTTTCTGCAAGACGGTTTCCCTGAAATTCCATAATCTGTGAATACCCTTCCAACCCGGCAGTGTCAAACTCCAGATTCCAACGGTTATGAAGCTGCATTTGCTCTGCTCTTGCAACTTCAGCATTGCCTCTAAAATATACCATATGTTGATTATATGTATTTACTGCCTTTAAATCAGACAGCCTCAGATACATTCCCATGCGTGAAGTATCTGCATATTCCGTTTTTGTATTCACAGTAGCATTTAAAACAACAAAAACGCCGCTGCAATATCGTACATCCAAAGTAGATTTTAAAGATGAATACAGAGATGTTTCCAAAGCTTTCATAAGTTCCGGATTATCATTCAAATCTGCAAATGTCATTCCCCTGGCAGCCAGAGTTTCGTCCAATTTCTTTGTAACCTCCTCTGACAGCGCAATACTTCTTGCTATCATAGCATCCGTCTGTTTTATCATCCCTAAAGTCGTATAATATGCACTTAAAATAGCCACTTTTATGCCTGAACCTCAGTATTTACAATAGATTCAGAT
>ERZ808044.1417-NODE-1417-length-13332-cov-4.737231_pt1 | contig 13332 bp, 24 predicted proteins | sample MGYA00380195_ERZ808044 | MGnify/ENA primary metagenome ERZ808044 (study PRJEB31490, sample SAMN06133423) | mouse gut metagenome | isolation source: Z7_2 | host: mice | place: China: Chengdu | collected 2015-05 ...
ATGGTAAAGATGCCGGTGTCGCCGATCTGCAGGCTTTCCACTTTACAGAGGTAGAGTTTTTCACCGTCATGGTAGTCTGGTTCCATGGAATCTCCGTTTACGCCAATGACGAAATCGGCATCTTTCACATAAGGGACTTCGATTGTGTCCGTTGGGATATCATCGAAGAAGAAACCGGTGCCAGCACATGCGATCTTTCCCAAATAAGGATAGATGTGCTGGGTTAAGTTCTTCTGGTAAGGCTGGATGTCTATGACGGTGGCTTGGGAGGTTTCCAGTTCTTCTATACGGTCTTTCTGTTTCTCTAACTGTTCAGCTATGGAATATTCATTTTCTAATACTGCGTTAATTGTTTTTGCACCATTAGGAGAATGTTTAGCTATGTAGCGGTATTTCTTAATTATGTTTTCAAATTCATCTGGTGTTGCTTCATTTTTGTATAACTCTTTTATTTCATCTTGTAAAAGGTAATTAGCATCACAATGTAAAATTTCAAATAAATCATATAAAATTGTAGCCCTTGGAGAATTTACATCCGTTTCCCAACTACCAACTGCGCTCTGGCTTACTCCAAGTGTTTTCGCAAGCTGTGGTTGAGTAATTCCAAGTGCTTCTCTTTTTTCTTTGAGTCTAGTTCCGAAACTCATATATTTCCACCTCCTAATATGGAAATATTACTATGAAAAAATGGTAAAGTCAATAAAAAAATCAGATAAACTGATAAAAAGTATTGACAAACCAGTTTAACAGGTTTATTGTATAAGTGTACCAGTTAAACAGGTAGGAGAAAGGAGGAAACCAGATTGACTATTGCAGAAGCTAATAATCCTTTGACGAAAGGACTAAGGATAATCATTGCAGAAAAAGGTTTTAAAAATCTTTATGTTGCGGAAAAAGCAGGATTTACGTCACAGGAGTTTAGCGACATGCTTAATGGAAGGCGATTGATTAAAGCTTGTGATATTCCAAGATTTGCAAAGGCGCTTAATGTTAGGCTAGATGACATCTATGCCATAGGAATGAGGGGAGGTGATTAGAGAAAAAAGGCTATTCCACTCGCGAAATAGAATAGCCCCTTATTAATTATTTTACTCGTATTGTCTTATTGGTAGTACGGGTGCAGTGCCCATTGCTAACGGATGTACGAACATGGACGCTTCTGCCATTACTGGAAGGTCTGGCTGTAGAGCGAATAGTAATACGTCTTGCCATAAAGTCACCGCCTTTCTATTTAGAATTCAAACAATTGTTCTAATAGGATAGTACTACTAAAATATTGATATGTCAATATAAAAATACTAAATAAAGTATAAAAACAAATGTTTGCGACTATATGTTGTGAAATATATTTCGCAGTACGGTAAAAATTTTTCAAAGAAGGGAAAATATTTTAGATATGCCGAATAAAAAATTGAAGGCGAAAAAGATAGATATTACAAAAAACATTGCTTGTCATACAAAAGCAAAGGCAATTAACTTATCAGCAATGGCTAGAGCGACGGGGATTCCATATACCGCATTATACGCAAGTTTAGGCGATAAAAATAGAGACCGTCCTTTATCTGTAGATGAAGCATTTCTTGTGTGTAAATTTCTCGGAGAAAAAGTTGAGGACTTTGCAGAAGAGAAGGAGGTGGTGTGAGTGAGAGGATTGACGCAGAAGATAAAAACAATCCAAAGAAATAACCATGAATTATTTCAATGGATTGTTAGTGGCTTAGTGTTTTGGATTCCGATAATAATATCTTTAATCTTAAGAATCCTAACATATTATTAAAAAATTAGGCGAGCATGATCACCGACTGTTGGATTTTTAAAATCAAACATATCATCTGATTCAATGATGCACATTGTGTCCTGAATATATGAAACTGTACCCGTGCCTCTTACAAGTTCCAAACGACCAAGAGAATTGCCTGTTGCTGGATCAATAATATCTTTGTCGCTCAGACCGTATATTAAAAACCTTTGATCGGGCTGAATATTATCTCTTGCACCAACATTTAAAACCAATTGTGCTTTATCAATTATGTAAGATACTCTAAGTTCTTTCATTGGGGATATCCTCTCTTTTATTAATTTTTTTGGTTAAATAACTTATGGTTACGGTAGGTTTAATGATGATGTTGGATGTACTCTGCGATAGTAGTTCTTCAAGAGTAAAGGGCTTACAAGCTTCCGTAGGTGTAATTTGTATAATTCCATTTTCTTGGACATTTGTAACGACACCATATCCGATAAGCTTTTCAAATTTATTTTCTTGAAGATATAGCGAGACAAATACATCTTGGCTTAATAAGGAATTTTTATAGCAAAGATATATATCATCATGTAACTCAATTATTTTTATTAAATGCGTATCCTTAGCGTCATTTTTAGTGAGATAGGATATTAAAAAAAGCCAAAGAAATAAAAAAGCAAGTACAGTAGAGATTATGAAACAGGGGTATGGTATAGATCTTGAAGGGTCTAATATCCAAAATCCTATAGATGGAATTAATGCAAGTGCAAACGATGCGAAGCATTCTTTAGATTTAATGAAGTCTTTCAAAATAGGTACTCCTTTCTTTAGTACTTGGCACGAATAGGTACCTGTACTTAGATTATAAAAGAACTGGGAGAAATTGGCAATAGAAAAGAATCAGAAAAAAAGGTTGTATAGATAAATATATCATACTGAGTGTACAAAAATCTGGACAGCCAGAGAAGGAGGTGGTATGAGGGATGTGGGTGATATTTATTCTTGCATGCATTGTGATCGCGCTGGTAGCAACACTTGTGATTGCATTGGCCGCATGGATAATCCATAAGGTTTCTAACGCTATGATCCGTGAGGACAGGCAGTTGGAAAGAGAAGAAAAATTGAATAGAGGAGAATAACGATGAAGAAAAAGACAATGATAAAACTGATCATAGTAGTAGCTATAGTTGGAGCCGCATTTACGGTCAAATCGTGTAAGCTGATCGGAACCGGGAAAGTAGGCGTTCAATACAGTTATAAAGGCGGCGTGAAGGACGAGACGCTTAATCCGGGATTGAACTTTATCGGTCCATTTCTGAAAGTAAAGGAATTCACCGTTGGTAATGAACAGCTGATCTTGACTAAGGATAAGAGGGACGGATCAAAGAAGAACGAAGCTTTTAAAGTAGCGACGGCTGATGATGCAAGTATTTCCGTAAGTTTCCAGATGTCATATCGGTACAACCCTGAGACAGTCGTAGATACATATAAGAAGTTCAAGGGAATGGATGGAGAGGATATTGTTGAGCAGCGCGTTAAGACAGTATTGAAATCTAAGATCTCCGAGGTTACAACGGACTACACTATGATGGATATCTACTCAGGAAACCGCAGTGAGATCAACAATGCTATTACGGAATATCTCAACAAAGATTTTGGTGATTCTTACGGAATTGAGGTTTTGGATGCATCTATCATAGACGTTCATCCAGATGAAAAACTTAAGGAGGCCATTGATAATCGTGTGACAGCTCTGCAGCAGAAACAGCAGGCAGAAGCAGAACAGGAGAAGATTAAGGTTGAAGCTCAGACTAAGCTGATTCAGGCGGAGAATGATGCGGCTATTAAGATAAAAAAGGCTGAAGCGGAAGCAGAAGCCAATAGGGTACTGGCAGCATCCATTACTGATGAATTGATCAGGATGAAGGAAGCGGAAGCACGTAAAGAGCATGGCTGGGTTACGGTTCAGGGAGCAGATGCCGTTGTGACTGAGGATAAATAATATAATTCCCCCATCAGTTTGGTGGGGAAATTATAGAAACAAGTACAACCAGTGAGTCATACATTTTTAGAGAGGTGGTGTGAGTGAAAAAATTAGAAATTGTGAGCATGGTTAGAATTGAAGGCAAGTGGTATCGGCAGGAAGAAATACCGGTGGATGAATTTAGAAGATTACTTGAAGCCAAAATTACGGAATCTATGAAAAATATTGGGTTTGTAAAGATAGAGACGCCCGAGTCTACAAAGGAAAAAACCGCGTGAAGCGGCAACCAGTTGGACAAGCTGTGAAGGCAATTTGAAATTTAGAACAAGTAGGGAGGAATGACGGAATGATTACAGCGTATAGAGGGCGGATCCGGGTGACTACGGATGAAACAGAAATGAAAGGTGATCTGGCTTGCGTTAGTAAATGTATTTATTTGGAATTAACCAAGATGGGTAATAGTCCGGTAATGGCGGTATGCAAAATTATTTCATGGGTATTAATGGGGATGACATATGAGATGGAATGAAAGCGGGAGTAGAGATATGAAGCTGAAGAATTTCAAGAGAAGGAAGAGATTATGTTCGATCCTGCGGAAGGCAGCAATTCATATCATCCGGATCGGGATGCTCTGGACGGTGTGGATGACCTTAAGCATCATGGTTGGTATGTCTCCGGCACGGCATGCGGGATGGGTACTGGCAGGCGTAGTCACTGTAACGATAGGCTATGTGCTTGGGCGTACTGTCAGATACCTGGAGAAGCGGGGCATGTTTTTCCGCAGGATAACAAAAAAGAGCGCTTGTAAAAGGCGGCAACCTTAAAGCGCTCATGGAAGTATCTACCGCTATTATAGCGGAAAAGGAGGAGATTGTAAATGATAATTGTAGAAGATTTTGGAAAGTCGATCAAGGTTACTGGCCGACCAGAACAGGTTGCTATGGAGCTTGAATTAGCTGTAAGGACGGTAAGAGAGGCTTTTTGTAAATATTTAGGTGAAGAAAACGGAAATATTTTTTTCGATGAGATTATTGCTCATGCTAAGAGAAAGGATGTGGAACTGGAGAAGGAATACGAACTCATAAGGAAGGAAAATCCAGAGTTTGTGAAAGAATTCGAGTATTCACCAGTGATGCAAGAGTTAATGAAGTGTTTGGGTGAAGCATAGAAGATGATGAAGGAGGAGAACAGGAAATGGAAGATGCAAAGATTTTGCAGATGCAGCAGGAAATAGAGCAGCTAAAGGAAATGAATCAGTTGTTACGGGATAAGAATCAACGGTTAGAAGAATCCGTGAAGTTTGATGAGCAACACATGGATATGGCTGTAAAGCTGAAAGCGGTCGAATATATCATCAAGACGGAAAGCTATTCGGTTAAGACAGATGTTCTTGCGTCTGTTTTGGGGATTCCGATACCGAAGGAGGATGACGATTGATGTACGGATATATCTGTCCTGACTGCGGTGACCATCTGGATCCCGGTGAGCGGTGTGGATGCAGGGATGAAGAGAAAGAGTGTAAGGGTATCAAAGAAGAAGTGCCCAGGTATTGTGATCGGTGTGGATGTGACTTGTATGTGGATAGCCGTTTTGTAACCATGGAGGGTGAAGTCATATGCAAGGACTGTCTGAATGCCGAGATGGGAGGGCATTATGACATCTGAGGAACGGGAATATTTTTCATCCAGAAAGAGCCTTCGTGAGAGGCTGAAAGATAATTATAGAGAATACGAGGAGGAATTGATACATGAACAATACAGTAGCAGTAATTACACAGGAAAGTGCAAAGATATCCTGTAACTTCGATCAGGTGGAGCAGGCGATCAAGGGAACGCTTGCAGAGTTTGAGGGTGTTGTTTTTACCGAAGACAGTAAGACATATGCAAAGAAGCAGGTAGCAAGTCTTCGGAAACAGAAAAAGGAGTTTCAAGAGAATCTTCGAGATGCAAAGAATCAATATATGGCGCCGTGGAATGAGGTAGAGACTAGAGCTAAAAACCTGATTGCTTTGTACGATGAGCCGATTAATTTTATTAATGGACAGGTGCAGGCATTTGAAGAGAAGCGGATCAGAGAGAAGAAAGAGGAAATTGAAGCTGTTTATAACGAACTGGTACCGGAGGACCTACAGGACTACATACCTCTGGAATGCATCTATGGAGCGAAGTGGGACAATGCCACGACGAATATGAAGACAGTCAGGAAAGAGATTTCTGAGGCTGTAACCAAGACGCAGAGCGAGATTTCTGTCATTTCTTCTATGGGATCTGATAAGGTACAGGCTGCGCTTGCCCTGTATATGGCGAATCGTAATCTTGCCGCTGCTGTGAAATATATCAGTGACTATGAAGCAAAAAAGAAGGAGATCCTGGCGCAGCAAGAAAGACGAGAGGCTGAGAGGGCGGAAGCGCTGCGAAGAGAAGAGATTGAAAAGATCCGAAGGGAAGAAAGAGCCCGTATTGCAGAGGAAGAGCGGATCAGGAATGAAGCAAAAAGAGAGGCCGTAGAGGAGATCAAGACAGTGGATGAAGCTGCTGCGGCACCGCTTACTGAGAAACATTCTATGAAGGTTATCTATACGGTTGTTGCTACAGCGGAAGAGATCCAAGAGATTGAGATGGCGTTTAACAGTCTGGGAATCTATTTTGAAAGGAAAGATGTTTGATGGCGGTACATGAGAAGCTTTTGAAGATCCAGTCATCCATAAGTGTACCGAAGAACCAGCACAATAAGTTTGGTAATTATGATTACCGGAGCTGTGAGGATATCTTATCTGCATTGAAACCGATTTTACAGACGCATAAATGTACAGTGACAGTCAATGACGATCTGATATTTATTGGTAACCGGTATTATATCAAAGCTACCGCAACACTGGTTGATTGTGAGAGCGGTGAATCTGTCTCGAACCAATCTTTTGCAAGGGAAGAGGACTCCAAGAAAGGTATGGACTCCTCACAGATCACAGGGACCGCCTCCTCTTATGCCCGGAAGTATGCGCTGAATGGGCTGCTTCTTCTGGATGATGTGAAGGACGCGGATACCAATGAGAATCAGCAGCAAAGTCAGAATGCAAAGGCTGATAAGAACCAACAGCAGAGTCGAAATGCAGGCGCAAATAAGAATCAACAGAAGAGCCAGAATGCAGCGGGTTCAAACAGGGATCCCAAAGGCGGCACCCAGAAGAAATTGATTGATAAAAAGACATTGGAGGCTCTAAGAAAACGTTTCAAGGACAATGGGGTTGATGAAGCGAAGGTATGCAACGCGTACAAGGTTTCAGATTTATCCCAATTGTCGGTGTCACAGCATGAAAATATCACTCAGCATTTTGAGCAGGTAAAGGAGAAGTGTGCAGCCTAATGAAGTTTACCGGGAAACTGAAACAGCCGATCATTGATTTTATGACGCACCGTCTGACGATTCTGTTTGAGCCGAATGAAGACTTTGGACAGGCGTATGAGGAGTTGAAGGACTGCGATGAGCTGAGTCTGGAGATTAAGCCGTATAAGCGCAAGAGAAGCCTGGATGCCAATGCGTATTACTGGGTGCTTCTGACGAAGCTAGCGAAGATCTTAAGGATTTCCAATGCGGAACTTCACAACGTTCTTCTATCTAAGTATGGATTTATGGATATCGTTGATGGAAGGACAATTAAGGTTGTTCTTCCTGATACAGATGAAGCGAATAAGAAGGTTATGGAATCTCAGGTGTATCATTTACGGCCTACATCGGATGCAAGGATGGGAAATGATGGGATGATGTACAGGACCTATGTCATGATCCGTGGAAGCAGTACCTATGATACGGCGGAAATGTCCCGGTTGATTGATGGACTTGTGAGCGATTGCAGGGATGTGGGGATGGCGGATGCAGAAATCGCATCGCCGGAAGAACGAAGGATTCTGAGGGAAAAGTATGGGATAGATTTTTAAGCAGTTAAGTGGAAATTTTGGTTGATCAGAGCGTAGGGAAGAATGCTTTTATCAATAGTATGGAAGAAAGGAAGGATAGGATATGAGACACGTGAATCTTGAAACACTGGCAAATGGCGCGTTCAGTGCACAAGTAAACCGGGCATTTAAGGAAGTGACGGAGAATATCCAGGATCCTAATACGGATGCCCTGGCAAAGCGGAAAGTTACGGTGACGATTACGTTTAAGCCAAACAAAGACAGGAATTTTGCTCCAATAGACATTCAGACTAAGACAGCCTTAGCGCCGGCTGCTGGAACGGATACTGCCCTTAGTATGGGAAAGGATCTCCGTACAGGAGAGGTGGATGTTGCCGAGGTTACGACGGGTCAGATTCCTGGGCAGATGTCTATAGAGGACGCACAGGCAGCGCAGGTATCTGCAGATGGCCGGCCGTTTGATGCGGATACGGGTGAGATCCTGGAGCCTGCAGGTGAGAAGCCTTCAGGAGAGAGAATTGTTGATATGAGAAGAAAAGCATAGCATAGGAGGAGAAGAAAGATGATGGAAGGATTAAGGGAAGCATTACAGTACGTTGTAGGATTGAAGGTTAATGGGATGGATCCCAAGATCGTAGAGATCGATGGGAAGACATATTGTGATAAGGATCTGAGACGCTACCATTCTTTTGATATGGCGGATGAGATCAGGGTGAATACATTGACGGCAGTCGTGGACTATATCAAAGGGAAGCCAGAGGAGCTGAGGGAGACCATGCTCCTGCATGTGGTGAGCCCGACTGAGGTGAGGTTGTATTCTGGACTGATCGACGAGAGGGACCGGGAATATCTGTTGAAGTCTTCTGCAATTGTGAATGAATTCCAGTTTGACCATTATTATGACCAGGAGAGGTTTCTGATCGAGCTGCAGTCTAATTTTATTCCAACGGAAGACCTGGAAAGTATCATGATGGTTGCGGGGAATATTCAGGCAGGTACTACGGCAAATTATGATGATGACGGTATCAGCCAGAAGACGACCATTAAGAGCGGTATCGCGAATAATACGGATGTGATCGTTCCGAACCCTGTAAGGCTCAGGCCATACAGAACATTTGGAGAGATCGAGCAGCCTGAGAGTGCTTATGTATTCCGGATCAAGGACAGTGAGAGGGGACCGGCGTTTAAGCTGGTGGAAGCGGATGGCGGACTTTGGAAGAATGTGGCCATGAAGCGGATCAAGGGATATCTGGAATCTGGGCTTGCTGAAGAACTGGAGAAATATCATATTACAGTGATCGCATAATTATAGGCATTCTCCCTTTTGGGGATTGTATCACGAGGAAACTATTAAATTAGGATTCATCCGCACAAATGTAACTGTACAATATGTAGCGTTTGTCGGCTTGCTGGCAGAGTGCGGACTGCCAGCGGAAAGGAGATACCGTGGAATATTTACTGACGATCCCCGGTACGCTCAACAATCTGAACGACTATATCTCAGCAGAGCGCACGAACCGCCACAAAGGCGCAAAGATGAAGGCAAACAACGGGGATATCGTTGCCATAGCGATCAGGCAGTGCATGAGGGGCGTGAAGATTGAGAAACCAGTATTCATGGAATATCTGTGGGTAGAGCCGAATAGACGCCGGGATAAGGACAATATAAGCTCTTTTGGGCGTAAAGTGATCCAGGATGCGCTTGTGCAGTGTGGCGTGCTGAAGGATGACGGATGGAAGTATGTTGTCGGGTTTTCGGACAAGTTTGATGTGGATAAAAAGAATCCACGGATTGAAGTTTTGATAAGAGAGGCGGACGGATAGTATGGCACGTCCTAAACAGGACGGATTGCTCTATTTTTCATTTGATACGGATTTCTTTTATGCGGATAAGAGGATCAAACGGCTTCATTCCAGATATGGAAATGATGGAATAATATTTTATATCTATCTGCTGACAGAAATCTATCGGAACGGATATTACATAAGGTGGGATGCTGAGAGTATGGATGATGCCATGGATGATCTGCATCTTACGGAAGGGTTTATTGAACAGATAATGACATTCTTGGTTAGCCGGTCACTACTCGTAAAGAGGACACTTACTAATCCGGACACTATCATTACCATACAAAAAGAAGGGGATAACAGACCACAATGCGAGTTAGCCGAGGGCGGCAACGGACAGGAGAGGGCAGAGGTTATCACCTCACCGGGAATACAGAAACGTTATCAGGAGGCAGTTAAAGGACGTAAAAGGCAGTTTGAAGTGAATGCTGAGATCTGGCTTTTAGATGAAGAGGAAACTGCATCTTGTATTAAAGTCGCGAATAACAAGAGTTTTTCCGAGAAAAACCCTTATAAATCCGAGAAAAACAAGAGTAAATCCAAGAAAAACACCGCAAAGGAAAGTAAAGTAAATAAAAGTAAAGGAAAGGAAATTATGCAGGTAGTGCGCTTCGATGATTTTTGGTCTGTCTTTCCCAATAAACAGAGACGATATCTGGCAGAGACGGCTTACAGTGAGTTAGTTCTGTCTGGAAGTATTACGGAAGATCAGTTGATCCTGGCTGCCACGAACTACGCGTTGCACATAAAAGATTCTGGTGACAAGATGTTCATGCCGAACAATTTTTTAGAGAAATGTGTGTTTGAGGACTATTTGGAAGTGAAACATCCAGAAGCGCCGAAGGCAGAAGAGACGGATCCGAATCCAGATCCAGAAGAGGAGCTGATCGGCGAAGACGAAGAATGGTGGAAGTATGGTCCTAATGGCTGGGAGGAATAGGCATGTATGAGTTTAAGGAGCAGGATGCGTTTGATTTTGCAAAGTATATCCATGCACGGACAAGGGAGCACAACGGTGAGTTGTCCTTTCGGCTATGTCCTTACTGCAATCCCAAACCTTCCAGGGGCAATCTCAACACCTTTTCAATCAATTTGAAGACGGGCCAGTTCAAATGCCTGCGGGGGTCCTGCGGAGTATCCGGGAACATGCTGACGCTTTCCAGGGATTTTGATTTTTCTCTTGGGAATGAGGTGGATGAGTATTACCGTCCAAGGCGGCAGTTCCGAAAGATGAAGACGCCGATAGAGCCGATCAGGCCGAAGCCGGAGGCAGTAAAGTACCTGACTGAAAGAGGGATACCGGAGGATGTCATAAAGAGATATCAGATCACTGTGCAGACGGAGCACCCGAACATTCTGGTTTTCCCGTTTTTAGATGCTGCCGGGCGGATGCAGTTTGTGAAGTACCGGAAGACGGATTTTGACAGGGAGAAGGATAAGAACAAAGAATGGTGTGAGGCGAACTGTAAGCCGATTCTGTTTGGAATGGCGCAGTGCAATGATAAATTTGACCGGCTGATCATTACAGAGGGGCAGATTGACAGTCTTTCCGTGGCAGCGGCCGGGATAGAGAATGCGGTGTCGGTGCCGACGGGTGCGAAGGGGTTCACCTGGGTCCCGTATTGTTGGGACTGGATCAACCGGTTTGCGGAGGTTATTGTTTTCGGTGATCACGAAAAAGGCAGGATCACTTTGCTTGATGAATTGTCATCACGGCTGAAATGTACAGTGAAGCACATACGGAAGGAAGATTACCGGGGCTGTAAAGATGCCAATGAGATCCTGCAGAAGTATGGGGCGGAGCAGATCAGGGAATGTATTAAAAATGCAGCGGTGGTGCCGCTAAGGAGTGTGATCGATCTGGCGGAGGTGGAGAATGTTGATATATTTAAGCTTCCGAAGCTTCAGACAGGGATCCGGCAGTTGGACCGGCTGCTCTATGGGGGAATCCCATTCGGCGGAGTGGCGCTGATATCGGGGAAACCTGGGGAAGGGAAGTCTACGCTTGCAAGCCAGATCTTAGTAAATGCGGTCTATCAGGGGCATAAATGTTTTGCTTACAGCGGGGAACTGCCGAATTACCTTTTCCGGTCTTGGATCGATTTTCAGATTGCCGGATGGAACCATATCACGGAGTACCAGAATAAATGGGGGGACAGGAATTATAAGGTGTCTGATACAAACAGGCAGTTGATTGCGGACTGGTACCGCGGGAAATGTTTCCTGTATGATAATCGGATCGTGGAGGGTGATGAAAAAGAGAGTCTTCTGGCTATTACGGAAAATGTGATCATGCAGTACGGCGTGGATGTGATCCTTTTGGATAACCTCATGACAGCGTTGGATCTGGAAGGAGGAAATGCTTTTGACAAGTATGACCGGCAGAGTCTTTTTGTCAAGAAGCTGGCGAGGGTAGCCCTGAAATATAATGTGCTGATCCTTCTGGTGGCGCATAAGAGGAAAAATAATTTTACTGCGAATGAGAACGATGAGATCAGTGGAAGCGGGGATATCTCGAACCTTGCGACGATCACGATTGCCTATGAAAAGGGGAAGGACCTGCATCCGGGACAGAGGTTGCTGAAGGTATCGAAAAACCGTTTGTTTGGAAAGACGGAGACGAAAGGCTTTGTGTTGGATTACGATGAAAAGTCTAAGCGGATCTATGGTGATGGTGATGAACTGGGATTTGATTATGGATGGGATAAGAATAACGATAGTTGGGTTGAATGGGAGTTCGAGACGCCATTTACATAATATCCGGGCATCGTGGGCAGAAGGTTCGGTGGGGAGGTTGGTATGCAGGATAAAATTAAACGGGTGAAAGATATGTATAATGCATGTGCGAAGAATTTCAGCCAGTATCTTACGGATCATAATATGGATGAATATAATAACCGGTCAATGAAGATCGAGTCAGAATATGGAAATAGGGCGGACATTGTTGATCTTCTCCTGTGGTTCGCTCCGCAGGTGCAGACGATACATGATTTATGGGAGAAGGAAAAAGGTGAGGATTAGACGTAATGATAGAAAAAGTGAGGATTGATTATGGAAGGTTATGTGCTGAGATCGCGAGGAATGGAAAGACGAAGGAGGGGTTCAGCCTGGAACTTGGAAGGAGCAGGTCTTATATCAGCAATCTGGCTAAGACGCGGGAGCAGCCGAAAAGCGTGGAGCAGGTGATGTGTATCCTTCTGGGATTGGAACCGGGAAGCCTTATAGAAGCGGATTCTGCCATATCGCCGGCAGAGGTCAAGGTAATCGAAAATATTTTTCATAAGCTTGGTGCAATCGAAGAGCTGTTGGATATGCTGGCGGGGAGTACCGAGAAATTACTTACGAAGGCGAATGCAAACACGGTACAGATAGAGAAGATCAAGGACTGTCTAAAGGATCTGGGGAAATCGGATCACGAGAAAGCCTGTGAATTTTTGAAAAGTATGCTTGCCGGAGGCCGTATGAATTCTGAAGAGGTGATCCTAAAGAGTGAAGCGAATGGGATCAAGCGTGCGGATCTGATGAAGGCGAAGCGGGATCTGCAGGTGGATCAGTCAACGACAGGATATGGGAAGAATCAGAAAACCTGGTGGTTTATTCCGAACTGAGTGAATCGATGGGAGCGGAGGAAATGCTATCGGTATGGATGCGGGTATTAATAAATGAGTGATATTAGAACAGGACGCAGCGTATTTGACCCTTACTACTCACGGATCTAGGAGCTTTTATTCCCGCGAGCAACGAGCCAAGCGGGCATGCTTGCATGCACATTTGGCGACTGCCGCGAGGGTCAAATACCCCGCTGCTCTGCAGCGCTACAAATTTGATGCCCCGTTGCTTGCAGC
>ERZ808044.1420-NODE-1420-length-13307-cov-7.508617_pt1 | contig 13307 bp, 15 predicted proteins | sample MGYA00380195_ERZ808044 | MGnify/ENA primary metagenome ERZ808044 (study PRJEB31490, sample SAMN06133423) | mouse gut metagenome | isolation source: Z7_2 | host: mice | place: China: Chengdu | collected 2015-05 ...
AGTATCAAAAAAGGATGGGGAACTGTTCAACGCTTTGGGAGTAGACCTATTACGTAATTAGTTCCGCTTTTGTGTTTTAATGTAACGGGGAGCTGCCTCCCCGCACTGATATGTAACAAGGGAACCAGTCTGTCCCTTCCGGTTCCCTTTTATCCTTTGTGTATTATATTCGCCTATGCCCTCGCGTCAAAACCGCCCGGCATTTCCACCGCCCCGGAATTTATCTCCTGCCTTGCCGCATGGTACGCATCGTAGTAGGCAGCCTTCAAAGCCCCGTGTACCTGCGTCTCCGCCTTCGACTCCTTCTCATGCCAGCCCACGCCCACAGTATAGGTCAGTATCTCGTCACCGTTCCCGTCATACACATGGACTCCCCCGGACTGGAACTCCGCTTCATACGGCTCCCCGAACAGAAGGCACAGCCACCTCCTGTCGACTTCCCGTATTTCCTTCATATCAGCCATTTCCTGATTGACCTTCCCAGTCAGCGCCGCCCTGTCCGGCGCGACTTTAGCGACCTCGCTTTTCCGCAGGGCGAGGAACTTATTCCCCATATAGATGCCCTGCGCCGCATCTTCCCTGGCGTATTCGGCTATCTGCTCCCGGAGGGATTCGGACAGCTTGGATGATGCCTTTCCTGCCTTGTGGATGTCCGCTTGATGGCTTTTTGCTATTCCCGTTATATCCATTTCAATTCCCCTCTCACTGTTTTGCCGGAACGCCGGGGATGCCTGCCCACCTTGTCAGGTTACTCCTGCGTTTTCTTTCTAATAAACATAGAAATCAGCATAGCCATTATCCCTATAATGAGATAGACTGCCGCATATAGGATAAATGCCGTTTCTCCCATGTCAAAGAATATCCATGTTCCTATCAGAAATAGCACTGCTGAAATAACTGGAAGGCTCCACAGATGCTTCACATCTTTTCCCGCAAATGCTCCGATTAGCACGGAATATAATGGATTGACAGCAAAAAACAGAAGAAAACATACCGCCATTCCTGCATCGCCTTTTACGAAAGTAACCGCAAGCCACGGAAACGCCAGCATAACTACCGCCGAAGCCGCAAGCCATAAAATAATGTTCTTTTTCATATGATACCTCTTCCAAAAGCTGTTTTAATTATTCCCTGATCTGCCGGAGTGCCGGGGATGCCTGCCCTGTCCGTCCGCTGTAGCTTATTGGGGATATGCCGTCCGCTAAAATCCTTTACACTGGCAAAGACCTCTTCCCAAGCAAATACCCATACCCGCCGACAAAAACAGAATCAATTACATTCTCATGATATGAAAGATTTACAACAATTCGTGAGATGTCTCCCATATTATGCCCCTGCTCAAAAACATATTGTGACTGTTGCTTATAGTATTTGAAAAGATAACATGCCAAAGCGCAGTTTGCCGTACCAGTTGCTGATTCTTCATCAATCCCATACAATGGAGCAAAATTCCTGCATATAGCTGTTACATCTGATTCCTTAATTATGGTAAAAGCATGGACTCCAACTACCTCCTTCTCTTTACTCATATTTGCTATCATTTCAAAATCAGGAGATAACTGCTCTAAATGCTCTACCGAATCAACAGGAAGCATAACGTCATTTAACCCCGTAGAAACTATCTGTATCGGAAATCTATGGTCTATAAAGTTCCTTTCTATACACCCCGTAAAAATATCTGAATCCAAAACTTCAAGGTATGCCGGGCGATTCTGCTCCATCAATATCAAACCATCATCTTTTATATGGATATTGAGAATCCCGGCTTCTGTCTCTATGGTACAATCTGGTTTATCTAACATATTCAGCAGTTTAAGGGTAGAAAATGCTGCTATTGTGGCATGGCCACACAATGGGACTTCTTCCGTTGGTGTAAAATATTGCAGCTTAAAATCAGCCTTATCAGAATCCAACACAAAAGCAGTTTCAGAATATCCCATTTCTTTTGCTATTGCTGCTTTTTGAACAGAAGTCAACTCCGACCTCCCCAAAACCACTCCTGCCTTATTCCCACCTTTAGCGTCTTTGCTGAACGCAACCGCCACATATACATCAACCATTCTATTTCTCCATACAATCCCAATTTCCCGGTTTTGTCTATATTTGCAATTTCCTAATTATTTGATAAAGCCTGCCCATCTCGCCCTCTGTGGCTTATCGGGGATATGCTGCCATTGATTTTATTTCTTATTCATGAAATCCCAATATGCCTGCATACTGTACTGATAATATGCCGCCGTCTTTTTCTGGAGCAACAGCTTCATATCGCCAATCTGCTTCTGGAACATATCCATGAAATCTGTCCTGTCATTTAATCCCATAGCCCCGGCTTCCATCGGAAGGGAAGTAAATCCCCCCAGCTTCTTTACCCCCATATGTGCTTCCAAAGCACGCATCTCCACAACAGTCGCTGACTTGGGATTTATCTCGTTGATATGTATGGTCTTTTCAAATTCATTCCCATTCTCATCAACACCTTTTGCAATGATTGTCGGATCATCCTCTGTTGAATCTTCCGCATACTTAAGATAATAAGACAGCCCTGTGCCGTTCCCTCCTGTCCACAACATATCTTCATCTGTAAAAATATTATAGACTTTTGGAGTACCTGCCACATTGCTTACCTGCTCCGCAAAACTCCTTTTTACCGCATTCTGCTGTGCCTTTCTTGTTCCCTGCCATGCCGGGTATCCTGCTGCCCCTATTCCATTTACATTCATTTTTTCAAATCCTCCGCTATTGTCATTTATTCAATATTGTGGCTGGGGGTGATATGTTTCCACCCCCAGCTACGCTGTGCCAGTCTGAATATGTAAAGCATCACTGTTCTACAGAAAACATAGCTTTCTGGATATTTTTCTGCCAATATGAACTGTCAAAGTAATTCCCGCTTTTAGGCAGATTCTTGAACATATTCATGATCATGTCGTAAGTCATGGATGAAGTGTCAATCTCCAGTTCCTTCCCATCCTTTGATTTAATCACCGTGCCGTTATCGGCTATGTAAGCAGTCGTATTATCGTCAAGGTGCTGTATCGTTCCAACCATTTCCGCAAATTTCTTCAGCGGAAACTCTCCCGTTTCCCTGCACATTTCCAAAAATTTTTCAGCATCCTCCCCTGTCATATATGGCTGTTTGTCATCTATAACATACCATGAGAGGCCCGTTGCCAGATCAGTATATTTTGGTGCTGTCAACGCCCATTCTTCCAATGTCTTTCCTTTGTACCATGTAGTCAGGCCGCTGTCATTTGAAACGGCGCTTTCCTCCTGCCCTATTAACGGATTTGTTGATTTAAGTGAATCGTATATATCCTGCACATTGGCATTATGTCTTGCACCTTCGGGCGCGGATTCCTCTGCCACCCGCTTCTGCGGATAGAACTGTCCGGTCCTGCTCCTGTTGTACTCATTCGCTGATACATTGTTCTGATAATAATTCTGTCCTATTCCATTTACGCTCATTTTTCAAATCCTCCATTTTCGTCAATTATTTTAATGGCAGCCCCTCAGTCGTTCAGAGCCGCCCCTGCTCTCTCATGATAAGTCCGAGCAGTTCATCCCATCATGCAGACACACCGCCTAACTTCCCCTGTCAAACTTCATGACAAACACCCCCTTTCGCTGCCAACCGCTAATAATACGAGCCAGCCTCCAAAAAAGTTTCATTTCTCTTATCACCTACATCCGCCCCTCGCCTCCGGGCAGACCGCAGAGGCAAAGCATTATGCGCCTCTGCGGAATAGGGTGTAAAGATTATATCTGTATATCCAGTGTGTTGCCCGAAGATGGTTTTTTCACAAAGGTATTACCGCTTTTCACAAGCTGGCTTTCTACAGACTCTCTTGTAATGCCGTCCAGTACCCCGGAAGGTATGGCTTTACCATAGTCCCATGTAGGATCAACTGTCTTAATCGCCGATTTAAACGCCTGCGCATATGCCTTATGATACTGCCCCAATGTCCAGCCTGCTGACAATCTGTCGTCTGACTTCATCTGCTTATACATATCCATATAGATTTCCGTCTTTCCTTTTCCATCCCCCATTCCGTTATTATTCAAAAAATTATTTTTCACGGCTTCAAACATTTTATCTTTGCTTCTTTCGGGAACATCAATAATCTTTTTATAACTGTCGCCTGTTTCATCTGTTACAAGAAGTCCTGTCAGTCCTGTATCCGGATCAACCCATTCTCCTCTTGAGTTGTAATTTTTCATTAAGTTTTTAATAGATTGAACATTCGTAAACATACTGCCAGTACAGCCGTCTTTTGCCATTTGCTGAATAACCGCTTTATACTGCTTGCTGCTTGTATCAATGCCCGCCGCCTTTAACTGCGACTGTATAGAACTGCTGTTTAATTGTGAAAACAGGAACACTCCGGGCAAGGTTGAACCTGTTCCCCATGATGTCTTTGTTCCACCAAACATACTCTGGAACAAAAAGCTGTAATTAGTAATATTCGACATAATATTGTCCTCCTTGACCTCAAAATTTGAAATCCTTTTCCTGTTACGCCTTTATATCAAAACTTGCCCCTGTCGGCGCAGATGTACCAGACGTAGCAGCTATAATTTTCTCCGTAACAGCTTTTATATCCGTACCCGTAGCACTTACGATATATTCGCCCATTTCTGTCCTTGCTTCATTAGCCGCTTTTTTCTCTGCCCGCCTTTCCGCCGCCTTTTCTTCCTCGGCCTTTTTCTCCTTACGCCTCTCGGCGGCCTTTTCCTCGGCTGCTTTCTTCTCTTTCGCCCTCCGTTCCGCATTCTCTCTGGCTATCTTCCCATCGGGGTCATTTGTGCCGGAAGAAATTCCCGTTATATTCCCATTTGCGTCAATCTCATAGGAAATACTCGTCAGTGTTCCCTGCGCATGGGATACCGCATAAGAGGCGCAGTCCGGCAATGCCGCCAGATTTTCTTCCAGATATTTTGCTTTTTCCGGGTCGTTCATACATTTCTTCAGGAAAGCGCCCGATACGGATACTGTTGTCGGAACACCCTGCATGGAGGTTGTACCCGAATTCATATAGCTGTACTTGCCCTGCAGATATTTGGTATAGTCATTGACATTGCTGTACCCTGTCTTGATCTGCTCCGTTTTTGTTCCCCCGGTCGAGGTTTTCAGTTCCACCGTGCTTGTTGTCACATTGCCTTCCTTTGCAGTATTTGTGTAGCCCTTCCCATAATCGCTGTAATTGTTTGTGATCTCCATTGACATAATATCATCCTCCTTCAAAAAATTTTACCTGCGGCCCCTCTGTCATTCAGGACCGCCCATGCCCCCTTGTGGTAAGTCCGGGCATGATCTTCCTTACTTCAAAATGCCCGCCGCCTCATATGCGGCAATCGAAACCGCCTTTTTGGTCATGCTGGTCTGATAATATCTCTCATCCGCTTCCTGCTCCATCAGCCTGCGTTTCAGGGCGCTTTCCTCATTCAGCCGGGCATATTCCTCACGCCTTTCCTCCCTTGCTTTTTGTCGTGCCTCTATCTGCCGCAATTCTTCCTCTGACGGCCCCATAACTCCTGAACCGACCAACTGCCATCGCGCAACTTCCCCGTTTTCATCTAAAACGATCAGGGCTGAATGCTCCCCGTCCGGTACGGAAGGAAAACCGTTCCATGCAAAAAGATTATCAATGTTTGCCATGACCTTCTCTGCAAGCGCCGGGTCTGTTTTTAATTTTTCCTCCAATGCTGGCGGTACAACGATTGCATTTTTCCCTAATACAGAATTCAGTCTGGACTGTACACTTGCATCTGACAATTTCGGTGCCGTTCCAGTGGGCTGCCAATCTAAAACAGATTCATCCACTTCATTTGAAAAAAATTTCTCATGGGGGAAGTCCAGCCTTTCCCACACATTTTGAGGTATATTTGAAGCATCCATCACATGATAATATGCTCCCGGAAACCTTGCCTGCCACATATCCTTGAAGCTCACCCCTGCCGCACCGGCCTGTTCCGTCACCTTTTCTGCCGCCTTCGCAGACACAGCATCCAGAAAACTGGTACCTCCGCTGACTGTCCTTGCCTGAGGGTAGGCGTTCCTTACGCCATACCCGGCAATAATGCCCGCCATTCCATAATCCATTGTCATTTCTCCATACTCCTTTCATTTTTCATCATCACTGACAGGATGAATACCCTGTCCTTTACTTTAAAATCCATTGTCCCCTGATATTTCTCCGCCGTGCTTTTGATGTTGGCAAGCCCTATCCCGTGGGATTTCCTGTCCGCCTTATCCGTCACTGGGAACTCTTCCTGCCGCCTCCGAACCAGCCGCCCGTCAAAGCTGTTCTCCACTTTCAGGATGAGCAGATTCCCTTTCTGCAGGGAGCTTATACGGATAAAGGCAGCCGCCCCCGGTTCTTTCGCTTTCAGCTTCCGGCAGGCTTCCATCGCATTATCCACGGCATTCCCCATGATAACGCCTATGTCATAGCTGTGTATCTCAAGCCCCTGCGGGAGAATCAGCTTATCCGCATCCATTTCAATGTCCGGCACATCCCGCACCGCCTCATGGTATTTCATGTTCAGCAGGGTATCCACCACTGTGTTCCCCGTCTTAAAACGGACTTCCAGCTTTTCAAGCCCACGGTTCAGTTCCGACAGGTAAGCCTGCAGCTCCGTGTTTTCTTCCATGCTGTTCCCGGCGGAAAGGCGCTGGATGACGGAAATGGTGTTCTTCATGTCATGCTTCATGCCCCTTATGCCGGAATAGATGCGCTCCATCTCCTCCATGTGTTCCTGCAGGCTGCTGATCTGCTTTTTAAGGATAATCCTGCCGCGCTTTTCCCTGTTCCAGCAGATCATATCCTGGAACATCTTCACACCATACAAAATGGAAAGCAGCGATAAGAGCAGGATTACAGGAAGCACTATGGTCAAAACAGGGTACCTGCCATACAGCATTTCCGGGACGCTGTCCTCCACCGTAAACATGATGATGCGCAGCAGCATGCAGATCATCAACCCGACAGCCGCCGGGGTAAGGATGAACAGCAGTTCCGTCCTGCTGATGCTGTAATCTTTTTCATGGAAATTCCACACGATCCTTTTCAGTGAAAAGTACAGCAGCAGGGCAATCGCCATATACTGGAACAACAGCATTCCTGCAGTACTGACCTTTATCGCCATGACATATGCGTCTTCCGATGTGAATGCTCCTCTGCCTGCACACCAGTTTACAGCATTAAGTACCCCTGCTCCCGCTTTATCCAGAAGTATGACTGCTGCATAACTGCTGATGTCCGAAACTGCCTGGAATGAAACGATAAGGAAAACTGTAACCGGACGGAGCGCTTTATAAAAGCTCAAAGCAATGAATGATAAAATGAAGAGCGATACCGCCAGCGTCCCGATTGCAGCCTTATAGTCTTCATATCCCGGTGTCAATCCCCACAGCACCGCCATTCTCAGTATCACATACAATGCCGCCGCATACAGCCCGTTCCACCTTCTTTTCATCCTGCCTTCCAGAAAGTTCCCTAAAAAATACTGCAGGCAGTACCCCTGGAAGGCCGTCAGCACTGCATATAACGCATCCGTCATTTTATACACTGGACACACCCCCATTCTGCAAAAACCACATATACGCCTTTACGAATCCGCCGTACTTCTTCTTGGTCAGGTATACCTTATCGCCGTTCGTAAGCGTTATGCTCTCATTGTCATACTCCGTGATGTGCGCCATGTTCACGATGTATGCCCGGTGGCAGCGGTAGAACTCCTCCCCAAGCTGCCCTTCCAGTTCATCCATGGCCGCATAGATTTCTATGGCCTTATCCGCCCCGGCGGTGTGTATCTCCAGCTTCTTTGCCCTGCTCTCGATATACAGGATGTCAGACTGGTCAAGCGTAAGGTTCCTCGTCCGGATGAAAAGGCATTTCTTTTCCTTCTTTTTCTTTGCCTCCCCTGCCGCCCTTTGAAGCACTTCCGCAAATTTCCCCTCGTCCACGGGCTTTAACAGGTAGTGGAACGCATAAAGGTCAAGGGCATCGAACACATACTCCTTAATGCCCGTGATGAATATGAGGACGGTGTCCTCCTGCCGTTCCCGCAGTTTCCTCGCCGCCTCAATGCCGTTCATGCCGTCCATCTGTATATCAAGGAAGACAATGTCAAACCGTTTCCCCGACGCAAGCAGCTCCCCGCCCGTGGCATAGGCTTCTATATGGCTCCCCGGTTTCTGCTCTTCGATCAGGGCGCATATATGCTCCCTGATCGCTTTTTCATCATCTACAACTGCTATTTCCAAAATCCATCACCTCAAATCCTGCAAAGGCATTCACCTTTTATATCGGCAGAAAATTTCTATTTTTCGGGCGGAGGGAACGAAACGACCACTTTTCGGGAACGAAAGGCATAAATGAAGCGCAAAAATATCAAAAACACCCCTAAAGTTTTTCGCTTTTCGTCCGATAAGCCTACCCGCATATTACCCTTCCAAGTAATTTCCCTTATCAGGCCGCCCGGCCTGCCTGGGAAAAAAGCAGACCGCCGCATACAGAAAAAGGGCCTATGAGCCCTTTTCCTCTTTATCTTTAGTTCAATTCCAGTAACCGGGATATATTTTCCCCTAACGCCATCTCCGCTGTCCTCTTATCCGGACTTACAAATTCAATGAGCTGCCTGTATAGATACGGTTCCCCATAAGGGGCATCCGAACTGTACAGGCATCTTTCTGGCAGTTCGCTCAATGCCATCTTGGTGGCAATGGACGCAAATGCCGCAGAAAGGTCTAAATAGGCATTATCCTGCCCCTTTGCAAATTTGATCACATCCATCCAATTTGAGCCGCCCAAGTGTCCGAAAATAACGGGAATGTCGGGATACTTTTCACACAGTGACATTAAGCATTTTATCCCGTCCATCGTGACTGGATGGAAAGTATGTACCCAAACCGGGTAAATCCTTGTGTTCCTCAATGCCCGAAAGATTGTTTCCAACTGCATGATCTGCTGTTCATTGCCGGGGGTAAATTCTCCAATTCCATACAGAGAATTGGATGTAATCTGTGTGTCGATCCATTCCTCGGCTTCTTCCAGTTCCATCCCCAAAGGCACAGCACCGAATCCTAAGAAGCAGTCTGGATATGTCCTTACTGCTTCCACGACTTCTGCAATATTCTTTTTCAGGCGGCAGATGTTAGCTTCCTTAGTGTTTGAGCCTAATAAAATCTTATTCAGGGCTGCCATTTCCGCTTCAAGCTCGTTTAATGTACCTGCTTTCTCTGGGTGCGGCGCAGTGCAGAATAATACCGTTTTGTCCACTCCCGCCGCATCCATCTTATCCAACTGCATTTTTATTGGGAACATGATATGCTCGTGGCTGTCTATGACCATTCTCAAAACCTCCTTGACAATTTTGGTATACTGACGTTAGCATTAAAAAAAGCCAAAATCAAGTACGCACTATTTTGAAACAAGGTTTCCTTTTTGAAACCGTGCGTGGAAAGGGGCAATACATAATGGCAAAGGTGCAGGCAGTGGATGATCAGTGCCCAGTTGAACTTGGGCTGAACATCCTGAGCGGAAAATGGAAACTGAAAATATTATGGCATCTCTCCAAAGGCACAATCCGTTTTAATGAATTGCAGCGGCTCTTAGGCCGCATCACCACCAAGACACTGGCGGAGCAGCTCCGGGAACTGGAAGAACAGGGAATCATCTTGAGAACTGTTTTTCCGGAAGTCCCTCCGAGGGTTGAATATTCGCTTAGCGAAATAGGCTGCACCCTGAAACCGATCTTAGGTGAGCTGTGTGAATGGGGAAAGACCTATCAGGAATACCAACAGAAAAAAGAGGATTTGGAGGTTTCACAATGAACAGACGAGAGGAAATTATCAGATTATGGTTTGATATGTGGTTACAAAAAAATGATTCAGGTATATCCAAAATATTCTCTGAAAATACTGTTTACACGGAAAGCTGGGGGCCTGAATACCACGGCGTTGCCAAAATAAAACTTTGGTTTGATGAATGGAACACCCGTGGCACTGTCCTGCAATGGGATATAAAGCAATATTTCCATAAGGGAGACCAGACTATCGTAGAGTGGTATTTCAAAAACACAATGAAAAATGGGAAAGTGGAAGCATTTGATGGAATGTCACTCATTGAATGGACGCCAGATGATAAGATACGGTCTCTAAAAGAATTCGGGTGCAACACGGATAATTACGATCCTTATCAAGGCGGAAGCACACCGCAATTTAAGGACGAATCCGCAATGTGGTTCTAACTTTAGATTGAAATAGTGGTGCCAAAATTCCTTCTGCTACGCAAAATACAGCAGGAAAACCATAATCAGGGTCTCCTGCTGTATTTTATGTTCCCATTAAAGCCCAAAACAGGAATGTTAATTCTTCTGCTCATATAAATCCTGTCGGCTGTTGGTATTTTCAGAAACATACTCTATTTCCAAAACCCCGCCTATAGTGTCCAAATCCCGCAGCCTTTGCAAATCCTCTTCTGCGTTTGATGTCACTACAACATGGAGCCTGTATGGATTCTCATAGACCGAGGATGATATGACAAATGGCATTTCATGGTTCATCATGGCACTGCTCACTTTTGTCTGCAGCTCCGTCACATATTCCAAACTTACATCTATATTTGTATTTTCCAAAAGGGCCGTGCCTGCTCCGGCATCTGAATTCTCTTTCTCCTGTTGAGCATCCTCTGTCTTCACGTCATGGCTTTGCCGGTCTTCTCCCTCATACTCCATGATCCCGATCATTTCACATATACTTGCAGCCTGTTCTTCTGTCAGGGGGCTGTAGGCAATGCCTGAAAACTCGTAAAACATATCCGACACCGCTGTATACTTCAAGCCATCTATTACGTTCCCATAATCTGTAGTTATTGACAAATACCGCCCAAGCCTCACCGCTTCATGGGATGGTGTCTGACCATCGCTCGCCGCTTCCACATCTCCGTAATCAATCCTCTCCCACTGGCCGCTCCCATAGCAGATCATGCCGGACAGCATTTCATATATTGTTTCTATTGCAGCCCTGTCGGTTATTTTTCGTGTCCCAACCTCTTCCTGTATTTTCTTTCCTGCATCCGTATTATCCATTCTGGCAGGCGCCACTTCTATTTCTGTGATCGCATCCGCGGAATCAATCTGATATACCAGCTTAAGGACATCATCGTATGGGTATTCACCGCTGTCGAAGCATTGGAATTTCCACAGCGAACTCTCCTGCCCATCGTTCCGGATCAGATATTGCAGGTCTGAATGTCCCGAAACATAGTGCCATTCCCCGGTATTGTCAATACTTTTACCCATACTTTCTGCTAACACGGAACTGCCAGCCGAGGGAACCTCCGTATAAAACCCGCTGTATTGTGCTATGGGGACGGCTGCATATTTCTCTGTTTGCTGTGTCATAAAGTTCCCGCTATTTGATGCAAGCAGGGAAGATATTGGGGCAAACTGCTCCGTCATTTCGGGCTCTGGGCTTTCCTGTATAGGCTGTTCCTGTACCTTATACCCATTCTGCGGAAGGTCACTTTCCGGTTCATGCCGTAATACAGACCAAATGGCTGCAACACCTGCACAGACCAGACAAAGACCTGCCGCCGCAGCATATCGCATTATCCATATTTTATTTCTTTTTGACCGCAATTTCTTCTTTTTTCTTCTTACCATAAGAGCATGGCTTATCATACTTTCATCCACTAACCCTAATGCATCACTGATGTCTTCACGTTTCATCAAAGAATCCCTCCTGCTCCAAATATTTTTTTAATCCGATACGGGTGCGGTACAACATACTCTTTGCCTTGGACTCACTCATGCCATAATATCCTGCTACCTGACGGATGGAATCCGAAAAGAAATATCTTCCAATAAATACATCTCTTGTTTCCCCCGGTAATTCTGCAAGATAATCCTGAATAGCCTTTGCCAGAAGGTGCAGGTCAACATCCTGTTCTGTTGTGTTTCCGGCAGAAACGCAGTCCTCCAATTCAGATAGAGACAGCGCATATTCTGATGCCTGCCTTTTCGCACTGTTCCTTTTTCGGAAAACATCGATTGATATCTGCCTCGTAATCTTACAAAGGTATGTTAAAAGAACACTCGGCCTGTGCGGGGGCATGGATTTCCATGCACTTAAATAAGTGTCATTTACGCTCTCTTTGCTGTCCTCCCAATCAGCAAGAATGTTATACGATAATTTCATTAGGTAACGTCCATATTTCTGGTCTGTGTGCTGGATTGCCGCCTCACTGCGCTCCCAGTATAATTCAACAATTCTGTCATCCTGCATGGTCTCACTCACCTCCCTGGCTGTTATGCCCTTCATTGTATATCCCGTAAAAATTCAGATTTGGTTGCAGAGAAAAATACTTTTTTTATTTTAGCTCAAAAAATATAAAAAGCACCGTCATTTTTAGAAATAGTGGAAACGGATCAGAAATACCCAAAAGAAAAAAGATCCATTGAACAGCCCTCTTTCTCCTGTTATTATTTGTCAATTTTTCTGTATACTATCACGCAAAACTCCATACTATCACAGAAACTCATATACAAACACGAAAACTCTGAGCAGTTTCCGTGTTTGTATCATATCCCCCGTTTTCCGACAGCATTTTCCGTCAAACTAATACGCCTTTCAGCCAAAACCGCCAATATCTTACACCCTTTTACCTTTCCGTTTTATACTATCACGAAAACCCATGACTTTTGCGTGAAAGTATACTTTTGCCTGATAGTACGATTTTTCCCCAATCGCCATCCTATCAGCGGCATCCAAAAACAAAAAAATTGAGGCCCACCACCCACCGTGATGAACCCCACCAATTCTAAAAAACCTGGATTTTAAGCCATTCTTCCATACTTTCGCCTGCGAGTAGCAAAAATCCTATGGCATTATTTCTGAATTGCCGCCTGTGCCGCTGTTAGTTTATGATGACTTTTACCCCTCTTTACCCCATTTACCCCACCCAATTCGACATTCGACAAACGGGATTCGACAAAATCCCCTTGCTTTTATGCGGAATCCGGCATAAAATGATTTCAGCAAAACGCTTCGCAGCGTTTGACAGATGCGGGGGAATCTGCTACAATAAAAGCACAAAAGGGAATACTGCCGATAGACGGTCAGTCCTTAGAAATTAGTTACCAAAAAAGTAACCGCGATCCTCGGTCAAAAGGGCGGTTACTATTTTTGTGTGATTTATGTAAGCAATCAGGATTGACACGATGATCCCAAGAATCATCAGAACAACCGTCAGCAGTTCATAGTCACTCATCAAGCATCCCCCCTTTCCCGGTTTTACCCGTAG
>ERZ808044.1423-NODE-1423-length-13293-cov-4.165708_pt1 | contig 13293 bp, 16 predicted proteins | sample MGYA00380195_ERZ808044 | MGnify/ENA primary metagenome ERZ808044 (study PRJEB31490, sample SAMN06133423) | mouse gut metagenome | isolation source: Z7_2 | host: mice | place: China: Chengdu | collected 2015-05 ...
CGCTGTTTTTTGCGAAAATCCCGAGTTGTGCGGCGCGAAACGGCGTTTTTTTGCCGTTTCTGTGCATCATTTGTTACAGTTTAGCCGAAGGCTGAACTGTAACCAGCGTTGCGACCTGCTTAATTAAAATGCTTGCATTCTTTTGAAATATATGGTATCATAATAAACTGTGAAATAAAGAGATGGTCCTCTGTTACGAAGCGTATTAAGAACATCAAAGATTTTGAAGGAGGTTCACCAGGATGAACGAAATTATCAAGAATATCGAAGCTGCTCAGTTAAAAGAGACTGTTCCGAGCTTCAATGTAGGAGATACTGTAAGAGTATCTGCAAAAATCAAAGAGGGAAACCGTGAAAGAATTCAGGTTTTCGAGGGAACTGTTATTAAAAGACAGAACGGCGGTTTAAGAGAAACCTTCACTGTAAGAAAGAATTCCAACGGTGTAGGCGTAGAGAAGACATGGCCGTTACATTCTCCTGTTGTTGAGAACATTGAAGTTATCAGAAGAGGTAAAGTAAGAAGAGCAAAACTGAACTATTTAAGAGACAGAGTTGGTAAAGCTGCCAAAGTTAAAGAGTTAGTTAAATAATTCTTGAAAGAAAAGGGACAATGTATATTGTCCCTTTTTTAGCAGACAAAGTTTTTTGGCAGGCAGAGTGAAAGGGTGCGAATGTATATAGACGAAGAAACCAGCCGTTTGAGGCTGATTGTAAACTGGATTGTCGATATAGTTGTCGTGATATCCGTTGCCTGGTTCATTGTCTTCTCGCTGGGGACACAGATTACAATGACGGGCCAATCGATGGATCCTGTTCTTTCACAGGATGAGGTTGTTTTGATGAACCGTCTTTCCGTCAGATTTGGTAAAATAAAACGGTTCGATATTGTTGTGTTTGAAAAGGAAGAAAATAAGTTTAATATCAGGAGAGTCGTAGGACTGCCAGGCGAAACGGTGCAGATTAAGGATGGTTTCCTGTATATTGACGATAAAAGAATAGATGCGGAAAACGGACTGGGACAGGCCGCCCTGGCAGGCCTTGCGGAGAATCCGGTGCTTCTTTCACAGGATGAGTACTTTCTCCTGGGAGATAACAGAGAGAACAGCGAGGACAGCCGTTTTGCCAGTGTGGGAAATGTGAAAAAAGGCCAGATTAAAGGTAAGGTCTGGCTCAGAATCCGTCCCTTACGCCATTTCGGGCTGATACGCCCGGTCACGTGAAAGGAGATTGAAATGAATATACAATGGTATCCAGGCCATATGACAAAGGCCAAAAGAGCCATGAAAGAAGATATTAAGCTGATTGATCTGGTAATTGAACTGGTGGATGCCAGAGTGCCTTTAGGCAGCCGGAATCCTGATATTGACGAGCTGGCAAAAAATAAGGGCAGGATTATCCTTTTAAATAAATCGGATTTGGCAGATGAGAAATATAATGAGAAGTGGACGGCCTGGTTTCAGGAGAAAGGCTTCCATGTAATTAAAGTTAATGCAAGATCCGGCATGGGACTGAAGCAGATTCAGCCGCTGGTACAGGAAGCCTGCCGGGAAAAGATAGAGCGTGACAGGAAGAGGGGAATATTAAACCGGCCTGTGCGCACCATGGTCGTCGGAATTCCCAATGTGGGAAAATCCACCTTCATTAATTCCTTTGCCGGCAAAGCATGTACAAAAACAGGTAATAAACCGGGTGTGACAAAAGGAAATCAGTGGATTCGCCTTAACAAGACTCTTGAGCTGCTAGACACGCCGGGAATCCTCTGGCCCCGTTTTGAGGATCAGGAAGTGGGGCTTAAGCTCGCTTTTATCGGTTCCATCAATGATGAAATTATCGACAAAGAGGAACTGGCGGCAGAACTGCTGAAATTCCTGATAAAGCATTACGGACGAAACTTAAATGAGCGTTACGGTATAGAGACAAAGGACCCCTATGAGGCGCTCAGGGAGGTAGCGCAGGCCCGTTCCTGCCTGCTTAAGGGAAACGAGCTGGATACGAAAAAAGCGGCCAATCTGCTGCTGGATGATTTCCGAAGCGGAAAGCTGGGCCGGATCACGTTGGAATTCCCGGAAGCCCCCGGAGAAAAATAAGAGGGAAGAGCGGGAAAACAGAATTAAGTATACGTATAAGACGGGAGACATACAAAAGATGAGAAAAATCAGCAGTGAGAAACTGGAACAGGAGCTTAAACGCCTGGAGCAGATGAGAGAATATGAACGTAAATACGAAGAGTATTCCGTTATCTGCGGAATTGACGAGGCAGGAAGGGGACCGCTTGCAGGTCCCGTCGTCGCGGCGGCTGCCGTTCTGCCAAAGGATGCTGTAATTCTCTGGCTGAATGATTCAAAAAAGCTTTCGGAGAGGCGGCGTGAGGAGCTGTTTCTGGAAATCCGGGAAAAAGCGGTGGCCTATGGCGTCGGAATTGTAAGCCCGGCAGTGATTGATGAGATTAATATTCTTCAGGCTACCTACGAGGCAATGCGGCAGGCTGTTTCGCAGCTGCCGGCCGAGCCGGACATATTTTTAAATGATGCCGTTATGATTCCGGGCATTGACGATAAAAAGCAGGTCAGGATTATCAAGGGAGATGCCAAGAGTGTGTCCATTGCCGCAGCCAGCGTTCTTGCCAAAGTAACAAGGGATCATATGATGGAAGAGTATGATAAGCTCTATCCTGAATATGGTTTTGCTAAACATAAAGGATATGGAACGAAAGCTCATATGGTTGCAATACGGGAATTCGGCGTGTGTCCGATCCACCGCAGAAGCTTTCTGACAAAGATGGATTTGAAGAATGAGACGCAGTAAAAATAAAAAGAATAACAGGGAGACAGGCAGCCGTCATGAATTACAGGCGGCTGCTTTCCTGACAGACCGGGGATATGTAATCCTGGAAAAAAATTACCGCTGCCGTACAGGAGAGATCGATTTGATTGCAAAAGACGGCGGCTATCTTGTTTTTGTCGAGGTTAAATTCAGGAGCAGCAAAGGGAGCGGAGATCCGGCGGAAGCCGTCGACGCAAAGAAAAAAAGCAGAATTGCAGGCGCGGCCAGATATTACCTGCTGACCCGCGGATATGGGGAGGAAACTCCCTGCCGTTTTGATGTAGTGGCGGTTCTGGAGGATGAGGTGCGTCTGATTCAGGATGCATTCTGGCTGTAGCCGGTTATTCTGCCGGGAGGAAACTATGACGCAGAAAATTATTAAAAAGACAGAAGAAACGGTACTGACCGTAAAAGAGAACAGGGGAGTTACTTATTTATCATTTCCCATCCTTGAAGATACAGGGCTGGTTTCCCATGCTTTTTCCACCCGTCTTGGCGGTGTGAGCAAGGGTGATTTCGCCACAATGAATTTCTCTTTCACAAGGGGTGACGACAGGGATGATGTGCTGGAAAATTACAGAAGAATGGCGGTGGCTCTGGGCGTGGACAGAGAACGCATGGTACTGACATGGCAGACTCACACAACTAATGTCAGGCGGGTGACAGAAGAGGACGAGGGGAAGGGGATTGTCAGAGACAGAGACTACAGGGATGTGGACGGCCTGATTACCGATATTCCCGGTATAACGCTGGTTACATTTTTTGCCGACTGTGTTCCGCTATATTTTTTAGATCCGGTACATAAAGCAATCGGCCTGTCTCATTCCGGCTGGCGCGGTACGGTAAAAAGAATGGGGCAGGTAACGGTTGATGCGATGAAGGAAGCATTCGGCACGCGGCCGGAGGATATCATTGCCTGTATCGGACCGAGTATCTGTGGGGATTGTTATGAAGTAGGAGAAGAAGTGGCAGATGAGTTTGCCGATGCTTTTCACGAAAAATATCATGATGTGATATTATTAAAAAAACAAAACGGAAAATATCAGCTTGACTTGTGGAAGGCTAATGAGATTGTTTTAAAAGAAGCGGGAATCAAAGGCGATTATCTGGCGGTGACCAATATCTGCACATATTGTAATCCCCAGCTTTTGTTTTCCCACAGAAGAACGGCTGAACGGCGCGGTAACCTTTGTGCATTTCTTTCATTGAAAGAAAAATAAACATCTGTTGTAAAGCATAAATGAATGCGGACTGATAGGTCAGGAAGGAAATTCCATTTGTACCAAAAGATATCAGAGTATTATTTCATCTGAGAGCCATAATAGGAGTGTAGCATAAATAACAGCCCATGAAACAAACACACAAACAATAACATGGGCACTAAAAAACAGATGAAAAGGAGGCGTTTATTATGTCTACTACAAACAACAACACAAACGTACCAGAAGCAAAGGAAGCTATGAACAGATTCAAAATGGAGGTTGCCAACGAACTTGGTGTGCCGTTAACAAACGGATACAATGGTAACTTAACATCTGCACAGAATGGTTCTGTAGGCGGATATATGGTTAAAAAGATGATCGAAGCTCAGGAAAGACAGATGGCAGGTAAATAAGTCAACTGACTTATAATTTCGAGAAATCTTGAATTTTTCGGCGAAGATACAGGGCTGCGGCAGATAGAATGCTGCCATTGCCCTGTATTTTTGCGTTATATATTGAGAATGGAGGACGCGGCCAAAACGGACCGGGGCCGGTGTGGTGAGGTATTTCTGAGTCTTCCGTCCCCGGATTGCAGGTTGCCGTAAGGGGGAATCCGGACGGAATGAATTGCTGCGGGGACCGTTTGCACTCATTGGAGTGCGCAGCGGTGCTATGCAAATCTCCACTGTGAGGATAAATTACAATAAAAGTGAGCTTATTCAGAAATACTGCTTGTATATAAATGAAATACATACTATAATATATAAGAAAAAAATTTTCGGGGAAAGAATCCATGCGTGTAATAGCAGGAAGCGCCAAGAGGCTGCTTTTAAAGACAATAGAAGGTAAGGATACAAGACCAACCACAGACAGAATTAAAGAAACCCTTTTTAACATGATGCAGAATGATGTTTATGGCTGCACTTTTTTAGATCTCTTCAGCGGCAGCGGAGCCATCGGTATCGAAGCGCTGAGCCGCGGAGCCGAAATGGCCGTAATGGTGGAACATAACCCCAGGGCTGCCCAGTGTATCCGGGAGAATCTGAAAATCACCCATCTGGAAGACAAGGCGACGGTAATGAACTGCGACGTGATTACGGCGCTGAAACGCCTTGAGGAAAGACAGCTTGTGTTTGATATAATTTTTATGGATCCGCCTTATAACCAATTGCTCGAAAAGGCTGTACTTGAATATCTGGCCCATTCAGCCCTTACCCACGCAGATACTCTTATTATCGCGGAAGCGTCCAGGGAGACCGGGATGGATTATCTTTCTGAGCTTGGCTTTGAGCTTGTACGCGAAAAAGAGTACAAGACCAACAAGCACCTATTCATTACCAAAGGAGAAAAGTAAGGATGAAGACAGCTATTTATCCGGGCAGCTTTGACCCGGTAACGCTCGGCCATTACGATATCATTGAGCGTTCTTCAAAAATTTTTGATAAACTGATCGTCGGAGTTTTAAATAATAGTGCAAAATCTCCGTTGTTTTCTGTCGAAGAACGTGTTAATATGTTAAAAGACGTAACTTCCCATTTTCCCAATGTGGAGGTACAGTCTTTTGCCGGCCTTCTGATTGATTTTGTTCGCAGCAATGATGCGAATGTGATTGTCAGGGGACTGCGCGCTATCACGGATTTTGAGTATGAACTGCAGCTTGCGCAGATGAACAGGGTCATTGCACCCGAGATAGACACACTGTTCCTGACAACCAACCTTAAATATGCATATTTAAGTTCCAGCATGGCGAAGGAAGTCGCCATGTACGGCGGGGATATTTCCTCTTTCCTGTCGCCGGAGATTGCTGAAAAGGTGAGAGAAAAGTATGCGGCCCAGGCTGGGCAGAGGAGCGAATAAGTAAGGAGAAAGACTATGAGCAGAATTGAACAGATCATTACAGAGATTGAAGATTATATCGACAGTTGTAAGTATCAGCCGCTGTCCAATGCAAAGATTCTTGTTAATAAAGAAGAGATTGAGGAGTTGCTTGTAGAGCTTCGATTAAGGATACCGGAAGAGATTAAGAAGTATCAGAAGATTATAAGCAATCAGGATGCCATTCTTCAGGAAGCCCGTTCCCAGGCCGATGCCATGGTGGCCGAGGCAACGGCGCAGACGAACGAGCTGGTGAATGAGCATGAGATTATGCAGAGGGCATACTCCGAGGCCAACAGCATTATTGAGCAGGCTAACGCACAGGCACAGGCCATTGTGGACAGCGCTGTGATTGAAGCCAACAATATCCGCCAGAGTTCCGTGCAGTATACGGACGATATGCTGCGCAGTCTCCAGACCATTATCAAACACTCCATGGAAGGAGCGCAGGGACGTTTTGACGGCTTTATGAACTCCATGCAGTCCAGCTATGATATCGTATCCTCAAACCGCAACGAGCTGGCAGGCAGCGTTGTGACGGAGCTGGAAGACAACGGAGAGGCCGCGGCTACAGAGATGACAGCAGAATAAGGATAGTACAGGAGAGGGCCGCGTGAAGCAGTTTCCACAGTACATAATGCCGGATGGAGAGTCCGGCATTTTTTATAACCGTATTTGTCTGCGATACGCCGGACAGGCCGCCGAAGACGGCGGAGAATAGGATTGCCAGGGCGGCGGGCAATCCGGACATTGTCCGGGAGACAGCATCAATCCCCGTCGTCATTTCCACAAATCCGGTCAGCAGCGGCTTTACTGATTCCGGGAGTATGGAGGATTCGCAGATAAAGCCTGCCAGAATGGAATACAGCATGATATATCCGCCGATTTTGACCATAATCTCCAGGGAAGCCATCATGATTTCATCAAATGGCCTGCCGTCAGGAGCGGCATTGCAGGTGACCGGCAAGGGAGAGGGGAGAGCTTTTTTTCTTTCCCTGTAAAAGAGCTGTACAAGAAAGCCGTTGATTATGACCGGGAGATAGACGGCTGCTGCGATAAAAAGGAAAGGAACCGTACCGTCCAGGTGAGAATGTATGTAACCGGCGACGAACATGGGGCTGGGACAGCCGGCTATGGCCAGAAGTCTTTTTCCCTCGTTGCCTGATATGCTGCCGTCACGGACAAAATCGGCAGTTGTTTTTGCGCCCATGGGATAACCGCATAACAGTCCGGACATCAGAGCATAGCTTCCCTTATCAGAGAGGCCCAGGAGCTTAAGCAGCGGTGCAAACGGCCGTGTGATAAGGGGAACCCCGCCCCAGGCCACGAGAAGGCTTGAGCAGAGCATGAACGGCAGAAGTGTGGGGAGAACCACGTTAAACCATAGAAGAAGCCCGGATTTAGCCCCGTCAAAGGCAAGGGCGGGGCGCATCAGCAGCAGAATCAGGATTAAAACCGGGATTACCGGCAGGATGGATTTTTTCATAAGAGTCCGAATAGAATGTTTTATATAATATATGTCCGGAAGCGATTCTCTTATGTTCATTATATTCCTTCTTTTACTATCCGTTTTTAACACAACCATGTTTCACTGGCTTGGGCAGAATCCCGGATTTTACCAGTTGAACGCCTATACATGGGAGAGCGACGACTTTCGCAGCATGAAGCTGGGGGCGGCTGTCGCCGGCCAGGATTATGTGGATTATGACCAGATTACATCTCTGATGCTGGAGCATGAATTTGATTTGACAGACTGCAGGGATCTGACGTATCATAACAGCATGGCTCTGATCCAAAAACCGGCGGCTTATAAGAAACTGTCCGGAGCGTATGAAGTGATTTTAAAAGACTTGAAGTATTTTCCTGTGCCGGAGAGCACGAGAGCCGGCACTCCGTTTCCCGTATATGAAGACAGCTGGAAGCAGAAGCGCACCTACGGCGGAGAACGGGGGCATGAGGGCTGCGATATAATGGGCACGGAGCGGGAGCGCGGTTTCTATCCGGTAATCAGCATCAGCGACGGTACGGTGGAAAAGATTGGCTGGCTGGAACAGGGCGGATGGAGAATCGGTATCAGGACAGAGTCCGGAGCCTACCTCTATTATGCACACCTGTATTCGTATGCCCCGGATCTGAAACAGGGAGATAAGGTAAAGGCCGGCAGCCTTCTCGGTTATATGGGGGATTCCGGCTATGGCAAACAGGAGAACACGGTTGGCAATTTTGCCGTACATCTGCATCTTGGCATCTATATCCGTACGGATCATTATGAGGAGCTGAGTGTTAATCCCTATTGGATTTTGAAATATCTTGAAAAATATAAATTAAAATATAATTACTAAGCGTAACAGTTCAGACAGGCATGAACTGTTACACTGAAGCAGCTTTGGCAGATTGTTATTTTGAGGTGAGTTACGATGCCGACGGCTGCCGGACAATGACGGATAAAAGGAGTTTACACATTGGACTACAGAGAACTGCCGAGCGATTATTTAGAAAAGATGAAAAAGCTGCTGAAAGAAGAGTTTGAGGATTATCTGACCTGTTTTTCGGAACCGCCCCATTACGGCCTCCGGGTAAACCGGCTCAAATGCATGCCGGAGCAATTTGCGGCGGAATGCGGCTGGAAACTGACACAAATTCCCTGGGCCGGTGATGGATTTTATTATGACCGGGATTTAAAGCCGGCCAGACATCCATGGTATTTTGCAGGGCTTTATTATCTGCAGGAGCCAAGCGCCATGGCTCCCGCATCACTTCTTCCGGTGGAGCCGGGAGACAAGGTTCTGGACCTCTGCGCCGCACCGGGGGGAAAGAGCACCGAACTGGCGGCAAAGCTCCAGGGCGAGGGACTGCTTTTTTCCAATGACATCAGCAATTCCAGGGCAAAAGCGCTGTTAAAGAATCTGGAGCTTGCCGGGGCAGGCAATATCTGTGTCTCGAGTGAGACGCCTGAAAAACTGGCCCGATATTTTGAAGGATTCTTCGATAAAATCCTGGTCGATGCTCCCTGTTCCGGAGAAGGGATGTTCCGGCGCGACGGCGATATGGTGAAAAGCTACAGCCAAAAAGGCCCGGAGTATTACAGCCGTATCCAGTACGAAATCGTTTCGGAAGCCGTCAAAATGCTGCGGCCCGGCGGTATGATGCTCTATTCAACGTGTACGTTTGATGAGGAAGAGAACGAGGGTACGATCCGGCGTCTGCTTAAAGAGCATGATGATTTGCATCTGGTGCCACTGGAAAAACAGGATGGCTTTCAGCCCGGAATCGGACTTTCCGAGTGCGTCAGGCTCTTTCCCCATAAAATAAGGGGAGAGGGACATTTTATAGCGCTCCTTAAAAAGGATGGACGCAGTTGCGGTTCGGAAGAGGACGGAGGCAGAAGCAGGAAAGCGCCGGTGCCTTTGGCCGCCCCGGCTAAGTGGACAAAGGAATGGGAGCCGGTCCGTGAGTTTCTGGCCCTGACACACAGGGAATGGGAGCCCGGCCGTTTGTATCATGTCAATGAGACAATATATTACCTGCCGGAGCCTCTCTCTGGTGCCGGAGCGCCTTATCTTAAGAAAGTGAGATATCTCAGGACAGGCCTTCTGCTGGGGGAACTTAAGAAGGGCAGGTTTGAGCCGTCTCAGGCTCTTGCCATGTATTTGAAGAAAGAAGAATTTACCGACACGTTTGACATGAGTTCGGAGGACGGACGCGTAATACGCTATCTGAAAGGAGAGACGGTTCAGCTTTCCGAGGAGGAGACAACGCAGAGCAGGGGATGGTGTCTTGTCTGCGCGGACGGTCATCCGCTGGGGTTTGCAAGACGTCAGAACGGTATCTTGAAGAACAAATATTATCCCGGATGGAGGTGGCAGTGATGGCGGGAATGATAAGGCTTGACAAGTTTCTGGCCGAGATGAAGAAGGGAACCAGAAGCCAGGTAAAGGAGGCGGTTCGGAAAGGACGGGTCACCGTGGACGGTGCAGTCTGCCGCAGCTCCGATTTCAAATTCGATCCGGAGGTTTCCGGCGTCTGCATGGACGGAGAGCCGGTTTCCTATGCCAGGATGGAATATTTCATGCTGAATAAGCCGCAGGGCGTGGTTTCGGCGACGGAGGACAACCTGCATCCGACTGTGATCTCCCTGATTGGAGATGCAAAGCGAAAGGATCTGTTTCCCGTAGGCAGGCTGGATATTGATACGGAGGGACTTCTTCTCATTACGAACGACGGGAAGCTGGCCCATGAACTGCTTTCTCCGAAAAAGCATGTGGACAAGGTTTACTTTGCGAAGGTTAAGGGAACACTGAGAAAGGATATTGTGCAGGCGTTTGCGGGCGGGATAACGCTGGCAGACCAAACCACTGTACTTCCGGCAGAACTTCTGATAGAATCTTCTTATGAAGAAGCCGGCGAACCGGTCTGTGAGGCAAGGCTCACAATTCATGAGGGGAAATTCCACCAGGTTAAAAGGATGTTTGAGGCAGCCGGAGGTCAGGTTGTCTTTTTAAAACGTCTTTCCATGGGCCCCCTGACACTGGATCCGAAGCTGAAACCGGGTGAGAGCCGTCTTCTGACCGGGAAAGAGATTAAGGCGCTGGGGCGTGTATGAAAATTTATTCCCACAAAGGTAACTCATATAACCCGTTCATGCTGTCTGAACGGTTACGAAATTTACGGATAAAGGAGTCTGCAATATATGTTAGAAGGAAAGAAAGCGGCAATATTTGATTTAGACGGGACGCTGGTGGATTCCATGTGGATGTGGAAGGCTATCGACATCGAATTTCTTGGGCGGTACGGCTATGGCTGCCCGGATGACTTACAGAGGGCAATCGAAGGGATGAGCTTTTCCGAGACAGCCGCTTATTTTAAGGAACGCTTTTCACTCCCGATGGAGCTGAATGAAATAAAAGATATCTGGATCCGGATGTCGATTGATAAATACCGTCATGAGGTGCCGCTGAAAACAGGGGCTAAAGCCTTTTTAAACGAGCTGAAAGGCCGTGGCTTCAAGCTTGGGATTGCCACCAGCAACGGCCGTGATATGGTGGACGCCGTGCTGGGCTCCCTCCGGGTGGAACCGTATTTTGATGTTGTGACAACGGCCTGTGAGGTGGCATCGGGAAAGCCGTCTCCCGATATTTATCTGAAGGTTTCGGATACGCTTCAGGTGGCACCGCAGCAGTGTCTCGTGTTCGAGGATATACCGGCGGGTATACTGGCCGGAAAACGGGCCGGAATGACCGTCTGTGCGGTTGAGGATGAATTTTCACTCGATCTGAAAGAAGAGAAACAGTCAATGGCGGATTATTACATAAAAGATTATGACGAACTGCTCATGAGAGAGAAGATGAACCGGCATGACAGACCGTCGGTCAGATAATTGGAGAATATGGAATGATACATGATTATTTACCGATTTCCAGGGAAGATATGGAAAAACGGAACTGGGAGCAATGCGATTTTGTATATGTTACGGGGGACGCCTACGTGGATCATCCGTCCTTTGGGCATGCCATTATCAGCCGGATCCTGGAATCCCATGGCTATAAGGTGGGCATCATTGCCCAGCCGGACTGGAAGAACGCGGACAGTGTCCGGATTCTGGGAGAGCCGAGGCTGGGGTACCTGGTGTCGGCCGGGAACATGGATTCCATGGTGAATCATTATTCGGTTTCAAAAAAGAGACGGGCAAAGGATTCGTACACGCCGGGCGGAGAGATGGGGAAAAGGCCGGATTATGCCACGGTTGTCTACTGCAACCTGATCCGCTCTATTTCGAAAAAACCGATTATTATCGGTGGTATTGAGGCCAGTCTCAGGCGTCTGGCCCATTACGATTACTGGTCGGGAAAAATGAAACGTTCCATTCTGCTGGATTCGCAGGCGGATCTGCTATCCTACGGCATGGGGGAGCGCTCCATTGTGGAGATAGCCGATGCGCTGAACAGCGGCATCGATATCAGGGATATCACGTTTATTGACGGCACGGTTTACAGGGCGGAGTCCCTGGCATCGGTTTACGATGAAGTGATGCTGCCATCCTATAAGGAGCTGACGGCGGACAAGAAGGAATATGCAAAGAGCTTTTATACCCAGTACTGTAATACGGACGCCTTCTCGGGCAGAAGGCTGGTTGAGCCGTACGGAGAGCATCTTTATGTGGTGCAGAATCCGGCGGCCAGGCCACTGAGTGAAGAAGAGATGGATGATGTTTACGCCCTTCCTTATATGCGGAACTATCACCCGTCCTATGAGGCGGCAGGCGGCATTCCGGCCATAACGGAGGTAAAGTTCAGCCTGATCAGTAACCGCGGCTGCTTCGGCGGCTGCAGTTTTTGCGCCCTTACCTTCCATCAGGGCAGGATTGTCCAGACGCGGAGCCATGAATCGCTGGTGAAAGAAGCGAGGGCGCTTACGGAAGATAAAGACTTTAAAGGGTACATCCACGACGTGGGCGGCCCGACGGCGAACTTCCGGCATCCGTCCTGCAAAAAACAGCTGGAAAAGGGCGTTTGCAGCAACAGGCAGTGCCTGTTCCCAAAGCCGTGCAGGAATCTTACGGTAGACCACGCCGATTATGTGCGCCTCCTGAGAAAATTGAGGGAGCTGCCCGGCGTGAGGACGGTGTTTATCCGCTCCGGGATCCGATTTGACTATCTGATGGCAGACCCGGACGGCACGTTTTTTGAGGAGCTGTGCATGTATCATGTAAGCGGGCAGCTCAAAGTCGCGCCGGAGCACATCTCCGACCGGGTGCTCAGGAGGATGGGAAAGCCGGATAACAGCGTATACCAGGCATTTGTAAAAAAATACGGTCAGACAAATAAAAAGCTTAAAAAAGACCAGTACCTTGTGCCGTATCTGATGTCCTCCCACCCGGGCTCCAGGCTTGAGGATGCGGTGGCCCTGGCGGAGTATCTGAGGGATACCGGGCATATGCCAGAACAGGTGCAGGATTTTTATCCTACGCCCTCCACGCTTTCCACATGCATGTACTACACGGGGATTGATCCGAGAGACTCCTCCAGCGTGTATGTGCCGGCAGACCCGCGTGAAAAGGCGATGCAGCGGGCGCTGATCCAGTACCGCGACCCGAAAAACTACGGTCTTGTGCTGGAGGCGCTAAAAAAAGCCGGGAGGATGGACCTTGTAGGGTACGGGAAGCACTGCCTGATACGGCCAAGAGGGAAAGAGACGGATGTCCGGGAGAAGAAGAAGGGGAAACCGAAGAAAACAATCCGGAACATCCACAGAAAAAAGTAACAGAGAGGGAGCAGGAGAGTGGCTATGAAGATCCAGAAAGGAGAACCGGGGTATGTGAAAGCCCGGAAGATAAAGTTTCTTATAGGGGCGGCGGCAGAGTTTGCCATTGTCATCGCATTGGTAGTCCTGGGAT
>ERZ808044.1425-NODE-1425-length-13253-cov-3.723512_pt1 | contig 13253 bp, 11 predicted proteins | sample MGYA00380195_ERZ808044 | MGnify/ENA primary metagenome ERZ808044 (study PRJEB31490, sample SAMN06133423) | mouse gut metagenome | isolation source: Z7_2 | host: mice | place: China: Chengdu | collected 2015-05 ...
TGAATTCCTGCCTGAATTCCACGTAAGACTGATCAATTCCGATAAGCTACACCCAGTCTTCCACTCCGATAGGAGTATAAACAAGCGTTCTCTCCTCTCCGCCTGCCATTGTGATAAAGCTGCCTGTTTTATTATTCTGCATCCTCACCCTTGCTTTTGAGGTATCGTTCTGATATTCTTTATCCACATTTGCCCAGATATTGTTTCCCTTTAAAAAATTGCTTTCCCTGTCTTCCGACTGGAAAATATCCCCGTTGGCATTAACAATGGAAATAAAAGCCGAATCATTAAACTCATCGCTCATTTCCGTAATTGTTAATAAACGTTTCATCGGATAAAAGAGCAAAATACTGCCTTTTGTTTCTTCCACAGGTACCCTGATAATAATAGATGCACCTCCGGTAACAAAATCTTCCTTTTCAAAGATATAGTTAATATCTGGATCTTTTTCCAATTTTTCTATGTAATTATTCTTTCCAAAATCAACTTCGTTTCCTTGATGATCTATGTTATTTCCATTTCCATCACAATAAATCGCCTGGGTTACTTCGGTATTATTCACAATTGATGTCAAAAGCTGCTCTAAAACTTTTCGGTCAGACGAACTTTGCTGCGCGATCACCTGTGCAGAAGTCGCTCCTACCGCACAAATACTTTGAAGATCCCCATTTACTTTCAATGCATACTTTTCCGCAACTTTCTCTATATTATCCTCTACGGCGACAACTGCCTCCCTTTTTATTTTTATAGAAAAATTAAAAAACATTATTAATACTACAATAACTGCAACTGCAAAGGGAAGCAGCCATTGAAGCATTAATTTTCCATGATCTTCTTTCATCCTGTACCCACCACACAATCTGCCTTGACGCTCATTTTACCCCTCATCTTCCGTATTATGCTTTTTTACTGTTGATATCCCGGATGCCAGTTCTCTATCTTCTTCCGGAAATACTGTCCACTCGCTGTCGGCTGCCTGTTCATCCTCGGGTTCAAACCTTTTAAATGTCTTATTATATAAAAGTGCACACATATATGCCGGCAGCGATATTCCAAATGCAAATACCAGCGGCATGATCTGATAGACCATAAGACCAATCAAAACCGGTGCTGCCCAGCAAAAAATCATAAGAATTGTTTTAGGGAGACTTAATATCCCCATTAAGAAAGAATTTTTAATCGTATTTTTAATCGTATTATCAAACTTTGCAAGAGCCGGAAACAAATGCATCACTGAAATCAGAAACAAAACTACTACTGCCAATAAGGCCACCTTTATCCATGTTGGAAAATCAAACAGGGCATATCTTAAAATATAAAAATCACCTGCCAGAACTGCTATCACCGCCAGTTCAATCAGCCAGATAATTGTAGCCTGCTTAAAATTTTGTTTAAAGGATTTAAAAAAAGCTCTGGTGATGTACCCCTCTTCGTTTCTGACCATTTTAAGAACCACATAATTTAATGCAGTCATTGATGCACCTATGGTAAAAATCGGAACACAACATATAAATGTGAGTATGTTCAACCAAATCAAATCTGCCGCCTTATTTAAAAAACTAAACACAGGGCTGTCCAAATTAAATAATTTCCCCATCCTGATCCTCTTTCTTATCTTACGTCAAGCTTTACTTAGGTCTATAATATATAATACATGGGTGTATAAATTATCCCATCCTGCTGCCTTTCCGGTCCTAAATCTTTAAATCCTATTTTATGATAAAATCCCACGCCATAGGGAGACGCGTTTACCGTCAGCTTCTCCTGCCCCAATTCCCGCTTTGCATAATCGGCCATCCTGCCAATCAACGCTCTGCCAACTCCATGCTTGTGATAATTCCTGTCTACAAAAAGAAGTGAAATATGCATCTCATTGCGCAGTGTGATCATGCCTATCATTTTTCCTTGATCAAATGCTGATATCATCTGATAGGCACCCATATCAAACATCCGTTTCAGCCCTGAATCTGTGATAAAATCTTCAAAACTTCTGATTCCTTCCGGTGTATAAATATCAGCTTCAAATTCCAGAAATGTTTTCCAGGCAAGTCCCATAGCTTCTTCCCATTCTTCCCTGCCTGCAAAACGTATTTCATAAGGTAATTCCTGTTCCATTGCACTGCCCTTTCCTGATATTGCTAATGTATTATTATATCAGAATATAAAATACTTTACAATCAATGCACAGAACCGTTTACAGATGTATTTATATTATACCGCAATATTTCTAAAAATCCAATACTAAAGTACCATTTCTGTTCCAACCTGATTGACGAGAGGAAGACCGTTTTCCAATGCATAAGCATTTTCAAGAGTAACATGGGCAATCGCCTGCATGGCTTCTTTGGTAAAGAAACCCATGTGAGAGGTAACAAGCACATTGGGAAAGGTCATGAGACGTGCAAGATGATCATCTACAATGATATCGCTGGACCTGTCTTCATAAAAAACACCTTCCTCTTCCTCATAAACATCAAGCCCTACACCGCCAAATTTTCCCTCCAGCATACCATCAATCAATGCTTCTGTATCGATCAATGCGCCCCTTGATGTATTTACCAGATAAATTCCTTTTTTCATCATTGCAATAGTATCTTTGTTAATTAAATGCTTGGTATCCGAAGTAAGCGGACAGTGAAGGCTGATAATATCAGACCTTTTAAAAATTTCTTCCAGCGATACATACTCCGCGTCCAGTCCTTCCACTGGATATGGATCATAGCAAAGAACATGCATCTGAAAACCGTTTAATATTCTGATCATCGCCTGCCCAATTTTACCAGTTCCAATTACGCCTGCTGTCTTTTCATACAAATCCATGCCCATAAGTCCGTTCAGGCTCATATTAAATTCTCTTGTCCTGTTATATGCTTTATGCGTCAGCCTGTTTACCGTAAGCAGAAGCGCCATAGAAAACTCAGCCACTGCCTCGGGAGAATAGCTGGGTACTCTTAAAATAACGATTTTATCCTCTGCCGCCTTCACATCAACATTGTTAAATCCAGCACTGCGCAGCAAAATAGCTTTTACCTTCATTTCATATAAAACATCTATCATTTGGGCATCTACATAATCATTTACAAAAATGCAGATTGCGTCATACCCTTTCGCCATAAAAATCGTTTCCTGACTGCAGGCTGCCTCTATAAAATGAATATCAAAACCATACTCCTTTCCCATTGGTTCAAACCAGATCTTATCATAGGGTTTCGTTCCATAAAATGCGATCTTCATAACATTCCTCCAAAAATAATCCGTTTACAGGTATTGTTTCAAAGATATCTGTAATTTATTCCTTTGAACCAAAAATACTCAGGAAAACAAACCTGTAAAAAAATCTTTTACAGAATTTGCCACATTATGAAAAAAGCTGCTCACTGCACCGGATACTGCATTTTTTACTGCACCTGTAATCACCTCATCCACATGCTCCACAAATTCCGCTCCATATTCATTATACAAATTTTCCGTTTTATCCAGCACATATTCAGCAGAAAATCCCATGTCCTCCAGCTTTTCCATAGTCTCAACCAGCTTTTGGGCATCCGATTCGGTAATTTCAATACCAAGTTTTTCTTTACCTTCCGCCACTGCATTTGAAAGTCCTTCTTCGGTAGAAAGTTCGCCCTGCGTTATTTTTTCCTTTAAAAACGCAAACGCATCAGAAGCCCTTTCCTGATCAATATTTTCAAAAACTGCTCCTAATTGCTCTTTTACCTGTTCAATTATATCTGTGGTATCTTCATCAGAATTTTCTTCACTGGCTGCTGCTGGTATAAAAGCCCACAAAAATCCCATGAACAATACTGTTAAAAATATCGCAATTTTACTTTTTACTTTCAATTCAAACCATGCCTTTCTTTTACCCGAAAAAGGTTAATACTCTTTTACTCTTTCCATAATCCAGGGGTAAATATCCTCATACACCTGTTGTTTGTTCTTTTCATTTAGCAGTTCATGTCTGCCGCCTGCATAAAGCTTTAAAGATATTTTTTTCATTCCCGCCTTTTCAAAATCATGGTATGCCTTTTTGACTCCTTCGCCATAGGCCCCTACAGGGTCCATATCTCCCGCAATAAAATGTACTGGCAGTTCCTTGGGCATAGCATTTAAGTTTTCTTCCTGATTTAATCTGTCCAGCAAAGTAAATAAAGTCTTAAATCCATTTACCGTAAATGTGAAACCACATAACTTATCATTCACATAAGCATCAACCACTTTTTCATCTGTGCACAGCCAGTCAAAAGCAGTTTTTGCATCAGGAATCTTTTTATTATAATTGCCAAAAGCCAGATGATCAATCATTTTTGCCACATGCTTCTGCCCCAAGAAAGTTCCCTGTACCGACGCAATCAGCCTGCAGAGCTTCACCAGCTTTTTAGGCTGGGAGCCAGTGCCGCATATAATAGCACCTTGTATCCCCGTTCCGTATTTAAAAAGGTAATTACGCAGAATAAAAGAGCCCATGCTGTGGCCAAGAAGCACATAAGGAATCCCCGGATATTCTTCCTGCGTAATCTTTTTTAACCGATGCACATCTCTGACCACCACTGTAGCCGGATCCTGATCACAAAAATACCCATAAGTACCATCTTTTCCAACACTTTTTCCGTGGCCTAAGTGATCATCTCCCGTCACCAGTATGCCTTTTTCTCCCAGATACTGGGCCAATCCTTCATACCGCTCAATATATTCTGCCATACCGTGTATAATCTGCACAATACAGATAATTTTTCCTTCCGGCACCCATCGAACCGCATGAATTTTTGACTTTCCATCTCTGGAATCAAATGTAATTTCTTCTTTTTTTACCATTGTAACCTCCCGATGAATTCCCTGCTTTTAAAAAGCAGGACATCAATTTTTCCCATAAACTACAATCAGCAGATCTCTGCTCCAGCAGGCATCTGTTTTTCCGGCGTAAGAAGTGCTAAGTTCCCTTCTGCATCCTCCGCGCAAAGAAGCATTCCTTCCGAGACTACTCCTGCCAGAGTCGCAGGTTTTAAGTTCACCAGTACCATAACCTTTTTCCCAACCATTTCTTCTGCACTGTAATGTTGTTTAATGCCCGAAACAATCTGCTTAACCTGGCTGCCGATGCGAACCTTTGAGCAAAGCAGCTTTTTAGATTTGGGTACCTCTTCACAGGAAATAATCTCTCCTACCTGAAACTGCATCTTATCAAATAAATCGTAAGTAATTTCTTCCTTTGGTGCAATATCAATCACATCTGATTTTGTGCCTGCATTATCCTTTGTCTGTTCTCCATCTGAATCAGTCTTTTGTTCCTCCTTGGCTTTTCTTTGGGCAAACATGGCTTCCGCTTTCTCCACCACTTCCTTTACATCCAGCCTTGCAAATAGAATTTCCGGTTTTTCCGTCACTTTATTTCCAGAAGGATATCCTCCAAAACTATTAAGTTCTTCAAAGCCACGAAGTCCGGTATTCAATTGCTCTGCAATCCTCTTTGCTGTTTCAGGCATATATGGTTCCAGCAGGGAAGCACCAATCATAATGCTCTCCACCAGATTATAAAGCACAGTGGCAAGACGATCCTTTTTCGCCTCATCCTTCGCAAGCACCCAGGGTTCCGTCTCATCAATATACTTGTTGCAGCGCTTGAACAACGCAAATATTTCTGTAAGTGCATCTGCCACCCTCAGCTCTTCCATTCTAGCTGCAACCTTATCGTAGGCGCCAACCGCCACTGCTTTCAGTTCCTCATCTACTGCCTCACTGGCCTTCTTGTCTGCTACAACACCGCCAAAATATTTATTACTCATGGAAATTGTCCTGTTTACCAGATTGCCAAGGGTATTAGCAAGATCAGAATTAATTCTCTCCACAAGCAGTTCCCACGAAATAGTTCCGTCATTTTCAAAAGGCATCTCATGAAGCACAAAATAACGGACGGCATCTACCCCAAAGAAAGCAACAAGATCATCCGCATAAATTACATTTCCCTTTGATTTGCTCATTTTTCCGTCTCCCTGCAAAAGCCAGGGGTGTCCAAAAATCTGTTTTGGCAGCGGCTCACCTAAAGCCATCAGGAAGATTGGCCAGTAAATGGTATGAAAGCGGATAATATCTTTTCCAATTAAGTGCAGATCTGCAGGCCAAAGCTTCTGATATTGATCGGTACTGTTTCCATCACAATCATAGCCGATCCCCGTAATATAATTGGTCAGTGCATCCAGCCACACATACACCACATGCTTATCATCAAAGTCTACGGGGATTCCCCATTTAAAAGAAGTTCTTGATACGCATAGATCCTGCAGACCCGGCAAAAGAAAATTATTCATCATTTCATTTTTGCGGGACACAGGCTGAATGAACTCCGGATGACTGTTAATATGATCTATCAGTTTATCTGCATATTTGCTCATTTTAAAGAAATATGCTTCCTCGCTGGCCGGCTTTACCTCCCGTCCACAATCAGGACATTTCCCATCCACTAACTGAGACTCGGTCCAAAAGGATTCACAGGGGGTACAATAAAGCCCCTCATAGGAACCTTTGTAAATGTCACCCTGATCATATAACTTTTTAAATATCTTTTGAACCTGCTTTTCATGAAACTCGTCTGTCGTTCGAATAAAACGGTCATAAGAGGTATTCATCAAATCCCATAATTCTCTAATCGTCCCTGCAACTTTATCCACAAATTCCTTGGGAGTGATCCCCGATTCCTGAGCTTTTAATTCAATCTTCTGTCCATGCTCATCCGTACCAGTCTGGAAAAACACATCATACCCATCTTTCCTTTTAAATCTTGCAATGCTGTCAGCCAGCACGATTTCATAACTGTTGCCTATGTGGGGCTTGCCCGATGTATAGGCAATTGCTGTTGTAATGTAATACTTTCCTTTATTCATTTCCACCATTCCTTTCTCTTTTTTGTGCAGAGTATGCCCAGGAAGGCTGCGCTTTATAAAAATACAAGATAAAAAACTGCCTTCCATCAAACGATAGAAGACAGCTCATATGCCGTGGTACCACTTCTTTTCATCTCTGCCTCGCGGCAAAAACCTCTGCAGGTACAAATATACCCTCCCGCTATAACAGGCGGACCTGTTGCAGCCTAACCGGAACATTTATTTTCCGAATCGGTGCACTGCTCAGAAGCCATGTTCGGTCCATTTCCACTTTGTTTCTCTCAACCCAAGGCTTTTATCTGCCTGCTGGAAACATTCTCTGTAAGGCTTTCCTGTACCTACTCTCTTCGTCATTGCTTTTCTCTATATCATAAGATAGTGTAAGCCTATCACAAACCCTTAATATTGTCAATAATTTCATGCTTTTAAACACAAATCAGGAAGCTTTTCTCTCCGACAGCAAAACTCCGGGCAGTGGAAATACCCGGAGCTCTGCTTTTTATATACTAAACTAAGGGATTAGGTAAAAGCAATTTACTCTACATCCTGTAAGGCTGCAAAATCTTCTTCCCCTGTGCGCACTTTAACCACCTTATCCACATTATATACGAAAATTTTCCCATCTCCTATATGGCCGGTATAAAGTGCTTTTTTTGCCGCTTCAATAACTGCCTCAACAGGTATTTTGCTGACTACAACCTCAACCTTAACCTTGGGAAGCAGCGTTGCGTCCACCTCCACTCCTCGATACATTTCTCCTGCACCTTTCTGAATGCCGCAGCCCATAACCTGAGTCACTGTCATACCAGTTACACCCAAATCATTCATTGCTTTCTTTAAATGGTCATATCTGGACAATTTTGCAATGACAGCCACTTTGTACATACCTGTGGTGAAAGCGGCCGGCATAGTTACCTTTACCGCCGCATTTTTCTGTACCTCAGAAGCATCTGCATAGTCTTCTGTACCCAGATCTGTATTTTCATTGATTTCCATAGTCATTGTATTGGAGATATCCATAATACTAAAGCCTGCGTAAGCAGAGGTAAGACCATGTTCGCAGGAATCCAGTCCTACAATTTCTTCTTCCTGTGATGCCCTGAGCCCTGCTGTTGCTTTAATCACAAGGAAAGTAATTGTAATTGTAACCGTTGTCCAGGCTGCCACAGCAACAAAGCCTAAAAGCTGCAACCCAAGCTGCCTAAATCCGCCGCCATAGAAAAGCCCTGTAATACTATCATTTCCCGGAGCTGAAGTGGTTGCAAACAACCCAACCGCAATGGTGCCCCAGATACCGTTTAAGCAGTGTACTGCCACAGCGCCTACTGGATCATCAATATGTAATTTATAGTCTAAAAACCAGACGCCAAATATCACCAGCAGACCTGCCACAGCACCTATGATCAGTGAACCTGTCACATCCGTCACATCACAGGGGGCAGTGATTGCTACCAGACCGGCCAGGGAAGCATTTAAGCACATGGAAACATCAGGCTTTCCATATTTGATCCATGTAAAGATCATACATACCACCGTTGCAATTGCAGGTGCAATGGTGGTTGTCACAAATACAGAACCAAGCTGTTCTACACTGGTGCATGCTGCTCCGTTAAATCCATACCATCCCAGCCATAAAATAAATACGCCAAGACAGCCGATAGGAAGATTATGTCCCGGAAATGCATTTACTTTAGTTACTTTTCCCTTTTTATCTGTAACAAACTTACCAATACGGGGACCAAGCAGTTTGGCGCCAATTAACGCGGAAATACCGCCCACCATATGAATGGCGCAGGAGCCTGCAAAGTCATGGAATCCAAGCTGTGCCAGCCAGCCGCCGCCCCAGATCCAGTGTGCCTCAATAGGATAAATCAGCGCAGAAATCACTCCTGAGTAAATACAGTAGGATAAGAATTTTGTTCTTTCTGCCATTGCTCCGGAAACAATTGTTGCAGTGGTTGCACAGAACACAAGGTTAAATACAAAATTGGACCAGTCAAAACTTTCATAGCTTGTAAAAATATCAAACCCCGGTTTTCCAATCAGTCCAATCATGTCTTCACCCAGCAGCAGACTAAAACCAATCAAAATAAAGACAACAGTTCCAATGCAGAAATCCATCAGATTTTTCATTAGAATATTGCCTGCATTTTTGGCTCTGGTAAATCCTGTCTCCACCATTGCAAAACCTGCCTGCATCCAGAACACCAGCGCTGCTCCAATTAGGAACCATACGCCAAATACTTGACTGCTTACAGCACTCATAATTTCTTCTGTCATAAATTTTTTCCTCCTCATGTTAGAACCCCTTTTCACAAGGTATTCTTTTATTAACTAAAAAAGCGAAGCCAAGAAACTTTCATACAAGCTCCTTTGCTTCGCATTTTTAATTCTAAACAACAGATATTCCTCTTTGCAAGACATCCTCATATTAAGCATCAGATGTCTCTTATAATACATCTTTATGTAAAAAGGTGCCACGGTCATTCCGCAGCACCTTTGCTTTACGTATTGCATGTTATCACTCTGTTACTGTTCTGTCAATTACTTTTTTCATAAATTATTTATATATAGCCCATACTCCTGTCCCTGGATTGTCACATTTCCCTGAAAAACAAACCCCAGTTTTTTCACCAGCCCTATAGAAATAGTATTTCTTTCATCTACTAGTGCCTGCACCTTTTCAAACTTCAGTTCTTCCTGTGCATATTTTAAAACCCCGCTGCACACTTCAAATCCATACCCCTGGCTCTGGCATGATGCCTCAATCAAAAACCCAAGCTCTGGCATTTCATAGCCTTCCCTTACGCTAAGTCCTGCCCGCCCAATAACACGTCCACTTTCTTTTAGAATAACCGTCCACAATCCGTAGCCGTAAAAGCCATAAATCTGTTCAATGTACGACTGCATATATGCCCTTTCCTCATCCCTGTCCTCATAAAGGTCTTCCATATAACGGGTAATAGACGGTTCTTTGTAAATCCGGTAAAATTCATCCACATCCCTTAATGTGCTTTCCCGCACCAAAAGCCTTTTTGTCTGAAAAATTTCCCAGGGAAGACCGGCAAGCCTTAAGTAAACCTCCTCAAAAGATCTATATTCCAGCTGAAACAAGTCCTCCACCCCATAACGCACTGTCGGAAAGCACTGCTGTCTGTTTCCTTCATGATATAAAACCACTACATATTTCTTTTCCTTCAGAAGCCTTTCCGCCGTTCTGGCATCATCCGTAATGAACAATGTATTCTCTATCTTTTCCCAATCCCCCTTATCACTTGTCAAACCATTTTCCCAGAAAAACGTCACCTTTTCTAACAGCACCTTTACACCATAAGGCTCTGTTTTTTCCCTGATTTCCATTACATGCTCTGAAACAATTTTATAGTAAAATTCCGACAGAAAAAGCAAAATACATTTTAACATTGTAAAGTCCTTCCAATTCATATAAAATATGTACCGTAATCATTATTTTATCACACCACATAAATAAAAAGAAAGGAAGTTAATATTATGGCACAAAATCCCATCGTAACTTTTACAATGGAAAATGGAGATATCATGAAGGCTGAACTTTATCCTGAAATTGCTCCTATTTCTGTCAACAATTTCATCAGCCTGATTCAGAAAAACTTTTATGATGGACTAATCTTTCACCGGGTAATCCGCGGTTTTATGATTCAGGGCGGCGATCCAGAAGGAACGGGCTGCGGCGGTCCTGGCTACAGCATTAAGGGAGAATTTTCCTCAAACGGTTTTAAAAATGATTTAAAACACACTGAGGGCGTTCTTTCTATGGCAAGAAGCATGGCACCAGATTCAGCAGGCTCCCAGTTCTTTATCATGCACAAAACAAGCCCTCACCTGGATGGTTCCTACGCTGCTTTCGGCAAGGTGATTGAAGGTATAGATGTTGTAAATAAAATTGCGGAAACTGCAACTGATTATTCTGACCGTCCCCTGGAGGATCAAAGGCTAAAGACTGTTACTGTAGAATGTTTTGGAGTGGAATATCCGGAACCGGAGAAGTGTTAATCACTTCTCCGAAAAGAATAAACCTATACCATTCATATTTTGTTCATATTTAATTTAAAAAAACTTAATCAGTATTACATTCTTTAGACATTTCTCTATTTTATACTAATATCATCAAATACAACACAAAAATAAATGCCAACATCAAAGTAATTGATTTATTAATAACTTTTTCATAATAAATGCCAAGTAGCCGCAGGTTTACTTGGCATCCTCCCTTTCTACAGGACTTTTTAAGTTTTTCTTGTACTTTTCTCCTTTTTCCTGTATAGTATAGGGGTAATCAAAGAGGATTTACTATAAAGTAAATTCTCTTTTTTTATGGTTGTTTCACTATCTAAATTGATGACGGAGGAAGATTTTTATGGAAAATGTAATGAATATCATTTCAAATGTAAACTCTGCCATAAACAATGTTGTATGGGGAATCCCCATGCTAATATTGATTATTGGCACAGGCATCTATTTAACTGTAGGTATGAAGTTCTTCCAAATTACCCGGATTAGACACTGGATGAATGAAACCTTTCTTGCCATCTTTAAGAAAAAGCATGTAACTGCCCACACCGGAAAAGAAGAACAGTCTATATCCCAGTTTCAGGCCCTCTCAACTGCACTGGCCGCTACCATTGGAGTAGGAAATATTGCTGGTGTTGCAGGTGCCATTATTACCGGCGGTGCAGGTGCTGTTTTCTGGATGTGGATTTCTGCTCTTTTTGGAATGATGACCAATTATTCTGAAAATGTGCTGGGTATTTATTACCGCCGCAAAAATTCCAAAAATGAGTGGTCCGGCGGTGCAATGTACTACCTTCAGGACGGTTTAAAGGGGAAAAAGATTGTTGGCGTTCTTGCAAAGCCTCTTGCTGTTTTATTCGCCCTCTTTTGTGTGTTTGCTTCCTTTGGCATTGGCAATATGACGCAGGTGCATGAAATTGCAAGCTCCCTTCAAGATACTTTCAGTATTCCGCCTCTTGCAACCGGCATTATCATTGCAGTGGTTGCATCACTTGTTATTTTAGGCGGTATTAAGGCTATTGGAAATGTGGCTGAAAAGATTGTACCTTTCATGGCATGTGCTTACATACTGGGAACCATTATTGTTCTTATCTTAAATATCACCTCTGTCCCTGCTGTCCTTAGCGCTATTTTTACAAATGCTTTCGGACTCCGTCCCATTGCAGGCGCTACTGTAGGCGTTATGATTAAACAGGCAATGACTATGGGCTTTAAGCGAGGGGTGTTTTCAAACGAAGCCGGCTTGGGCTCCTCTGTAATGGTACATTCTGCTTCTAATGTAAAGGAACCAATTATCCAGGGAATGTGGGGAATTTTTGAAGTATTTTTTGATACCATTATTGTCTGCACTTTAACTGCCTTTACTATTCTAAGTTCGGGTCTTGTTAATTTAGACACTGGAGAACTTTTAACATCTTCAACTGGCGCTTCTCTGGTAAGCGAAGCATTAACCCAGGGATTTGGTTCCTTAGCTGGCGGTTTTGTTGCTATTGCAATCAGCTTATTTGCCTTTACCACAGTACTTGGATGGTCCTTTTATGGAACAAAATCCTGTGAATACCTGTTTGGTACCAAATCAACTATTGTATATAAAGTCATTTTTGTTATTTGTATTATATTTGGCGCTACCATGAGTTTTGATCTGGCCTGGGCAATTGCAGATACTTTAAACGCTTTAATGGCAATCCCTAACCTGATCGGCGTATTATGTTTATCCGGCACCGTATTTGCTATTACCAAAAACTATACTGACCGCAAAATCAAAAAGACAAATACAAACTTAAAACCTATGCTGTCTTTTGATCCTGAAATTCAGGCCATGCAGGAGCAGGCTGTTTCTGAAGAAGTATAAAGGTTGAGTCAAAACCCCGCCGCAAGTAGCGGAGCATCAAACTTGCAGTGCCCCAAGGGGCAGGGTATTTGACCCTCGCGGTAGTCGCCCAATGACTGCATGCAGTCACTTGGCTCATTGCTCGTGGAATAAAAATGCGTATTCAACCTATTGATTTGTACGCGCGTCGTAACGCGCAGACGGGTATAAATATGATACGAAAAACAGCGCCCTGATCTACAAGGCACTGTTGTCATAAGTAACGGATGTCTCATATAGTGCGGCATCCGTTATTTATTTATATTTTCCTGTTGCTGCCACCATAAGTTTCAAATCACATCCATGAAAAATCATTGCCAGGATAACTATTTCCTGTACCGCCGCCATAAGAAGAACCTGCCGGTGTCTGGGGCTGCTGTTTGATTTTCTGCAGCGCAAGCCTCACAATCAACACAGATAATCCAAAGTTAATAATATAGAAAAACGGAATCCCA
>ERZ808044.1432-NODE-1432-length-13103-cov-4.094427_pt1 | contig 13103 bp, 10 predicted proteins | sample MGYA00380195_ERZ808044 | MGnify/ENA primary metagenome ERZ808044 (study PRJEB31490, sample SAMN06133423) | mouse gut metagenome | isolation source: Z7_2 | host: mice | place: China: Chengdu | collected 2015-05 ...
TTGATGATTCCTCTTCCTGATCTATATTCAATCGTATCTCTCGCAGAACCTCTGACTATCATTTCCGCGAACCAGTATGATTGTATCAGAATTATGGGCAGTTGTCCATATAATGGAAGAATCTTTCTGGCTATATGTCCTCGCCTTCGTCACGACTCTTCATCCTCATGGATATCCGCCCTGGGCTCCTGTAGGCCCTCTATCGCGATTCCCTGCTTTTTCGCATAGTCCCAGAGCGCCGCGTGGATGGCCTCCGCCTTGTGCCGTCCACCCGCTACGCCGATGACATTGTTCATCTTTTTCAGCTCCTCGAGCGGAGTGCTCAAAAGCCTGTTATCCAACCCGCTTTCAACCGGGTTTCCATCCTTATCGATAAAGTGGCTGAGCAGGTCGCCCACCGCGCCCTTCATCGTCAGCAGCAGAACATCCGCCTGTGTGAGAATGCTGTTTTTGATGATGGTGGCGTCTTCGCTCATACTGCCGATTCCCACCACCGTCATGGCCGCCTCCCTACTCATCTGTTGAATGCGCTGCACAGAGTCCTCCTTGCGGATCTCCTCCACCATTTCGGGATTGCTTAAAAAAAGTGGAGACGGGATCAGATGCAGCCTCGCGTTAAAAATACTGGACTGGGCATTGGGCAGGTAATGGTTCACCCCGCCTGTCAGCGCGACCACATTGATCGGTGTTTCCGCCCTGCGCGCCAAATGGTTCAGAACCCGACTCAAAGTATCACCGTATCCCATGTTGATGAAATAATTTTTGTCCAGCCGGTCGCTGATATAGATGGCGGCGGCCTGCGCAAGGCTCTCGTTGAGATCGCCGACTTGTCCGTTGACCGGGACGACCCATACGTCCTGAAGGCCGAAACGGGTAATCAGTTCCTTTTCCACCTGCATTCTCCGGTCGCTGTCCTGCCGGATATGGAAGCTGATGACGCCGTCCTGACGCGCCTTTTCCAAAAGCCGGATCACCCGTACCCTGCTGATCTTCAATAATTTCGATATATTCTGCTGGGTATAGTTTTCCATATAATAATACCAGGCCGCTTTAATCATCAAGGTTTCCTCATAGGAAAAATCGCCGTTCATATTTACCTCCCCTCGCCCACGTCAAACGAAGCGCCAAAAGCTTAACAAAAATTCGCTTCCGATAATTTTGTTCCACAAAAATAGTATAGCATTCTTAATTTTAGATGTCAATCCGAAGCCTATTCAAAGCACCTTTAGCAAAAATTTGTGATAACGCACAAATCCCAAAATTAATCCGCAAACAATGTACACAAAAAATTAAAAAAATAAAGAAATTTATGATAAAATATTTTTACTATCTTTAAAATTTTTGTTAAAAATATTATGAAATTAAAAAATATATGAAAAAAGCACAGTTGACAACCCCACCAAAAAATATTATTCTTTAGATAAACAAAAGACATGGCTATTAACTTTTATGTATTCCTGAGGGGGTAATGATTTGACAAAGCCAACTTCACCTGACGGGGATAAACTGTTGTCGGTCCGAAACATCTACAAATCGTTTGCCTACAACGCCGTGCTCAAAGGAATCAGCATGGACTTGGACAGAGGCGAGGTCTTGGCTCTGATCGGCGGCAACGGCGCCGGCAAAAGCACCCTGATGAAAATTATCATGGGTATCTATTCGCACGACAGCGGTGAGATCGTGGTGGGCGGCAGGGAAATGACCGTGGGAAAGCCCTCGGAAGCGCTCGCCAACGGTGTATACATGGTGCCGCAGGAGCCTCTGCTTTTTCCCAATATGACTGTGGAGGAAAATATCCTGATCGGTTTCAACCGGCCGCAGCGGGAGCTGCGCAAGGAACTGGTAGAGACAATGGAGAGCATCGGCTGGCGTCTGGAGCTTGACCGAAAGGCCAGTACGCTTTCCATCGCAGAGCAGCAGCTTGTTGAATTGCTCCGGGGCCTGCTGCGTCACGCACAGGTGCTTATTTTGGACGAACCAACCAGCGCGCTCACCTTTAAGGAAGTGGAAAGCCTTTTTGGCTGTGTACAGGATCTCAAGAGCAAGGGGATCGGCATTATCTACATCACCCACCGTCTCAATGAGGTTTTTGAGATTGCGACCACCGTGGCGATTATGCGCGACGGCGTCGTGACCCTCTCCGGCCCTGTAAGCGACTTTACCAAAGACGATCTGGTCAAAGGACTGCTTCCCTTGGACATGACGGTCCAAAAGGTCGGCACAGGCAGCTCGGTTGATTACTCCAAGCCACCTGTGCTGGAGCTTTCGCATTTCAGTGGATATGGGTTTACCGATATCTCTCTGAAGGTCTATCCAGGCGAAATTCTCGGCGTGGCCGGGGTCGTCGGCGCCGGCCGCACCGAAATGGCGATGACCATTTTCGGCAAGGACAAGGTGCTGGGCGGCAAGGTGCTGTTGGACGGAAAGGATATCACCGGACTTAAAACCAAGGACGTTATGAAGGCGGGACTCAATTATGTCTCAGAGGACCGGCACGCCGATGGTCTGTTTAAAATAAGCTCTGTGGCTGAAAATACGACCAGCGCGATTCTGGGCAGCCTGCGGATGGGGCGTTTCTTTCTCAACCGCAAAGAGGAATACCGGGTGACGCAGCAATATGTGGACGATTTCCGTATCAAGGTCACCGGGCAGGATCAGCTTGTCGGAAGCCTTTCAGGCGGTAACCAGCAAAAAGTGGTCATCGGCCGAAGCCTTTCCAGCAATCCCAAACTGGTCATTTTGGATGAACCGACCCGCGGCATCGACGCCGCGGCCCGCGCGGATGTGTACAACATTATTCAGCAGTTGAGCAAAAAAGGCGTCTCTGTTCTGCTGATTTCCTCTGATATGGAAGAAATCATAGAATTGAGCGACCGGGCTGTCGCGATCTATCAGGGCCGGCTCAATGGAAAGTTTTCCAAAGAGGAGATTACACAGGATAACCTGACCAGCGCGTCCTTTGGTCTGTCCGGGAAGGAGGCAAATGTATGAATCTGCTGAAAAAGGCTTTAAAGGCGAGAGAGGCAACGAGCGCATTATTCCTGGTGGCTTTATTTGTGATTGTCAGCCTGCTCAATCCCTCGTTTGCTTCCTCGGAAAATATCGCCGCTGTGTTCAACTCCGCGGTGGTTTATATCCTGATCGCGGTTGGCATGGCCTTTGCGATCATCGTCGGTGAAATTGATGTTTCCGTGGGTTCCTGCCTTGGCTTTGTAGCCACAGTTGTGGGCAGCCTGCTGCGGGACGGCTGCAACTGGCCGCTCGCTTTCGCGGTGGGAATTCTGATCGGCGCTGCGGTGGGGCTAATCAACGGATGGGGCGTCGCAGTGATGGGAGTTCCATCCCTGATCTTTACTTTGGGCGTCAACGGTGTTCTGCGCGGCGCCATGTATATTTACTCAGGCGGCGCCTGGGTGGAAAATCTGCCCAAAGCGTTTAAGGATTTTTCCTCGGCGACTTTGGCAGGACGGCTCACCGTCTATTTCTGCTGCACTTTCCTACTGGTCGTCGCTGTCCATCTGCTTTTGACGCGTACAAAAAAGGGCCGTTACTTCACCGCCGTAGGCGACAACGCCGGCGGCGCGACGCTTGTGGGCATTTCTCCTGTGCGTACCAAGGTGATCGCCTATGTCATCTGCGGCATCATGGCGGCGATTGCGGGAATTATCTTTTGCAGCCGCATCGGATTTGTTACGTCTACAAGTGGAAACGGATATGAGATGAAAGCCGTAGCGGCCTGTGTGCTGGGCGGCATCAGCCTGACCGGCGGCGTTGGCAGCGTGCTTGGCGCGGCAATCGGCGCGGTCATCATGAGTTCCATCAGCTATCTGCTGGTATTCATGGGATTTTCCTCAAATTATGACAATGCCATTACTGGCGTCATCCTGATTTCGATCGTTGTATTCGACGCGGTCATCCAGCATCGCGCCTCAGTCCGGAGCCGTCATCAGCGGCTGGCAGCCAGAACCGGCCTCAAGGAAGGAGGGCTTGCAGAATGAGCAAAATGAAAAGCGGTCATTCCAAAGGCCTTAAATCGTTGTTGCGTAACTGGAACTCCTTTCTGCTGCTGTTCCTTGTTTTGGAATTTGTCATTTTTGGCGCGGCCAATTCCAAGTTCCTGCGGATACCGCTGCTGCTCTCAAGCGTCAATGACTTCATCGCGATCTGTTTGATCAGCCTGTTTGTCACATTCGTTATGATTACCGGCGGCATCGATATTCAGGCGGGCGCGATCGTCGGCCTGACCTCGATCACCATCGGTGTGGCATGGCAGGACTTTGGCCTGAATATCTGGGCGGCTGTACTGGTGGCCATTGCCGCCGCGGCTCTCTGCGGCGCGCTTTCCGGCTTTTTCATCGCCTATTGCCGCGTACAGGCCATGGTGGTCACGTTGGGCGGTAGTTTCCTGTATGCCGGTGTGGCGCTGCTGATCTCGACGCTCAGCTCCACCGAGAGCTATCAGGGTATCAGCGGGTTCCCCGACAGCTTCAAGGCTTTAACTAAGTTCAAATTGTTTGGCGTAATCCCCTCGCAGCTTCTGATCTTCGCAGCCATGACATTGATCGCCTATCTGCTGCTTCATAAAAGCAAATATGGGCGCAAGGTGTTCCTGGTGGGTGTGAATCAGAACGCGGCGGAGTTTTCCGGTATCAATTCCAGACTTATCATTCTGTCCACATACGTACTCAGCGCCATCAGTGCGGCGGTAGCCGGTATCGTGCTGACTTCCTATCTCGGTACTGCAAAGAGCGATTTGGGCAGTACCCTGACCATGAACATCATCACCGCCTGCGTGCTGGGCGGCACGCTCTCCACCGGCGGTAAGGGCAGCGCCATCGGTACGGCTCTGGCCGCGCTCATCATCGGTATCCTCCGTTTCGGTCTGCCTCTGTGCTTCGGGGTGAGCACGCAATACCTGGACATTCCCATCGGGGTTCTGCTGATTGTCGTGGTCGTTGGACGCGCCATGGCGCAGCAGCCAAAGGTCATCAGCTTTATGGCCCGGTTAAAACAGAATTTTCCAGGCGTCAGGCAGGGAGCAAAGTGAGTTTGGGTAATTAGAGAAGCCGCATCCCCCTTCTTCTCTAATATATAAAATTCAGGAGGTAAGTAAACATGAAAAAGACCATAGCATTTCTTGCGGCTGTTTCGATGGTAATGTCTCTGGCTGCATGCGGCGGAAGCGCTCCGGCAGCGAATTCCGAGGCGGCCGCCAGCCCGGCGGCCGATGCTGGAACCGCCAGTGCCGCCGCCCCGGAGGCAAGCAGCGCCGCGGGGGCAACCTCTGCCACTGAAGGCGCCGCTGTCTCGGTTGAGGGAAAGACCGTCGCGTTTATCCCGAAGCTGACCGGCAACGCTTTCTTTGAGGCCGCGAACGAAGGCGCGCAGAAGTATGCCGCCGACTGGGGAATCACGGTTGATTACACCGGCAGCGCCAATGCCGCAGTAGCGGATCAGGTGCAGGTCATCAACACCGCAGTTGCTTCCGGCGCTGATGCCATCTGCATCTCCACGGTCGACGCAGCCGGCGTTTCCGACGCCCTGAAGGCCGCTACTGAGGCCGGCGTTTCGGTCGTCACCTGGGACTCCGATGCACAGCCTGCCGACCGCACTCTGATGGTTTCTCAGGGTACCCCCGAGGTTCTGGGCCGTATGCTCATCGATATGGCCTGCGCGGGTCTGGAGAAACGTGGTATCGACCCGAAGAACGACGAGGTTACTTATTGCTGGCACTATTCCCAGGCGACTGTCACCGACCAGAACAGCTGGCAGGTAGCCGGCGAGGCAATCATTAAAGAAGAATATCCCAACTGGACCAACGTAGCCCCCGACAACTATTATTCCGAGCAGGACGCTGAGAAAGCGATTACCATCGGCGAGGCCGTTCTGGCTGCACATCCTGACATCGATGTCATCATCTGCAACGACTCCACAGCTCTGCCCGGACAGCTCCAGGCCGCCGAGAACAAGGGCTACAATCAGGACAACATCACCATCACCGGTTTTGCCAGCCCGAATGCGATCAAGGAATATTGCAGCAACGGCACCCTTTACAATTGGGGCCTGTGGGACTGCGGCGTTCAGGGCGCCATGGGCTGTTATCTGGCCGCTTACATGGCAGCGGGCAATACTGTTAAGGTTGGCGATGTGATCAGCATCCCCGGAATCGGCGACTGTGAAGTTCTCGCCAATGAAAGCATCGCGGAAGGCGCCGCCACCGCCGAGACGAACAACGGCGTCGTGCTCCTTCCTGAAACCAGCGTTTATACCGCTGAGAACATGAACGACTACAACTTCTGATTTTTTCTTTCTCCACAAACAGGCGCGCGGAGCACCCCTTCGGGGCTGTGCTCCGCCCCTGTGAGGTTGTCGCGGGCGCGGCAGTCTCACAGGGGCGGAGCAAAAATGCTTTGCCGGGCGGATTTATTTATTTTGTCAAATTCATAAAATCTAAAGGAGGACATATATTATGGCAGATCTGGAAGGTGTAAAAGTCGCAAAAACATACCATACGGACATACCCTTTGCCAACCAAAACGGTTTTTACTTAAAGGGCTGCAACAGCTTGGATTGGGGCATGAAGCGCCATATGGCCAATATTTTCAATCCAAAGAGCGGCAACACCGTAATGTTCGCATTTGACCACGGATATTTTATGGGGAGCACGTCGGGCCTGGAGCGTCTGGACCTGCTTCTTCCCAAGCTGGCGCCCTATGTGGACTGCTTCATGGGCACACGCGGCGCAATCCGCACATGCGTCCCCCCCGAGCTGACCAATGCGATCGCTCTGCGCGTATCCTCCGGCTCCAGCATGCTTCAGGATGATCTGAGCTTTGAAACGGTAGCCGTGGACATCGAGGACGCTATCCGCATGAATTCCGATTGTATGGCCGTTCAGACCTTCATCGGGGCGGACGGCCAGCTCTCCAGCATCGATAATCTGAGCCAGGTCGTCAATGCCGGTATGCGCTACAGCATCCCCACGCTCGGCGTCTGCGCCGTGGGCAAAAACATGGAACGTACCGACCGCTTCTTCAAACTGGCAACACGCATCATCGCGGAGATGGGCGTCCAGATTGTCAAAACCTACAACTGTGAAAACTTTGAGGAAGTCGTGGCCGCATGTCCTGTCCCGATTGTGGTCGCGGGCGGCAAAAAGCTTTCGGAACCCGACGCGCTCAATCTCGCATACGATGTTATGCGCAAGGGCGCGCACGGCGTCGATATGGGCCGCAATATCTTCCAGAGCACACATCCTGTCGAAATGGCGCAGGCAGTCGGCAAAATTGTCCACGAGGGCTATACCGACAAACAGGCGTATGAGTTTTATCAGGATATGATCAACGGCTAAGAGGAAAATTATGGTGGACAGAGAAACTGGCTGCGGTTTTGTGCTGCCGGAATCATCTTTGTCCACCTTCTTTTTTTGTGAGGAGGGAATCTGCTTTGTTCCTGCGCGTACTGGAAATGGTACTCCCGGTCTTAATTTTGCTTCTGCTGGGCTGCTGGTGCCGCTTCAGGCAGATTTTTGATCATGGGGGCCTGATGGGTCTGAAATCTGTCATCAGCAATATCGCATTGCCGGTTGTGCTGTTCAACGCTTTTTTTACAGCGAAATACAGTTTGACCGTCGCCATGCTGTTTGTAGCGGTGTATATTGGTTTCTGCCTGACGATGGCCGCGGGCTTCGGACTGCGCCGGCTTGCCGCGCCATATGGAAAATTTATGCCCTTTCTGTTGTCCGGCGCCGAGGGCGGTATGTTGGGATACGCCCTTTACGGGCTGCTGACCGGCGAACAGTCCGGTTTTGCGGCCGTAGATCTTGGACAGACCGTCTTTGCCTATACCGCTTTTCTGGCGGTGTTGAAATCGACCGACGGCCAGACATTGTCCGCAAGGATGATGCTGCGCAACATGGTTACGAACCGATGCTTTGTGGGAATGCTGCTGGGTATCATCCTTGGGGTGGCCGGTTTGGGAACCTTTGTCGCTGGCAGTCCGGTCAGCGGTATTGTCTTTGGAAGTATCAGTGCAATCACTGCGCCTACCAGCGCGTTGGTGCTCCTTGTGGTGGGATATGAGCTGAATCTGAAAAAGAGCCTTTTGAAGCCGGTGGCGATCACTGTACTCAGCCGTCTGATTTTGATGGGAATTCTTCTTGTAATGATCAGCATGCTGATCTTCAGCATTGTTCCCTATGACAAAAACCTGCATCTGGCCTTAATGGTGCTTTACGCTTTGCCTGCCCCTTTCATCATTCCCCTGTTTTCGGATGTTGGAAAGGATGGCGAATATATCTCCACCACGCTCTCTCTGCATACCTTGTGCACGATGCTGCTGTTTGTGGCAATCGCAGCCTATGCGGTTGCCTGACGGCGCATACTGAAAAAAGGACTTGGAACCGACAGGTTCCAAGTCCTTTTTTGCTCATATCAACCATTTTTCCGGGCCGACAGCGCCGCCATCATAGCCAGCGCAAAAAGTATTTGGAATGCCGGATACAGCGCCATGCCTCCAAAGTCGGCAACCCATCCAAACGCAATCGGTATCAGCAGTGTGGCAATTTGCGAACCGCCCATCAATAGGCTGACCGCGCTGCCCGTGTCCGCGTTTCCAAAGACATGGGGGACATAGTGTATAAAACTGGGGAAAATAGGAGCACATCCAAACCCCAGGACAGCCATGGATACCAGCGCCGCCGCTTCTCCCGAAAAGAGGAGCAGCGTCAGCCCGCCTGCGGTAATCAAGGCTTGGCCGATTCGCATCATTCTCCGGTCGCCCATCCTGTCGGATATAAAACCGCTCATAAACCTGCCCAATGTCATCCCGAAGAACAGGCAGGTCGTCCCCAATGCGCCGGCGCTGTCCGGCAGCCCCTTTTGAAGCGTTATGTAGCTGCCCGCCCAGAGAGCCGATGTCGTTTCAATCGCTGTATAGCAAAACAGCGCCGCAAGCATCGCAGGCATACCTTTCAGGCGGATCGCCTCCCGCATGGGCTTTCTTTTCGTCCCCATGGGGCTGACCTTGGCGGATGGGATTTCCCGCCACTGGGCGCGGGAGGATAAAAACAGCAGCAACGCACCGAACTGGAGGGCCGCCAGGGCAAAATAACCTGCATTCCATCCGGCGCCCCTGTTCAGGCAAAGGCTCATGATATACGGTCCCGCCGTGGCGCCGAGGCTCCACACCATATTGAGCCAGTTTGCATATTTGGCCCGCAGATGCAGCGCCGAAAAGGTGTTGATTGTACAAAGGAACAAATCCTCCCCAATCCCAAGTGGGATGCTGCTTAGGCAGAGCACTGCGTAAGATCCGCAATTGGCATACCCAAAAAGTCCAAGGCAGATCAGCCCAAACCCGCAGGCAGCGACCCGGTACGTCCCATATCTGCCGACCAGCCGGTCGGTAAAAATGCTGGCGGTCACCCGCCCAGCGGCTATGATCATATTGATATAGCCAACCAAGGAAAGCGCGACACCAAAATCCCTGTAGACAATCGGCCAGACAGAACCCAGCACCGAGTATTGCAGCCCTGAAGCGGCAAATGTGACAAACAGTACAACCAGAAAATAAAACGACATCTCGGCTCACTTTCAAACTGCGATTTGATGTTCATGCGCTATTTTGAAGGGATCATGGACCTGCTGTCCCCAATGATTTTATCGAACAGGGGCATGCTTTTCAAAGGCCGAGCGGAAGCGTCCCGAAAATCCGCATCTGCTCTTTTACAGCCGCCTTACACGCGTCATGCGCGGCGTTGATCAGCTCGATATAGTGGATTTTTCCGTTAAACGCCCGCAGCTTTTCATCGATCGCGCCGGACGCCGCGAGAGAAAGGCCGGTGAAGAAGTTGATCTTGTTGATGCCGTGGTCAATTGCCGCGCGGAACTCCGACTCCGGAAGCCCCGAACCCCCGTGCAGGACGAGGGGTATTTTTACAAGCTCCCTGATCCGGTCCAGCCGGTCCGTGTCGATCTTCGGCGTCCCCTTGAAAAGCCCGTGTACCGTCCCAACGGCAACAGCCAGGGCATCCACGCCCGTCTCCTCAACAAATTTTTTCGCGTCCTCAGGTTTGGTATAGGTCGAGGCATCCACATCGCTGGCCTCCAGTTCCCCGCCTTCGGGGCTTCCCACATGTCCGATTTCAGCTTCAACGCTCACATTGCAGCTATGGGCGATCCGGACAAGCTCCTTAGTAATGGAGATATTTTCTTCCATCGAAAGCGCCGAACCGTCGAACATGATCGATGTGCATCCGCCATGGATGGCCTTGACGCAGCACGCAAAGCTGTTGCCGTGATCCAAATGCAGGCACACCGGGACCGCAGCCCTTTGGCAGCGGTCTAAAAGCCTGTTGAAGTAAAAGCTTAACTGGCGTTCGTCCCTGTTGTCGGCAAAGAAATTTGGGATCATCAAAATGACCGGCAGCCCCTCCTCCTCGGCCGCGGCGACAATCGCCTCCGTAAAGTTATCGTCCAGCGTGTCGAACGCGCCGACTGCATACTTCTTCTCCACGCTTTCCTTTAAAATTTCTGTTAATGTTACAAGCCCCATTTCATGAACCTCCCGTCATTTCACAGATATGCGTCGCTGTAACACATCAATCTTGCTCCACTGTTCACTTTCTCTCGTTGAAGGCGTACCTGAACACGATCGATTTAAGCTGCGTCACCTCGTCCATGACCCTGGAGAGGGATTCGCGGCTGTTGCCGCTCATTTTCCTGCCGCCGCCGAACGGCAGCTCCGCCGCCCGGAAGTTGCCCGAACCGTTGATTGCAATATGGCCGGTTTTCAGCCGCCTGGCAACCTGGATGCATGTATAGATATTGCGGGAAAAAAGTCCGCCGCCAAGCCCGAAATGCGAACTGTTGGCGATTCCAACCGCCTCGTCGACCGTATCGAACCCGATCACAGGCCACACGGGTCCGAACACCTCCATGTCGCGCGCGATATCCATGTCCAGCGTCACATCGGCAAGGATTGTCGGCTCGTAGAACGCGCCGCTTCGCTTGCCGCCGCGTACAATCCTGGCGCCCTGCGCGACTGTCAGCTCCACCTGTTTTTCCACCTGCTTCGCGGCCCTTTCCGCGATCATTGGCCCCATATTGACCGCCGGGTCCATGGGATCACCGATCACAAGCTTATCCAATTCGGCGCCAAGCCTTCTGATGAATTCCTCTTTCAGGCTGTTATGTACCAAAAACCGCTTGGAACCCGTGCAGCACTGGCGGTTGTTCCGCGCCTGGTCCTCGGCCTCCTTGACCACCAGATCCATGTCGGCGTCCTCGAATACGATAAACGGGTCGTTGCCGCCAAGCTCGAACTTGTAATCGGTAAGATGCTTGGCCGCTGTCGCCGCGATACTCAGTCCTGCGTCCGTGCTTCCGGTGAAGTTGACGCATGCGATCCGCGGGTCGTCGACAAGCAGGTCACCCACAACAGAGCCTCTGCCGGTCAGGCACTGCGCCACGCCGGCGGGAAGTCCAGCCTCATGGAGCATCTCATGGAGTACAAGAAGCGTCATCGGATCATACGAAGGCGCTTTGACCACGATCGTATTGCCCGCAGCAAGCGCCGCCGCCGTCTTAAACGCCCAGATTGCCGGCGGGAAATTATAAGGGATGATGCAGGCGAGCGTCCCGAGCGGTTCATGGATCGTAATCTGGAGATCGTCGTCATATCCCGGCTCCGTACCGATCGGCATGGTCGTCCCATAGTAGTGGAGCGCGACGTCGCACGCGCCGCGGTATACATACGCTACAGAATCAAGCTCCCACACAGCTTCTTTCATATACGGCTTGCCCGCTTCCTTCGCCAGGATCTCGCCCAGCTCAAGCCGCCTTTCCATCACCAGATCGGCGAACCTGCGCAGGATGGCGCACCGCTCCCGCACCGGAAGCGCGGCCCAGGCCTCCTGCGCGGCGACCGCCCCGTCCACCGCCTTTGTAATATCCTCCGCCGTGGCGGAAGGCACCGTATCGATCACCTGCAACGTTGCAGGGTTGACGATGTCCTGTGTCTTTCCATCGGAGGAATCCACCTTTTGACCATTGATAATCATTTTCATAACCGTCGTCTCCTTTTATTTTCTGTGGGCGTCCAGATAATCCTGTACCTGCTGCCTGCTCTTAATTGCGCCGCTCGCCCCATATTGGCTGATTGCGATCGCCGACGCGGCCGACCCGAAGTACAGCGCCTCCTCGATGGAGCGGCCCTCCACAATACCGGTGATGAACCCCGCCACAAAGTTATCCCCAGCCCCCAAGGTATCGACCACCCGGTCGGCGATTGTGCCGACGCGGTACGTCCGGCCCTGCGCGCTTGCAAACACGCCTTCAGCACCCATTTTCAGCACGACCGTCCCCACGCCCCGCCTGTGGAACGCTTGCGCAATCTCCTCGGGCGTATGTTTGCCCGTAAAGTAAGCCGCTTCATGATAACTGGGGACGAGGAAATCAAGATATTTCATCGCGCCCGCAATATCCTCCAGGGACATCTGCGACTGATCCAGAACCATATCGGCCATCGTCTGCGCGCCGGCTTCTTTTGCTTTTGACAGCAGCCGCGTCAAATCAGCGTCGGTCTGGCCCCTGCTCCAGAAAAGGCTTGCGATGGAAACAAGTTTCGCGCCCGAAAAATCGATGTCAAACACCTCGGTGCTGTAACGCATATTGCCCGCCGCGCCGTTTTTCAGGGTCATGCATCCATGCTCGCCGTCGGCCCCCACGGTGACAACCGTCGCCGTCGTGCCGTGCTCCCGGTCCTTGACAATGCCGTCCATCGCAATCCCGAAGCTTTTGATCAGGCTCATGAAGGCGCTGCCCAGCGCATCGTCGCCAATCGCCGTGTAGAGCCTTACATCGTTTCCCATCGCGGCCAGGCCGACCGCCTCGTTGACGGCGTCACCGCCCGCGTACAGGTCGATGCTTTCAGAAAACTGCGTCATGCCGTCGGGTGTCCTGTCCGGGCCATTTTTTACAATGATGTCGACAACCGCGTTGCCGACGCAAATGACTTTATTCATGAGGCGCTTTCCCCTTGCTGCAATCAAATTGACGAGACATCCCCGCGCCCGGCCGGCCCCTTGCATCCCTGCGCGCCGG
>ERZ808044.1436-NODE-1436-length-12995-cov-12.727822_pt1 | contig 12995 bp, 12 predicted proteins | sample MGYA00380195_ERZ808044 | MGnify/ENA primary metagenome ERZ808044 (study PRJEB31490, sample SAMN06133423) | mouse gut metagenome | isolation source: Z7_2 | host: mice | place: China: Chengdu | collected 2015-05 ...
CATACATCTCAATCTTAGCGATATCTTCTCCGTTCCTCAACATACAGATTGCGGTCTGCTGTCTTTCGTTCCAGGATGTTTCTTCCGTTGCTTTTTGTTCAGCCAGTGCTATCGCTTCCCGATACTCTTCTTCCAAAATCTGAAATACCTTCGTCATACTCAAATACCTCCTCACACTCTTTGCGTACTCTCTGTCTACGAACTTGTCGCTGCAGACCAGCACACCCGTAATGACAAATGCCTGTGCCTGCACATCCTCCATCGTCTTGGCGAGTTCAACTACTTCCTCCACCCGTCTCTGCTTATCTTTCTTACCCTTACAGGCAAGCGGAAGAATGATCAGTCTCATAAGCTCCTGCTCCGTAAGCCGTTCCCGATTCTCCACTTTTCGCCTGATTCTCTGATAAATCTCTTCATCCTGCAAATGACTGACGAATACCTGCTCCATTCTTAATGTAAAACATTCTGTCTCCAGAGTAGCCTTTGCATCTTCTACATCTCCCGTATATATTATGATCAATCTGAGATTGGGGATTCTGCCTTCTTCTCTGCAGTAGCGTTCCATAATTCTGGCAATATAATTCACATATTTTACCCTGTTAGACAATCTGTTCTCCGACTCATAATCCACGATGGCGACCGTATCATCCTCAAGCAGGAACAGATTATCCAGATGCTTCTCATTCGCGGTTACTTCCGGCAAATTAGTGGGGAGAACCGCCTTGATCCTTGGCAAATCCAGCCCATAGGCCTCAAAAGACTTCTCCTTGAACGTCTCGCTTAAAAGCTTAAACTCAATATCCTTATTCTGATATGCAATTCCCTCAGGCATCAAATACCTCCTTTACCTGATCTAATCCAGAGGGAGTATCGTCATAAGAAATTCGCCAATTCTTCTCTTTTGTTATAAATTTACTATAACAAAAAATGGCAGTACAGACAATAATATTCATAGAATTTTGTTTATATTTTGTATAACACATTTTGATTCAACTCTGGTAAACTCCCTGAAACCAGGAATGATACTTAGAAAATAGAATGTATCTGAAGATAACAGATAGATTCAAGCTTATGATAGATTCTCTCTCTGGAAATGTTGTCTGTGGATATAGTTTAATGGGAAAGGTTGATGGTGTCAAGAGAATTCACAGATTTTTCACTTACTCCCTGAAAATCAAATAGTAATAACTAAACATGCGGCTTCTGGCGTAATTGTGGACATCCAGTTCATCAGGCAGTTCGCCTTCATAATGAATAAATGCTTTACATCGCAATCACCGATTGATATAATGAAAATACCAAAGTAAGCGCCACTTTAAAAGAGAGGAGAGAAAAATGCCATCTGCCTCAGATATTATCAGAGATTCCGTGAATGAGTTCTCAAGACTGCAAAATTGGATGAAAATTGTGAAAAATAGTAGTCCAGAAGCTTATGAATCCATGCATGACAGATACATCGAATTAAAAGTTATACTTTCAAGTTTGGGTGTTAATCTGGATGAGCTTGACAAAATAAAAAAGTAATTTAAATAATGTGTAAAATTTTCATTCAATTATTAAAGACTCGTTAGCCATCGTGCAGCGATTTTTTCAAGGCAGCATATCCGAATATTCGCCATTGAGAATGCTGCTCGGTTCTAAGTATGTGCAGATTTTGATTACGTCTAGCTCTGTTATATACTCGGTCGCTTCTTCTAAAAGTCTTTGATATGACTTATCACAACATCCTGTTTATCCAGCTCCATATACGAATGTAACAATAATGAAACACTCTGCGGCATAATTCCTTTGTTACCGGAAGTTCCGCTTTCACACAAGCCCTTCCCTGAAACACCGTCTAGCAACTCATAGGTTTGGGATAATAGATCATAGAAGGTAGCCCTCTTTCTTTCAGATACTTCTGTAATCCATCTCTTTCTTCCTCATCCTTTAACAAAATTGAATACTGTACCATCTGGAACAAAAACCTTCTTTGATAACCGAAACCTTTCCATCAATCCTTCAATAGATAAGAGCAACCGCAAAGAATAGCGATCCCTCATACACTCTTAATATCCAAAAGATGGATCTTTCACATGGCGAGCATTTCTAGTCAATCAATGTACTTCATGCTCTATGGATTGTGAATATATCGTTATTTTATGATATATTCATGACCTTTTCCTTCATTTCTGGAAGCCTTTGGACTATTAATACCTCTCTTATAGCTGACTTACAGACACAATTTAGTGTCTAATTGATTCCTTCATTTTCACTACATTATATTCATTTCAATACAGACAAGCTAGCATTTTTTGAGTCGGCTCACACTAGCTCGCGGTATGTATCAGAATGCTCTGGATTAAAGATTTCATTTGCCCACATCACAGTTACAAGATCTTCTGTTGCAGATAGATTGATTATGTTATGCGTATATCCCGGTAATATTTGTACTGCCTGAATCTTCTCACCACTTACTTCAAACTCAATAACTTCTCTCGATCCTATCTTCCTTTCTTGGATAAGACCATGACCAGAAACAACGATAAAGATCTCCCACTTCCCGTTATGCCAATGTTGACCTTTCATAACTCCGGGCTTATTAATATTCACGGATATCTGACCATGATCAAGGGTTTTGATAAGCTCCGTAAAGGATCCCCTTTCATCCTTACTCATATTCAAATCAAATGTCATCTTCTCTTTAGGAAGGTAACTGAGATACATTGAATACAGCTTCTTCTCAAAAGAACCCTCTGGTATTGCGGGCATGATCAAAGTCCTTGGCTGATCATGAAACTTATTCAAACACTCTACAATATATCCTAGTGTAGCTTTATGGGTTTTTGGTACACAGCAATACCGACCATCCTCTTTCTGCCTTGTTTCTACTCCATCGAACTCACAATGATGCTCTTTTTCTTCCAATGCATCATACATTTCTTCAATTAGGTCATCGATAAAGAGCATTTCCAACTCTACTGCTGGATTATTAACCGTTACTGGTAGATCATTTGCGATATTATTACAGAAAGTTCCGACTGCGCTGTTATAGTTCGGACGTACCCACTTTCCTACAAGATTTGGAAAACGATATACCAATACTCTCGCACCGGTCTCTTCTCCATACTGAAAAAACAGATCTTCCCCAGCTTTCTTGCTAAGTCCGTATTCAGATGTTCCAAATCTGCCTGCCAATGTTGCCTGTATGCTGCTTGAAAGCATCACAGGAGCCTTGTTATCATGCTTCTTAAGTGTATCAAGCAGTTGTGATGCAAAGCTGAAATTTCCTTTCCTAAACTCTTCCGGATCATTAGGTCTGTTTACACCCGCAAGATTAAATACGAAGTTCGCCTTCTTACAGTAATCATCTAAATCCTCAGGTGTAGAAGAAAGATCATATTCATATATTTCATCAATAGCTATATTTGATCGGGTTCTATTTTTCCCATCTCGTATATTCTTCAGATTCTCAACAAGATTGCGACCAACAAATCCTGCTGCCCCTGTAATCAGTATATTCATGACACACCATCCTAAATATCTTTACGCCATACTATCTTGTTAACTACACCTACATAAGACTGGATGATCTTCACAACCTTATCCGATACATTGATATCTGTATAATCTGGAACAGGTATAGCTCCACCATTCTTTTCTTCTTTAACCATTTCTACCGCGGTATCCACAGCTTGAAGCAACCCCTTCATATCAATGCCGGATAAAATGAAGCAAGCCTTATCCAGCGCCTCAGGACGTTCAGTCGATGTTCTGATGCACACAGCCGAAATCGGATATCCAATAGAAGCAAAGAAACTACTCTCCTCCGGAAGGGTACCAGAATCAGAAACGACAGCAAAAGCATTCATCTGCAAACAGTTATAGTCATGAAATCCGAGTGGCTCATGCTGGATGACACGAGAATCAAGTTTAAAACCAGATGCTTCTAGTCTCTTCCTACTTCTCGGATGACAACTGTATAATATCGGCATATCATACTTCTCGGCCATCTTGTTAATTGCTGTAAATAGAGATGTAAAGTTTTTTTCCGTATCGATGTTCTCCTCACGATGAGCAGAGAGAAGGATGTACTGACCTTTCTTTAGGCCTAAACGAGTATGTATGTCAGAGGTCTTAATCGCATTCAAGTTTTCAGTCAAAACCTCTGCCATCGGGGAACCAATCACGTAGGTACGCTCCTTAGGCAGTCCGCAATCGGCAAGATGTCGACGTGCATGCTCAGAATAGGCAAGATTCACATCCGAAATGATATCCACGATTCTCCGGTTTGTCTCCTCTGGCAGACATTCATCCTTACAACGATTGCCGGCTTCCATATGGAAGATTGGAATATGAAGACGCTTTGCGCCGATAACGGATAAGCAACTGTTTGTGTCACCAAGAACTAGCACAGCATCTGGCATGAGTTCCACCATCGCCTTATAGCTCGCTACGATGATGTTTCCCAGGGTCTCGCCCAAGTCGGTTCCTACCGCATCCAGATACAGTTCAGGATCAGCGAGTCCTAAATCCTTAAAGAACATCCCGTTCAGATAATAATCATAGTTCTGTCCTGTGTGGACAAGGATAGTATCAAAATACTTCCTGCATTTTTTTATCACGACAGCCAAGCGAATGATCTCAGGTCTCGTGCCCACAATGATCATCAACTTGATTTTGCTATTCTCTTTCCACGTCGGATATTTCATCTACAATTCCTCTTTCCTACAAGAAATTAACAGTATAAGTGTCTTGTCAAACACAGCCAACTGTAAGCTTCGTTATAATACTCTTTCTAATCTTCCTGTCAGCATGACATGCACTTAATTCGTTCATCGTCGCGTATGATGTTGACAACAAACAAAATCCTGATACCACTGTTTCTTATCGTCCAGTATCTGTCTTCTCAAATTTCGTTCCATTGCATATCGGTTTCGGAGACGGGTTACACTTTTGTTTTCAACAATTCCATGAAATTCTGTTTATTCACTAGAGCTGTTGTTGTTGGTCTGCCAAGATTCTCTCTAGAACCGATAGAACACTTAACTTCAATCATGCTCAGTTCTTTTCTGCTCTTAACGTTTTCTAGTTCTTTATCTAAAGCATCAAAACTATCAACAGACACTGCATTGGGATAGCCGCAAGCTTTAGCAATCGCTACTATATCAATGTTACCAGCCACAGTAGGCATTCCACCGACTGTCTCATGGGCTCCATTATTGATGACTATATGTATCAGATTATTTGGCTTGTTTACACCTAGTATTGCCATAGAACCCATATGCATAAGAACCGCGCCGTCTCCATCAATGCACCAAACCCTAGTTTCTGGCTTGTTAATAGCAACACCTAAAGCGATTGAAGAACTGTGTCCCATTGAGCCAACCGTTAAGAAATCATACTTGTGGCTCTGACCATTTGCCGCGCGCATTTCAAATAACTCACGACTTGCCTTACCGGTTGTTGAAACTATTGGGTCCTCTCCGCTTGCCTTTACAATGTGCTGGATTATTTCCTCACGCACCATCTTGTTGTTGTTCTTATATTCAACCTTTGGAGCGCCAGTTAACGCATCTTTACGGATAACAAAAGCCACATCTTTGCCAGTCGCAAGAATAGCTCTGAATTCCTCCATTTTGACGGAGACTTCATCATCCGTAGTTTCCTTTCCAATTATAAAGCTTTCAATCCCCATATCTTCCAGAAGTTTCACAGTAATTTCGCCCTGATAAATATGCTGAGGCTCATCATGAATACCAGGCTCTCCACGCCAACCGATAACAAACACAACTGGGATTGCATATACATTATCATTGAGTAGCGATACTGCTGGATTAATGATATTGCCCTCACCAGAATTCTGCATATAAACAACAGGCACTTTGCCGGTTGCAAGATGATATCCCGCCGCTAAAGCGGTACAATTTCCTTCATTTGCAGCAATAATATGATGCTTAGGATCTATCCCATATGTATCCATCAGATAGTTACACAGAGCCTTGAGTTGCGAATCAGGAATACCCGTATAAAAATCTGAACCAATAATATTGAAAAGCTTTTCTACTTTCATTTAGCGCCCTCCTACAGCTCATCAATCAAAGTGATGATCTGCTTGATCGGCATTAGCCTGTCATCAACTTCTTTTGCTCTATGGTACTTAAGGATATCTTCGGCAGTTTTCTGCATCGCTGGAAAAGCACTTCTCGTCAGCTGATTTGCATAGATGACAATGTTCACTCCGTGAGAAACCAGTTCATCTTCTGTTATTGTATTAAAACTACTCGGTACAACCACAATAGGTGTAGTCTTATCTTCTTCTCTGAATTTATCACAGAATTCCACAATTTCAGCAGGATCCCTCTTACGGCTGTGAATCATGATGCCATCAGCACCCGCCTTGACAAAGGCAAATGCCCTCTCCAAAGCATCTTCCATACCACGTTCAAGGATAAGACTTTCTATTCTGGCGATGATCATAAAGTCATCAGTAAGTTGCGCTTTCTTACCTGCGGTAATTTTTGCACTGAAATCTTCTACACTTGCCTGAGTCTGTTCAACCTCTGTACCAAACAGGCTGTTCTTCTTAAGACCTGTCTTATCTTCAATAATGATTGCACTTACACCCATTCGCTCAAGAGAACGAACTGTATATACGAAGTGCTCAGTAAGTCCACCAGTGTCTCCGTCAAAGATAATAGGCTTGGTGGTTACTTCCATGATGTCATCTATTGTACGGAAACGTGAAGTCATATCAACAAGCTCGATGTCTGGCTTACCTTTAGCGGTCGAGTCACAAAGACTTGAACCCCACATGGCATCAAACTGATCAAGTTTACCATCGCGCTCCACTACCGTCTTCTCGACAATAAGACCAGTTAATCCACTGTGTGCTTCCATAACCTTAACTATTGGCGTCATAGTAATCAGCTGACGAAGCCTCTTTCTTCTGTATTCTGGCATAGCAAGTTTTTCACGGAGTTGCAAGTCAATCTTCTTTACCTTATCATTATAAGTATAGGGAACATCAATAAGTTCTCCTCCATATCCTTTTAGCAGTTCTTCAACATGATTACGAATTGCCTTCTCCGGTCCTTCCTTCCAGTTGTCACCATGAAGAACATAATCTGGCTGGATGAGTGTAATCACATCATCATACATCATATCATTCTGGATGACGACTTCTTCAACACCATCGATTGATCTGTAGAGTTTAATTCTATCTTCCTGACTAATGGTAGGAAACTTATTATAACGGATAAGTGCCTCATCGGACAGGCAGCCTACTATCACTTTTCCTTTTTTATGAGCTACTTCAATGATGTTTAGATGCCCATCATGAATGACATCAGTACAGAAGCAAGTATAAACTGTTTTCATCTGGTTACTCCTTTACTTATTGTAGTATACTGGTATCTGAACACCAGTTGTTTTCAATGCTTTTTTGAATACTGCGAAGAAATTCTGAATATCTGTTTCATCAATTGCTCCTAACGCGCAGAGTCTGAAAGTATTGGTTGTTGATATCTTACCAGGATAAATGGTAAAACCACGTTCATAACAGTAGTCATGGATTTTTTCAAACGACCAATTCGGATCATCAGGATAAATTGCTGAAGATACAAGTCCTGTTCTCCACTCCGGCTTTATTACCTGCTTAAAACCAAGTTCATCAAGACCTTCGTTAATCGCATTAAACACTCTCGTATGCCTTGCCCACTTTGCCTCTTCACCTTCTGTCCAGTATTCTTTTAAGGCTTGAATCGTAGCGTAAATGGTCTGAACAGGCGGGGTGAAATGCATCTCACCGGTACGTTCAAAGAAATCATATTGCAGGTATAGGTTACAGTAATATGAACGTTTCGGATAATCTTTGCTCTTTTCAATTATACTTCTTTTACCCACAATGAAACTCAAACCAGTAAATGCCATTAATCCCTTCTGTGCCGATGCCATACAAAAATCAATATTATCCTTCTCAATATTGATAGGTCTCATAGCGTAGGTTGAAGTTGTATCAACTGTAAATGTCGCGCCGTACTTATGGGCAAGAGCTCCAATCTCACGAATCTGATTTAGAATTCCTGTTCCAGTTTCATTATGTGTAGTATGAATTAATCCAATATCAGGATTTGCTTTTAAGGTTTCCTCAACAGTTTCTAAATCAGGTCTCTGATCTACTGGAAACTGAAGATCAATGTGCGGAAGTCCATAGTATTGACAAATTTCAACCGCTCTGGTACTATATGCGCCATTATTAACAACCAATACTTTCTTCCCTTCTGGAAGCAAGCTGTTGATTACGACATCAATATTGATAGTTCCAGAACCGCAGAACAGTACACTTGTGTATTTCTCCAAATCGCCATGAACAATCTTTACAAGATCTTCTCGAAGTCCATTCATCAACCTACCAAACTCCTTCTCACGAGGACAGATGTCCGGAACAACCTGCGCATACTTAACAGAATCCGTTGTGGTTGATGGCCCTGGATTCAATAATATATTTCTTTTAGTAGATTCCATGATGTTTTCTCCTTTATTTATTTTTCATTTTCATTGTTTATTACTTGTGTATACTTATTATCGTTTGGAACAATATGGATGAAAAATGATAAAAAAGAGAATTTCTTATTTTCTGTTCATTTTTCAGCTGTATCATCACTAAACATCATAAGCCTTATCAATAGCTTTCAATTCTTTAAATGTATCAATCTCAACTATATCTTCATCACAACACGCTTGTATTTCAACAACATAATGTTCCTTGCGATATACCAGAGGGACCTGTTCCCAGTATCTTTCCTTGCCTCCAGGAGAAGCATACACATCTGCAATATCTTGAGAGAGTTTGCGACCATCCGTTTCATTCCAATAACTAATTCCCACCATCTGCCAAACGTCATCACCTTCGCCGCCGACCCTCTCTTCGATAATCACACCATCTTTAACTTTGAAGCACCAGTCATCAGATCGTTCTTTCTTAATGGCTAGAAAGCCAGAAGAATAATGATACTTCTTAATGATTGTAGGATTTGAAAGCAGCAGATCCGCTTCTAATACATAGGCATTTGAAAGCATATATCTGGCAACCAGAGAGCTAGAGATGTTATTTGCCTCATTATAAACTGGATTCTCTAAAAACTTTATCATCGGATATTTATAAAGAAGCTCGTCAAACTGCTCCGCATGATATCCACGAACAATATAGATTTCATTTATTCCAGAAGTCAAACACGCATCTATTAATCGATCTATAATGCGAATACCATGCACACGAACAAGCGGTTTGGGGGTATTAATGGTAATAGGGACAAGACGAATCCCGAATCCGGCTGCAATGAAAATGGCACGCTTTGCCCTATAAGGTTCTAATGCATTGATACCATTCCTGGTGATATATCCATTCTCAACATGGCCTAAATCGGTCAGTTCTTTTAAAACACGCTTCACAGTGCCTAGAGAATGCCCTGTAATAGATTCCAGTTCTTTTTGAGTCAATGAACCAGAAGATAAAGATTCCAGAATATCAAATTGTTTTCTTGTTAAACACATCTTAATTTGTCCTTCTTTCGGATTCTTACACCTCAACAACATGTGGTCTTCCTTCAAGTTCTTCTTTTACGTAGTCCGTTTCCATAATCTTCTTAACCACACCATCAACATCAAGTCTGGTTGTATTGTGGCTCGTATATGCTTCGTCGCTTTCTGTCTGAACCTGGCCTTCTACATAGAACTTGTCATAGTTAAGAGACCTTCCATCCGGTGCGATTCTAAAATAATGGCCCATATCTGTAGCTCTGAGTCTCTCCTCTCTTGTCATCAATGTTTCATATAGCTTCTCACCATGACGTGTTCCAATGATCTTCTTTTCAGTTTCTCCGAACACTTTCATGACACCGTCAGCTAAATCTCCAATTGTTGAAGCATCTGCCTTCTGGATAAAGAGGTCACCGGGTTCAGCATGTTCAAAAGCGAAAGCGACAAGATCCACAGCTTCATCCAGATTCATAAGAAACCTCGTCATATTAGGGTCAGTAATGGTGATAGATGCGCCTCGATTAATCTGGTCAATAAAGAGAGGGATAACGGATCCTCTTGAGCACATAACATTACCATAACGTGTGCAGGCTAATACTGTACCAGAACGCTCAAATGCTTTCTGGGCTCGTGCCTGGACAACCTTCTCCCCAACAGCCTTCGTCATCCCCATAGAATTAATAGGATATGCAGCCTTGTCGGTGCTAAGGAACACAACTTTTTCAACTTTATTTTCAACAGCAGCGGTTATAACATTGTCAGTTCCGATAATATTAGTTTTTACCGCTTCCATCGGAAAAAATTCGCAGGAAGGAACTTCCTTTAAGGCCGCTGCATGGAATATAAAGTGAGAGCCGTATATTACATCCCGAACCGAGTCAAGATTTCTCACATCGCCGATGTAGAAGGAGACTTTCGACGCATACTCTGGATATCTTGCCTGAAGTACATGTCTCATCATATCTTGTTTCTTTTCATCTCTTGATATGATCCTAATTTCGCCAATTTCTGAAGTCAAAAAATGTTTAAGAACCGTTGAGCCAAAACTACCTGTTCCTCCCGTTATGACTAGTGTTTTTTCTTTGAAAGCGTCTGTGATATGCATTTTTATTGTTTCTCCTCTAAGAGAGAGGGTTTTTCGATGGTTTTCAACTTCAACTACGAAATCCCCACTCATCTTTTCTACTAAATTGTTTCTATGTATTTTTTTCTTCTTCCAATGCGTTTGCAAACAAAACTGCCGTACGCATCAGGCATTCCTTTTGTCCAAACTGCATCTGGCGATACAATCTCACCAGCTTTATCTCACTAGCCGACAAAGTATCTACATTGATTTCCTCATCCCTTCCTGACAACAAATAATTCGGCGTTACTCCCAGAAATTCAGCTATCTTTATGATATGTATCAGGAACGACTTATGGTTATCATATTTCCAATGGGTAAATGCACCATTCCCAAGTCCCAGATACTCTACCATTTCTTTTTCCGTGATCCCCTTTTCCTTCAGCAACTCCAGAATTCTTATCAATACCGGGTCATCCGTTAACTCCCTTCGAGCCTGTCTCATCGCCTTTTCCTCCATTCACGTCATTTTTACGACCGTTCACTTCTTTTCTATTGATTTCGCTTGCAAGATATACTATGATATCTCTGCGTTCTCAGAACGCGCCAGAGCCCGTTACTTTCATTAGCGCCTTTGAACGCTCTAGAGGAGCCTGGGCCTGCGGTACTTTCGAGACCTGTCATGTTGTCTTGCGAACACCTAGACGAGATTTGTATACACCGTACCGCTTTCCTTTTTGAAAGCCACCGCTGATACGGCGATAATACACTGCGTAATGCATTTTTTGTGACCACCCCCAACGGATCCGTCTTTCGATCTGCCGCATTACTATTTTAAGGAGGAGTTACGGAGATTTTTGCTCCGTTTGTTTCATCTGCCATGACCCATTTATTTACTGCTTCTGTTGATCAGACTGCTATCCTTGAGGACGGAATCCCCGTCCAGGAAACAAAATCTTATGGAATCGGCATCGACTGCCATTCAAAATTTATCCAGGTCTGCGTACTTGCAAAGCAGGACCTCCATTTTTACGCCCATCAGAAGGAATTCGGAACGGACTGGGATTCCCTTGTCTCTGCCAAAGACTGGTGTATCCGTGTCATTCTGGAAAAGTCGGATCCGATCCCGGATCTCTCCCTTCCAATCCACTACTGTATCGAATCAACTTCCACTTACCACCAGCCTGTCCTTTTGGCTTTTGGCGGTACTCCGAGTATCGTAAATCCAACCCTTGCCGGTGCTTCCAAGCGCAAGACCGATGTACTGGATGCGCGGCTGCTTGCCACACATGACCTGGTCGGCGTCTGGCGCGAAAGCTACCTGCCTTCCCCGGATATCAACGAATTACGTATCCTTGTTTGGGAGCGTGACCGCTGCCTCATGGAATCTACTGCTGCCAGCAGACGGATCAATAACACATTGGTACGGTTCGGTTATACCGTTGGCCGCGACGGCAGTGTCGCGAAAGAAGGAACTGTGCGCAATATTGTGAAAGCCATCCCGAATGGGGAATCGGATCTCTCTGGAAATCTCTGTCCCCTTGGCATTCCAGACGATGCCCGCGAAGTGATCATTTCCGAATACCAGAAATATGTCCGGCTCCGTGAGCTTTCCAAATACTGGCGTTCGAAAGCCGAGGAAAAAGTCCTTTCCATGGAATGAGAAACTGGTTCCGCCACCCTGCCGGGTTCCGAAATGCTTTCCCTTTTAATGACCGCCCCACAGGTGGGCAAACTAACTGCTATCACTTGGCTTGTACATATCATAACCCCAGAAGATTTCCTAATTCAAAGCGCTTGTTGCCTACTGCGGACTCGATCCGAGTCTCAAGGTCAGCGCGAAACATGTGACCAGCACATGCAAACGCGTCGGCAACAAACAATTGCATAAAGTTCTCGTTTCCAGTGCGGACCGGCTGATCCGTAACCACACCGAAATGTTCGGCAGATGGGGATACCATCTCTATACCCAGACCGGAAAATGGAAGAAAGCTGCCAATGCCGTGGCCCGCAAGCTTGCCGTAGCTATGTACTACATGATGCTGACCGGGCAGCCTTTTTCCTATGAAAGCTATCAGCTCGTGAAAGATCTCCCTGTCCTGGATATCCCTGTTTCAGAGCTCCCGTCCATTGAACCGGATTTCAAAAGGTACATCCGGATCCTTCAGGAGCATGACATATATACGACTTCCCAGCTTGTGACTGCTTACCTTTCCTGCTCACTCGGCTCATGCCGCGGACTTGGTAAAAAGTTCTTTTCCGTTCTACGCATTTTCCTAAACGAGCAGCACAAATACAAACGTATTTATAAAGAACTACATTCCGATCAAAAAACCACAAAGGAGACCATAAACGATGAGCAAAAACATTCAGAACAACTGTAACAGCTATTCCGGACTGTATCTGTTCGGCA
>ERZ808044.1437-NODE-1437-length-12989-cov-6.416125_pt1 | contig 12989 bp, 14 predicted proteins | sample MGYA00380195_ERZ808044 | MGnify/ENA primary metagenome ERZ808044 (study PRJEB31490, sample SAMN06133423) | mouse gut metagenome | isolation source: Z7_2 | host: mice | place: China: Chengdu | collected 2015-05 ...
GTGTCCATCGTGAGGTGGAATCTGAAGAAAGCTTTAGGCAAAGCTCTGGTCTGACGAACAGAAATCACATCAGGCTACAGTTGGGGATAAGGTTGCCGTACAAACTAAAGTCCAATAACTACTCGGAACTAATTGTGGTAAATGTGGCAGATGGATGGAGCGAAAGATTGCGTTCTTACCTGGGGAGGTCTCGTCAGCGGATAGAATTACATCAACAAATGCATAAGAAATCCGTAGTAACAACGAATGGCGAGAAGTCAGCAGAGGTCATAGTACCATTGTGGTTGCAAACATGATGGGAAGGACTGAACTTTAGGAGATGCGAGTAAATGAATGTAACCAATGACAGATTTAAGGACAGACAACTTCATAATGAGGACTATCTGCAAATGGTATCTGCGGAACAGAAAGAGTATGCGGAAGTGTCCGCCTGTCAGAGGATTGCTGAAAACAACCACATCAACACAGACTTTCAGACGGACGGGCTGTTGGAGAAGATTTTACAACCAGCTAATCTAAACAATGCGTACAAGAAAGTAAAATCAAACAAAGGAGCAGGCGGTGTTGATGGGATGAGCGTGGATGAACTTCTGCCGATCCTCAGAGATAACCAAGTGCAGCTAATCCAACAGTTAAAGGATGGGAAATACAAACCCAATCCAGTTCGCAGGGTAGAAATACCCAAAGAAACAAAAGGAGAATTTCGGAAACTTGGAGTACCGACAGTAGTTGACAGGGTATTTCAACAGGCAATTACACAGGTACTGTCCCCGATTTATGAGGAACAGTTTTCGGAGAATAGTTTTGGCTTCCGACCAAAAAGAGGTGCGCATGACGCACTGAAACAATGTCAGCAGAATGTCAATGATGGATATGTGTATGTCGTGGATATGGATTTAGAGAAAGACTATGCCGAGTACCGGCGATCCCGCGAGGAAATGCGGGAACTGCTGGCCGCAAAAGCCAATGTGGACCGGCTGATGGGATACGGGGAGGAACGCCAGAATGACCGGGAAAAGGAACAGGGACAGGACCGCTGACGCGCCCGTTTTTTCGTATTTTCTCACCGCCGCAGGCAGGTGAAAAGCGTTCCGCAGGAACGCGCAGCCACAGAATGAAATTCTGTGTTCAAAAGGGGCTTGGGGAATCCCCAACAAGCAGCGCCAGGAGCCGGATGGCTATCCTGGGGCATTGCTTGCCTCTTTTCTCCGAAAATGAAAAGAACCAGTGAGAGAATCGTTAAATTTCACTCACTGGCTCAATTCGTTTCAAATTTTTCGGACAACTCTGTCAGTTCTTTCACCGTTTCTTGGGTGTGATGCAACAGGGTGTCACGCATTTCTGGCGGACAGCTGGAATAAAGCATTTTCATCTGATTGACACCCTCATCCTCCAGAGAAATATCTGGATTTATAAGCGTATCTAAAGAGATGTGCAGGACCTTTGCCAATGCTCTTAAAATCAAATAAGAAGGATTCATTTTCCCCTTTTCGATATTGGCGATTTGCTTTACAGAAACATGGCTCAGATCCGCAAGCTCCTGCTGTGTCAGGTCTTTTTTCTTTCGGGCTTCCCGCATTTTTTGCCCCAAAGCAGTCAAATCATCAATCGGCATAATCGTTCACCTCAAGAATATTGTATCGTTCCGGTTTATGCAAAGAAATAACCTTATTGTACCTGATGAACGGTATGATTATGCTGATTTTTGTGGAGCAATAGATAGGGATAAACTTGTATTCTTCGAGCAAACGAAATATAATTAGGGTTGAGCAAAACTCCGATTTGCTCATAAGACTATACAATAAATAGTGCTATCCGGCTCGCTTGAGCCCTATATATTGTGACTCAACTTTGCAAAACTCGCGTTTTGCTCAACCCTAAAATATAATATTTTAGGAGGTGCAAAATGGACTACATAACATTAAAAGAGGCAAGCCAAAAATGGGGAGTTTCAGTTCGACAGATAAACTATTATTGCGCCGATAGCCGTATCCTCGGGGCTGTGAAGATGGCGACAATCTGGCTGATACCGAAAGACGCAGAGAAGCCTGCTGACAGGCGTAGGAAGAAGGGAAAAAACAACCAATGAGATTAACGAAAAAGTGAATTTGACTGATTATAGACTTTTTCCTATTATGATACCAGCGAGCGAGGTGAAACCATGAGTTATACGATTATGATCATAGATGATGAACAGATGATTTTAGATATGCTTCGGGATCAGTTTGAAATGGAGCAATATCAGGTCATTACCGCAAAAAGTGGTGAAGAGGCCCTGCAAAAACTGACCCAGCAGCCAGATATTATTTTGCTGGATATCAATATGCCAGGGATGGATGGCCTTGCGTTGTGCCGGGCAATCCGCGATCATGTAACCTGCCCCATCCTATTCTTAACCGCCCGGATTGAGGAAGCGGATCGTGTAGCAGGCTTGCGGGCCGGTGGGGATGATTATATTTTGAAACCGTTCAGCCTGGCTGAGCTGACTGCTCGTGTAGAGGCCCACCTGCGCAGAGAGAGCCGTATCCAGCAAAAAATCAGTGTCCGGGGCTTTGGAGACATTGTGGTGGACTACGCCGCAAGGACTGTCTCGCGAAATGGCCAGCCCATAGAACTTTCCAAGGTGGAATTTGATATAGTGGAACTGCTTTCCCTCCACCCTGGACAGGTATTCAGCCGGGAGACCATTTATGAACAGGTGCGGGGTTTTGACGGCACCGCTGACAATGCTGTGGTGAAGGAACACATCCGCCGCATCCGAAACAAGCTGGGGGCGCAGTATATTGAAACAGTCTGGGGGTGCGGCTATAAATGGGCAAAATAAAACACTGGCTTCACTCCATGCCTCTCCGCCGGGCTTTTGTATCACTTGTCCTTGTTATGGCGGTGCTTGTAGCTGGTATTTCAGCAGTAACCATTTTTACCTGTGTCAACGTGCAAAATCAAATCTTGGAAAGTGTGACTGACTACCAGGTGTTACCGCCCCAAGAGACTGAGGATGAATATAACCTGGTGATTGCAGATAATAAACAGATCGTCCCAGGGGAAAATGGACAGCTTGTGATTTTATCCACCGAGTACCAAATCGCCAACCTGAGCGATACACAACGGGTCGCCTACTATGCGGCAAAAGCAGCCGTAGTCCTGGTGCCGACCTTGCTTTTCGTGCTTGGTACGATTTTCTGCGCCTGGATGTTCTATTCCATCAAACTGAAACAGCCGCTATCGTTACTCTTACAGAGCACCGACCACATATCACAGAGTGACCTGGATTTTTGTTTGGATTATCCCGCTTCGGACGAAATGGGTGAACTCTGTCGGGCGATGGACACCATGCGGGCCGCCCTCCTAAAAAATAATCAAGAGACTTGGGCTATGATAGAGGAGCGGCGCAAGCTCAGCGCCTCCATCGCCCATGACCTCCGTACCCCCATCACCGTGATGAAAGGCTACACAGAATATCTCTCGCATAATGTTCCGCTTGGACGCATCAGCGAGGACAAACTGATGGGCACGATCCGCAATCTTTCTTTGGCAACAGACCGACTGGAACAGTATGCAAACCAGGTGCGCGAGATACAGGCGATGGACGCCATCCCAGTGAAGCCAACATCCTGCTCTTTGCGGAAATTTTTTGAGGAACAGGAGGACGAATACGCCGTTTTAGCGCAGCAGCACCAGCTTCAATTCTCTATGGATATTAGTGGGGTTCCGGATATTCAGGTCATGCTGGATGGGATCTTGGTACATCGTATGATCGACAATGTGATTTCTAATGCCCTGCGCTTCGCCCGCCGTGAGATCACATTAAAGGCCGGGTGGCAAGAAGGTCTGCTTACAATTCAAGTACATGATGATGGGAAGGGCTTTTCAGAAGAATCCCTCCGCTCCGCCACAAGGCCGTTTTACAAGGAAAATACGGAAAATGACCACTTCGGGCTTGGCCTCTCGATCTGCAACACCCTTTGTCAGAAACAGGGTGGAACGCTCTCTCTGAGCAATAACAACGGAGCTTGCGTAGAAATGCAGATACAAGCGGAAAAAATTGATGCCGATTGACCAATCGTAGACCTTTTCCAATTATACTCTCCTTATCATAACGATAAGGAGAGTATTTTTATGCACAGATTTCTTTTTATTTCATTGGCACTTGTATGTTTGCTGGCTGGGTGCAGCGCGCCGCAGACCAGCGACCCAGCCACGGATGAATCGGACAACCTGGACGCCTATTTTGAGGAAGAACCAGCGGACAATGAGGTGGGCTCTGCGGAATTTGGTCTGCAAGACCCGATGGACATGGTTTATACCTACGATGGTGAGCCCTTGGAAATTCCGTTCTCCATAACTGGCGCTTCTTCTGGAAAAACCACAGAGATTGGCGTCCTCCTATTTGTGGATGGGATGGCCCAGCCCTATTCCGCAGTCTATGAGGATGGTACAGAGCTTGAGGAAAGCTATATGCAGGTCTTTAACCTGGATTATGGACAGCAAGAGAATTTCAACATGGTATTCCAGCCAGTGACCGGCAAAGCGGGGGAAACCGTCCCTGTTATGGCTGTCACAATTCTGGAGCCCAGTTTTGTAGCAGAAGGGCCCGATAATCCGCGTTATGGCTTCCACCACCAGGAATCTGCAACCATATCCCGCCAGATTTCTTTTGCAGCAGACGCCCCCGTACAGACATTGGCCGCAGCCGGTACGGACTACAATGTGGTGGATTTGCCGCAGGACGTATTAGATACCCTGGCTGCGTGGGGTGCGACCGATATCCTGGACACGACGGCAACCTTGTCCCTAGGTGTTGAAGATGGAAATTACATCCAGGCAGATGGGAAAACAGCGACAATCACTGTGCAGCTCTACGGCGGGCCGGAGGCGGAGTTCAATATCACTCTGTTCATCAACCACCAGCCTGTCCAACTCAATGGAGCGGACTATCTCTCTGTTCGGACTGTAAAAAACCAGATGGTAGAAGCCACATTCCAGATTGATACCTCTGCACTTGGTACGCTGAACACGGTCTATGCCATTGCCGTTACCCCGGAGGATGGGGAGCTTGAGATCAACAATCCAGTTAAGACAGCATCTGTACTTTTGGTCAACGGGGAGGTTTGACGAACATGAAAAGAATCAGTATTTTGCTTGCACTTGTACTCAGTCTTTCTCTGCTTTCCGCCTGCGGAGGCAACGAACCGGCGGCTAACACCGGAAATTCGTCCAGCAATCCCTCAGCGGACTCCCAGCAGGCTCCTGACGAATCGGCGGAACAGACAGCCGGCAGCGGAGCCAATTTTCTCTCGCCGGAGTACGATTATACCACCAATGAGCTGAAACTGACCGATTTATCTACCGGCGAAGTAACAGCCACCTATGCTTTTGACACCGCCCAAACACCCCTGCTGACAGACAAGACCAGCCAGGGAGTCATCGTCATGCTGTCCAGTCAGGCAGCGGCGGATGTGCAGGACATCGGCGGGGTCACGGTGATCTCCGGCGACAGTTCTGTGGAGACGCTGTATTACTGGCTATTCGATCAGAGCCTTAATCTGGTGGGCACCTACGAATTGACAGACGAAGCATTGGTAAATGGTCTTTGGGGCTCTGTCTTTGCTGCTGCGCCGGATGGGAAAACCCTTGTATATGCGGAAGGGCCCAGCCTCTATCAATATACCTTTGATACACAGGAACTGACGGAAATCACTCCGGCCATGAGCGAAACCGTTTATTTTGAGGCGGTCGGGTACAGCGGCAGCGGAGACTATTTGGCCTTTTTCGGAAGCCTGGACGGGCAGGAAAATACCACGGCCTATGGCTCGATTGATCTGAGCAGCAACACCGCCGCTATTTTTTCTGCTGAGGGCTTTTCCGGTTCCATGCTCTCTGTAAACGGAGAATATGCTGCTGTTTCCGATACGATTCTGCCCGCCAGCATGGGAGGCGCAAAGCAGACCGGCTCCGTCCTCTTTTTGGATTTGACCCAGCAGCAGGGGAAGGTAATCAACGTGGAGAGCGGAGATGAAAGCGGGATTGCCGCCGTATCCGCAGACGGCCAGTACATTGTGACCTGTGCGGGTGGAGACAGCCCAAGCGGTACTCTGCGGGCCTATCAGGTCAGCGATGGCACAAAAGTTGCGGATGAAACCTATACGATGGATACAAACTGCAAACCCTATGAGATTTGGGTCATCGGCCATTCCGCCTATGCAGCCCTGGGCACGGATGACGGCTATGCCCTCTCACAAGCGGTTGACCTTCTGTGAGGAATACATGATGAAACTGGAACTTGAAAGCATCACAAAATTTTATGGAAAATATCCCGCGCTCCAAAATGTATCCGCTACTCTGACAGAAGGGGTTTATGGATTGTTGGGGCCAAATGGGGCCGGTAAGACGACACTGATCAACATTTTGATTGGAATACTGCCTGCCAGCGGCGGCGTGATCCATCTGGACGGTGAAAACACCGTCCAGATGGGCGGGCGCTACTTTGACCAGATTGGCTATATGCCCCAGTACCCTCAGTTCTATGCAAATTTTACCGTACAGGAATTTTTGGACTATATGTGCCAAGTAAAAGGGGTAGCGAACGCAAAAGAGAGCATCGACGCGGCGCTGGTTTTCGTCAATTTGGAGGAAAACCGCAGCAAGCGGATCGGGGCGCTGTCCGGTGGGATGAGACAGCGGCTGGGGATCGCCCAAGCTATTCTGAACGACCCTAAACTGCTGGTGCTGGACGAGCCGACGGCGGGCCTTGACCCTGGTGAGCGAATCCGTTTCCGCAATCTCATTTCCCGTCTGGCCAAGGGGCGCATCATCCTTTTAGCTACCCATATTGTTTCCGATGTGGAATATATCGCCAAAGAGATCCTCCTGTTGCGGAAGGGTACACTGGTCATGCAGGGCACGCCCAGGGAACTGGAGCAGAGCATCCAGGGAAATGTGTGGGAGGTATCAGCCAACGAGGCGGATATGGCTCTGATGGTGGACACCTACTGCGTGAGCAATATCAAGCAGCAGGATGGCTCCTATCTGCTGCGCATTGTGGATGATGGGAAACCGCTCCGAGGCGCAAAGCCGGTATCCCCAAATCTGGACGAAGTGTTCCTGCACACCTTTTTCCAGCCAAGTGAGGGACAGATATGAGTTTTCTCTATTTGGAGGCCAGAAAAGGCATCCTGCGGCGCTATACACTGATTGCGCTGGCGCTGTTCCTATGTCTGAATACGGTCAAAATCATCGCGGACTATCACGCCGGAGAGATACGGCCCGTTGCGGCCAATACAAGCGGAATGCAGGCAGGCTACGACACCATCTATGAGCGGATCAAAGGCCCCATTACAGAGGAAACCGTACGCTTCCTCACGTCAGAGTACCAGCGGTTGGACGCTTTGACGGCAGATGGAACATATAGCCGGGAGCCGCAGGAGGAGACTTACAGCGGCTATATCTTTGGCGACTACTATCTGCTCCACAGTTACTTCTATCCCCACATGGAGTACAGTGTCAAGTATTCCTCTGATATGGAGGAGATTCTGGCCCAGGCGAAAGAAAATATGACTTTCTATCAAGAGAGCGGTAACACAGCGGGAGCGGCAGAAAATGCCTACATTCTCCATCACTATGCAGGCCGAACGATTCCTGCGTTTTATCTGTATGATGGCTGGGAAGCTTTACTGTCCTATGACTTTTCCGATCTACTGATCCTGCTTTTACTCATTTTGGCGGTAGCGCCTGCATTCACGCGGGAGAAGGAAAACGGGATGACCCTGATTCTGTCCTCCTGCAAACGAGGCAGATGGCCTCTGCTTATTTCCAAATGCGGTGCTGGAGTGATATTTGCATGGATACCGACAATCCTGTTCGCCCTGTTAAACCTCTTGGTATTTGGGCTTTTGTGCGGTTTTGATGGCTGGGGCAGCCCGCTCTATGCCATCGAAAGCTATCAATATACTCCATTCTCCGGCTCGATTTTGCTGTTCTATGGATTGATTTGCGGGTTAAAGGCCATCGGTTTCAGCGTGACAGCACTCTTGCTGATTCTCCTGTCCGCCTGTTTCCAAAAATCACTCTATCCATGTCTGATGGGATTGGGGCTTGGCGTGGCATTAAACTACTGCACTGGTTGGGCGCTCTCCCCCGTGTGGTGGAAACAGGCCCTCTCCTGCATCAGCCCATTCACCTTGACCAGCGGCAGTAAACTGCTGGAAAGCCTGTCTGGGGTGAGCATCGGCGGGGTATATCTGCTCCGACTTTTCGTGGTTCTGATCGTTCAAGCTGTAATCGCGTGTCTGCTGGTCATAGCAATCAGGAGGAAATCATGCTGCAAGTAGAATTAAAGAAGATATTATTTCATCATAAAGGGCTTTTACTTCTTCTGATTGCTCTGGCGGCTTATGCAGTCTTTTGCGTCGGCAGCGGCTACGACAGCAGTTATATGATTGACCGGAATGAAGATACTTATCTGGCCTACATGGATCGCTGGCAAGGCGAGGTGACAGAGGAAAAAGCGCAGGAGATGGAGACGGAATACGCAGAAGCCACCCGCTCCGATGACGGCAGAAAAGCCGCCTTCTTGACCATCTATAACCAGTATTACTACGCAAAAGAGGACCCCGCCCATCGCTTCCTGATGGATGAGCGGGGATGGGACACACTCCTGACCCACGATGGAGTGAATGTAATCCTGCTGTTGTTCCTGCTGGCGCTTTGTGTTCCAGTATTTTGTGGGGAATACCAGTGTGGGATGGCGCAGATACTCCGTTCTTGCAGAAATGGCCGAGGGCGGTTGGCTGGAATCAAATTAGGCGTAATGGCGGCCCTGGCGGTTCTGGCGACGGCTCTGTTTCAGTTGGTGCAGTTTGTTGTTGTCTCCTTGTTGGTCGGCCTGGATGGAGCATCCTATCCGCTGCAAAGCCTGTCCTTTTTTGAACATTCGCCCTATCTCATTTCCGTTGGACAGGCGTATGGGATCGTAGTCCTGTCCAGGTGCTTGGGCGCTGCTTGGTTTGCAATCCTGATTGCCCTGCTCTCCATCCTGTTCCGGCAGACGGTACTGACTACATTTTCCGGCATCGCGGTTTCTATCCTGCCACATTTGATCGGCGGCAGCTTTCTCAAATATGTCCTTCCGCTTCCTGCGGGGTTGCTGGCAGGAACCGGCTATGTGTGGGGAACACTGACAGAGGTTGGATATGACGAGGAGTGGAACCTGATTGATATAGTGACCTTTCCGGGTATCACGCCGGAGCAGTTTGGACTTTTGGTGATTCTGTTCTTGGCTATTGTCTGTCTGCTGGTTTGGCTCTGTCTCAGGTTTTATGTTGGCAGGCGGAAGGTCATTTCTACTCGCCCTCTCCTGACAGCGGCATTGATACTCTGTATGACCGTTTCATTGACTGGCTGCGGGTACAGCAATTCCCGTGAGATTACGCATGATTTTCTGGCCGATGCGTCCAAGGGAGAAAACAGCGCCTATACAGTGGAGCTTGATATGGTGGAGAACACCATCACTGCGACCAGCAAGGCCACAGGTGAGGCCATCCTGCTGACCCGTGATTCCTTTGGACAATCCGGGGCGATCTCCAGCATCTACGTTGACGAGGACGCCTGTTACTACGCTTCCAGCGGCGAGGTGGGCGATGGTTTTCAGATTTACCGAATCGACTTGAAGGATTTTTCCACACGGCTTTACTTCAGCACCGGCTCTGATAACACGGCGACTTTTTGGGGCTTGTTTGACCATGAACCGACAGTAGACGAACTGCTGGCAGATGTGGGCTCCACATCCTTTGTCATAGATGGGAATTACATCTACTATCTGCAAGGCGGACGGCTCTATAAGGTGTTCCGCTGGACGGGATGGGAGACAGTGGTTGTCCCAAACGTAGAAGGAATGCACAGCTTGGAGTATATGAGTGTTATCTGATACTAATTAACTTATGTTCATCAAAAAAAGCCTTGCTCACGCCTCGGCTCACTATACTCCACCATCGGCATTATCCTGCCGACTAACCAGCAATTATAAAAGAAATGCGCTTGACGCCAGTTTCCCACTTTGGGAAACTGGCGTTTTTGCTGTGCGCCCAGTATGGGCGCAATCTAATCGGTGAAAGTCCGTAACACGCCCTGGTAGTGGGAAGTGTATAGCCAAGAGCAAGGGTGTCCATCGTGAGGTGGAATCTGAAGAAAGCTTTAGGCAAAGCTCTGGTCTGACGAACAGAAATCACATCAGGCTATAGCTTTGACGATTTACTATCGGCATGAAATAGGATATACTGATAAAGGTCAAAGCGTAGCCCCCCCGCAAACGGACGGGCTTTTTCATAGAGGAGTGTATATATGGATAATCATCAGTTATCACCGGACAATCCGATGATTTTGGAAATCAGAAAATTACTGGAAAACGCAAGAAATAATATCGCTCAACAGGTCAATACTGAGCTGCTTACAACCTATTGGAACATTGGCCGGATTATCGTGGAGTATGAGCAGCAAAGCCAGCTTCGCGCAGAGTATGGAAGGCAGACCTTAAAAGAACTTTCCAAAGAACTGACAAGGGAGTTTGGCAAGGGTTTTTCTGTTTCCAACATTCAATTTATGAGGCGGTTTTATCAGTCTTACCCAATTCAACAGACAGCGTCTGTTAAATTGTCATGGTCCCATTACTACGAGCTTTTGACGATCTCCGATGAGAGCAAACGCAGCTTTTATGAAAAAGAGGCTGTCAATTCCGGCTGGTCGGTACGGGAGCTGAAACGGCAGATTGAAAGCTCCTTGTATGAACGCCTCTTATTATCCAGTGGCGACGCCAACAAAGAAAAGGTTCTCTCGCTGGCACAAAAGGGAATTGAAATCGCACAGCCAGCCGATATTATCCGCGATCCCTATGTATTCGAGTTTTTAGGGATTCCAGAAAACAAGCCTTACCTGGAAAGTGATCTGGAACGGGCGCTTGTGATGCAGATTGAAAAATTCCTGCTGGAACTTGGCCGGGGATTCATGTTTGTAGGAACTCAGCAGCGGATCACCTTAAACAATACCCACTACTATGTGGACATGGTTTTCTACAACAAAATCCTGCGAGCCTATGTGCTGATTGAATTGAAAACAAAAAAACTGACGCCGGAGGCTGCCGGACAGCTGAATATGTACCTCAACTACTATGCGGCGGAAGTCAATGACCATGATGACAATCCGCCTATCGGCATTATCCTCTGTACCGATAAGGAGGGTGTGGCGGCAGAAAAATGAAACAGCAATTCATCGGCTTACAGCATTGTAAATGCGGGATAAGCTGGAAAAAGGACATCGGATTTTTTGAGCGTACCAGTGATATGGTCTTTGCGTTAGAACGCCGGACCATTGGAAAAAAGGTCAAACAAATTCCGGTCATCCGATATAAAAATGGTGAATAAAAGAAACAAGCGGTCTGCGTATGCAGGCCGTTTTGTTATGAAGGGAGGATTCTATCATGGCAACCACACGCATCATGCCGCTGCACATCGGCAAGGACCGCACCGAAAGTCAAGCGGTCAGTGACATTATCGACTATGTAGCCAACCCACAAAAGACAGACAACGGCAGGCTCGTCACCGGCTTTGCGTGTGACAGCCGGGTAGCCGACGCCGAGTTTTTGCTGGCAAAACGGGAGTACATTTCCGCCACCGGACGGGTAGGGACTTATATCCCGATGTTTACAAAAATGATCACTTTGTAGAAGTAACAGAAGATGTGCTGGAAACGATCCAATCCGCTGAGCGTGCAGAAGCTGCCTATGATCGGAGAATGTATCGCTATAAAGCGCATTACTCCCTGGACTGTGACAACGGCATTGAAAATGCGATCCTGATGAAGCCCCAGACACCGGAAATGCTTCTGGAGGAAAAGCAGCTGCGGGAGCAGCTCTATGCCGCTGTGATGGATCTGCCGGAGAAGCAGGCTAAGCGGATCTATGCCAGGTATTACCTGGGTATGCGCGTGAGTGAAATCGCCGCAGCGGAGGGTGTAGACCCAAGCCGTGTTCGTGACAGTATCCGGCGTGGTCTGAAGCAACTGGCAAAGTATTTTTAGAATAGAATAACAAAGGGCGCAAGGTCTCGAAGTGCTTTTGGCACAGAGCCTTGCGCCTCATCTATATGTGGTCATTTAACAGTCTTTATTATATAGATTAAAATTTATATTCTCTCTGCATTTGAAAATTTCATTTTAAACATACCATAAGTATCTTGACTTTAATTGAATTAGTCATTATACTAGATACATACCAGATGAATGAATAGTTAGTAGGAGGTGATTATATGGCAAGAAATAAATATCCCGAAGTAACTGTTGAGAAGATATTGGAAGTGTCACAGCGGTTATTTATGGAAAAGGGATACGACAATACAACTATTCAAGATATTGTAAATGAACTTGGGGGACTGACTAAGGGCGCAATCTATCATCACTTCAAATCTAAAGAGGAGATTATCGACGCATTAGGGGAAAAGCTCTTTTTTGACAATAACCCGTTTGTTACTGTACAAGAGCAGAAACATTTGAACGGTTTAGAAAAAATGCGTGAAGTCATTAAGCTAAATCATATAGACATTGATCGGACAGAACTTGGCAAACAGTGCATTTCGCTTTTGAAAAATCCCCGCTTATTAGCGGAATTGGCTGATACCAACAGAAAATTGATTGCACCTCTTTGGTTACAACTTATTGAAGAAGGAATAGAAGACGGTTCTATCCAGACTGAATATGCAAAAGAACTTTCAGAGCTTTTGCCTTTACTTACAAACTTTTGGTTAATTCCCTCTGTCTATCCCGCTACACCAGAAGAACTACTTTCAAAGTTTGCATTTATCAAGTACCTGTTGGATAGTATGAACTTACCAATTATTGATGATGAAATTTTCGGTATGGCACAGAATTACTTTGAAACAATACCTTCCGGGTAGCCAAAAAAGCGCAGACTACCCCTATCAAGCTTTTTCGTACGTTTTTAA
>ERZ808044.1440-NODE-1440-length-12973-cov-3.540478_pt1 | contig 12973 bp, 11 predicted proteins | sample MGYA00380195_ERZ808044 | MGnify/ENA primary metagenome ERZ808044 (study PRJEB31490, sample SAMN06133423) | mouse gut metagenome | isolation source: Z7_2 | host: mice | place: China: Chengdu | collected 2015-05 ...
CAGGAAAATATCCCTGTACTTTATGGGCAGTTTTTTCAGTATATCTAGTATATCATTATCCAAATCTGTTTCCATATAGGTTATTGGCAAATTTTCTTCCCCCAATTCATCCATATATATTTCTCTCTCTATTCGCATCTTTTTCTTTCTATGTATATCAATCGCGGCATTTTTTGCAACTGTTATTAAATACCTCTTAGTCTTCAGGCTATCCGGTTCCCCAATATCACCCATATGCATTGCCAGATTTATAAACGCATTATGTACCGCATCCTCTGCTAAAAAACGGTCATATAACACATCCATTGCGACTTTCCACATCAGATATTTGTATTTTTCATAAAGGATGGCAAATTTGCTCTTATCCTCTGGTGTATCTATCATCAACAAAAACATCATATGCAAACGTTCCTCACTACTACATCATATATGTTTCTACTAAAATGCTCCTGAAAATTTTTTACCTCTTTCCCTCTATTAACAATAACGAAATATAAGGGGCTGTTTGTTACATTTCTCCTAAAATTTATATATCTATTTTTCATCAGAAGTTAACCCTGCACTTTCCCATATCATGATTTATACCCGTTTTTATATTATTAATCAAGCGGAAATGTGAAACTTTCAGTTATATCGAGTTTTTTATTATAATTTCTTATAGTTATATTTTTACAGTTGCTTTTCTCCGCATTCAGAGTTAATATACACCAACCACGAGAAAAGGAGGCACTTTTTATGGACAAAAATTCTGTATTATACCAACTGATGGCAATGCGGTTGGACAGCGTTATGAACGGCATCGCAGAACGGGACGAGGACTATCAGGCTTCACTCAGCGCGGTTGACAAATATATTGACCAGCTGAAAGCACTTCCTCTTCCAAAAGAAACCCAGAAGCTGATCAACGACTGCATGAGCGGGCACATTGCCATCGGCAGCTGCTGGGGAAGGCTTGCATACCTTCAGGGATTTTCTGACTGCCGGGAACTGCTCCTGTCATCTGCGCAGTCCGGAAAGGAGGTTCCCTGTCATGGACTCCTATAGCCTTTCCTACACTCTTGATCCTGATCAGGGCAAGACCCTCTCCGGCCTTGCCAGACGGTGCAGGGACATCAACGGCTGGGGTCCCCAGAAGCTGCTCCAGTATGCCGCCACTGCCAATTCACAGGCTGAGATTAACCTGAAACTGGATTTTTTGCAGGATGCGGTCGCACATCTGGAAATTGTGGACAGGACACAGGCTGAAAAAGATGCCGTGCGCATCACGGATGAAGAATGGGCCGTCTGCCGCAGGGTTGCCGATGCCTTTGCGGAAATTTACAGTCTGGATCTCATGGTGCTGGATGCCGGACAGTACGGCTTTGTGAAACTGCAGTATTACAAACACCCCTTCGGTTTTGACGAGGCCGGCATCTTCACATCCGGCAGGGATCTGTTTGACGACCTGTGGGGCGAATGGTATTCCCTACGGCTCCTTGCGCTCACGAAGGGCACCCCTCTGGCTGAACTGGACTACCAAGACATGTTCCGCTGTCTGCCGGAAGATCAGCAGAAAGAGATCCTTGACAGACGGGAGTATTTCCTTGGTCTGGCCGGAATCAGCCTTTGAGAAGACCCCATGAACAAAGCAGAACGGGTTAAACAGGGCAGCTCCCCCATCATCGGCCAGAACATCCGCCGCCTGCGGAAACAGAAACACCTGCGCAATTCAGATCTGGTGGCAAAACTGCAGCTGGAGGGCATCCCCATCAGCACCAGCACACTCAGCAAGATCGAGCAGGGGGACTGCAACCCTTCCACCGAACAGCTGGTTGCCCTATGGGGAATATTGGGGTGTGAATACAGCGATTTTTTTCATCCCTGCTGAAATCCTCCCCGCCCTGATTATCCATTATCCCTGACCGTCCGGTAACTGCATATTTTTTCTCTGCCGGTAAAATATTTCTTAAAGTGGTACCTTCGCTGCTTACGTCACCATGTCATATCCCTTACGCCGCCAGGAGGACGTACTCCCCCCTTGGCGGCGTTTCTTTTTCAAAAAGTTCGCAGCATACCGCCAGGATGCTTTTCAGGCCCTGCCCTTCAGCGTAAAAAGCAGGCTGCTCCGCCCGCCGTTCTCCCGCCAGCGCTGTTCTTTTGTGATTAGCCCTGCCCGCACCAGATCGTCAATGGCCCTCTCCACCGTCCGCCGGGAGAGCTGCAGTTCTCTGGCAATGGTTCCGATGGCAGGATAGCACTGTCCCTCCTGATTGCTGCGGTCTTTCAGGTACATATACACAGCCTTGGCGCGGTGCGGCAGCTTCTGGGCATAGATCTCCGTAAAATACCCCATAGGCATCCCTCCCTAATCTGTCCGCAGGGGCATGCGTCTGGACAGGCGTGAGTGTTCCTTCTTCTGGAGTGCAGGCGTATGGCTCTGGCCGCCCGGATGGGCTGCACCTGATGGCTGGGGCGCCGGGGCATGGGACTGTCCTCCTGCTCTTGCAGCAGGAAACGGCGGGAAGTACCCGTCACCGTCATCGTCCATGTCATCCTCCCGCCGGCGCAGGATCTCCTGCTCCAGTTCAAAGCGATCCGCATAGAACACCTCCCTTGCCGCCCGCTCTGGTACTTCATAAGCCTCCCCGAATACGATCCCCCATTTTAAGAACAGCGGGAGCTTTGTCTGCATGGGGCAGCACCCGGTCTTGGCAAGGATGAAATGCCCTCTGGGGAGCGTCTTTAGTTCGTCCGGGGACATCAGAGGGCGGCCCATCATCTGCAGGCTCTGGCTGGGGTCATTCTTCCCTCTGGAGATGGAGCCGGACAGCACCGTCCTGTTCCCCAGGGCTTTGGAGAGGATGTCCGCGCTCTCCGAGTTGGGCGCAAAGCCGCCGAACAGGATGTCCTGGCAGTTGTCGATGATGATGCTGGAGCCCTCCTTCCCATAGTTCTTCTGCAGCTGGGCAAAGCTCTGGATGATGGGCACCATGCTGATGCGCCTGGAACGGCCTGCGGAGAACATCATCTCCATAGACTCGATCTTTGGTATGGTACCGATCTCGTCCGCAAACACCATGACCCGGCCCGGCAGCTTTCCCCCGTGCTCGTCCGCGATGGAGAGCATCTCCCGGTAGAGCTGCTGGAGGAACAGGGACACCATGAAATACTTGGTGTTATCTTCCTCCGGCAGTACGATGAAGATGGCTGCCTTATTGGTGCAGAAAGTTTCCGTATCCAGAGTGCTGTCAAAGCACAGGATCTGCTCCATCTCACTGTCCAAGAACGCATTCAGGCGGCTCATGGCGGTGGAGAGCACCGAGGCCATGGCCTGCTCTGCACTGTTCAATGCCGCCCCCGCAAACCATCTGGCTTTGTGTTCGGCGGGCAGCTTATCCATCAATAGCTGGAACAGGTTCCGGTTCTTTACCGGCGAGGGGGCCATCAGGTCCTGAAGCAGCTTGAACACGGAAACGATGTGGCGCTTCTGGGGCGGGCAGTATTCCGCGATCAGCAGGATCACCGATGCCAGCAGCCCCTCCGCCGCGTCATAGAAAAACGCGTTCTGCCCGTAGCTGCCGGCCTGTGCGCCGTCCGAGCAGATGATGGTCTTGGCCGTGATCTTGGCATATTTCTCCGCTCTGGCCTTGGCTGCCAGATTCCCTGTGTCCGCAAGATATTCGTCCATATATTTGTTCACCATGGTCAGGATGTTGCCTCCGTCCGAGCGGGTGGGGTTGCGCAGGTCAAGGATGGATATCCGATAGCCGTAGTGTTCCTTTGCCATCCCCGCGTAGTTGCGGAACAGATCACCCTTGGTGTCCGTGGTCACAAAGCTCATTCCGGACGCGCAGGCGTATTCGATATTGGGGTATAGAAAGTTGGCGGTCTTGCCCACGCCTGCAGCGCCGATCATCAGGCAGTGGATGTCCCCCTCGTCCACCAGCGCGGTGACGCCCGCCCCTTGCTTTTTATACCCCACCACCAGCCCCTGTGCCGTTGGCAGGTTCTCGCCCCTGCGCCATTTCTCCGGCTCGTAGGGGACATGGGCATAAGTCTCCCGGATTTCCTTTTCCGTGGCGAATCGGGCTGTGCCGTGCTGGCCGTCCCCCACGGTCCGTGACTTAATCCCGTTTAAAGTGTAATAATGGGACAGCAGGGAAATGCCGCCGATGACGGAGATCATTCCCGCACCGATTAAGATCAGCATTACGACTGGCTGCATATCTGTGCCACCCCTCCTTCCTGTTTCTGTGCCTGCTGTTTTCCAGCCACAAAAATATGGGCCCTGATGCACTCCATCGTAAGGCCCACACATTTTTTCACCAGCGTTTCCTTTTCCTCATCCGTTCCCGGCCCTGTTCCCGCAAAGCACGCCATTACGCTTTCAAAGGCAGCCTGCATATCCGCAAGCCGAGACTTCAGGCTTCCTTTATCCCTGTGGGGCCTGTACCTGCCGCACAGGTTGTCGATGATCTGCCCCGGCCCAGCGTCCCGCCCCAGCTCCTTTCCGTACCTCTCCATGATCCTGACCGCAATCCCCGCCAGAATCAGTCCGGCCCCGTCAAAGGCATCCTCCAGCTGTTCCAGGCTGGTCCCTTTCTGCAGCGTCTGATAGATCCCGTAGTGGTACCGTTTCAGGGATTCCGCAGTGGCATGCCTGATGTCCATGCCCTCCGCCGCTTCCTTGAGCGTCCCGCACCATGCCCTGCACTCCGCTATCCCCGGATGCTCCTTTGCCGGGACCGGCTCCAGCCCGTTCCGCGCTTTCAGGTCCTCGTTCCAGTCCTTGTTGGCCGGCTGCAGCAGTTTCACACGGACATCCTGCCGCCGCTCCTTCACGGCGTCCGCCAGCCGGAAGCTGTTCTCTATGCCTGCAGGGTCATGGTCCAGACAGAGGATGACCGTGTCGGCCTGGGGGCTGTCCTTTAACGCCTGGAGCATGGCGTGTGCCGATATGCCGTTTAACGCCACATAGCTGTTTTCCTGCCAGCCTTTTTTGTGCAGTGTGATAAAGGACAGCATGTCGATAGGGGCCTCAAACACATAGACGGCATTCCCTTTTCCAAGATGCCGGAAACTGTACCTAGGGTCGCTGCCGTCCACGTTGCCCTTGAACGCATCCCCCTTTGTATGGCTCCCCCGTTTATGGCCATGGCGGGCGGTTCCCTCCGCATCATACCCCACAAACACCACGTTATGGTATTTCGCGTCCTCATAGATCATCTTTTTTCTGGCGAAAGCGGAGACCACCTCCCGGTCCAGACAGCGGCTTTTTGTCAGGTAGGCATAGGCCCGCCGCATGTCCCCATTCGCCTCCGGCAGCGCAAAGGGCTTTGGCTCTTTTTCCCTCTCCGGCTCACTGGCGCGGTATGCCTGCCCCTGCTCGCCGCCAAGGAGCAGGGTGACGGCCTCCGGGAACGTGCTGTTGTAGTGCATCTGCACAAAGTCGATGGCGCAGCCCCCGGTTTCCGACGCATGGTCATACCAGCGGTTGCCCCGCACCGTGATGCTGTGGTCGCTGGCCAGCCGTTTCTCCCTGCCGGAGCGCAGCAGCTTCTCCCCGCGCCGGGAGAGGAAGTCCTCTAAATCCACCTCGTTGGCCCGCTGTTTCTGCTCGTCCGTAAAATAAACAAATCCTGCCATCCTTACACCTCCATTCTGTTTGATTATCCTTGCTGCACAGGCTCCCTGTCGTCCCTCTTGTGGCCCTGGGCCTGTTTCTTCTCTGAGAGCCTGCGGCGGCGTTTCCGGTCGATGTGGAACGGGCTGCCCCCTGCGGCCCTCTGCACATCCTCCCTAAGCAGCTTTTCCAGCAGGTGCATCAGTCGTGTTGCCGCAAGGAACAGGTCGGGATCCCGGAATGAGTCCATGTGCTCCAGCAGGAACGCCGCATAGATGTTGCCCTGCTCCGCAGCGGCCTGCAGGTACACAGCGGCTTTTTCCCTGTCACGGGGAATATCTTTTCCGCAGAGGTACAGTTTCCCCAGGGCATACTGTGCGTATTGGTTCCCCTGATCCGCGGACTGCTCCAGCCAGTGAACAGCTATCTCCACATCCTTTGGGATGTCCTCCCCGGACAGGTACAGCTTTCCCAATGCGTACTGCGCATATTGGTTTCCCTGATATGCGGACTGCCCCAGCCAGCAGACGGCTCTTTCCACGTCTTTAGGGATATCCGCCCCTGACAAATACAGTTTTCCAAGGGCGTACTGTGCATATTGGTTCCCCTGATTTGCGGACTGCTCCAGCCAGCGGGCAGCCTCTCTCTCATCCCTGGGGAGATCATCCCCGGAAAGATACAGCCGCCCCAGACGGTATGCCGCATAATCATTTCCCTGTCCTGCCGATAAGGTAAACAGTTCCACCGCCCTTGCAGCGTCCCTTTCCACCACCTCCCCGAACAGGCAGAGCTTACCGAGGGTATATTGGGCGGCGGCGTTTCCCGTCTCCGCCGCCTTAGTAATCCAACGGACGGCCTGCGCAGTATTTCCTTCCCCGGTTTCCAGCCACAGTTTCCCAAGGGCATACTGCGCATGGACGTTCCCCAGCTTTGCCGCCCGCTCCCAATAAGCCGCAGCGGCATTATCATCCCTCTCGGTTCCCGTGCCGGTGTGCAGCATCTGTCCCAGACGGTACTGCAGCCTGTCATCGCCGCTCTTTTCTTCCAGATACACAAAGCCGGAAAATGCATTCTGAAAACTGGTATCGGCCCGGCTGCTGTCCGTCTGTGTGCCAATCCCGTCACGGTACATCTTTGCCAGTTCATAATCCGCATAGGGGTTACCCTGCTCTGCGGAGCAGCCGTAAAGCCGGAATGCCTCTGCTTCATCCTGGGCCACGCCCTGCCCCCGGTGGTATAAGCCTGCAAGGGTATACTGCGCATACTTATGGCCTGCCGCTGCCGCCTGGGACAGCCAGCCTGCCGCCGTACCATAATCCTGCCCGGTGCCAAGGCCGGCGGCATACATTTTCCCGATGCGGTATTGCAGGTAGGGGCGTTTCCGTTCCTTTGCCTCCTTTTCTGCCCCATGGAAAGCCTCCAGCGCTTTGGCGTACCATTCCTGCGCCGCATCCTGATCGGCATCCTGCCCAAGACCGTCCGCACACATCCTGCCCAGGTCATGCATCGCCAGGGCGTTGCCTGCCTCCGCCTCCTGCTGAAACAGGGAGCGGGCCTGTACAAAGTCCTGCACGACATTCCCTGATCCGTAGAGATATCTGCGAGCCTGCTTATAATTCTTGTTCCACTCCGCATAAAAGGTCAGGCTGCCGCCATCATCTTTCGGTGATTCCCTTTCCGCCGCCCTGTTGTCAGATTCCTCCGCTCTGTTTGCATCCTCCATATGCCAGTCAGGGACATCCTTCGGAAACGGTTCAGGGGCATCACTCGGAAACGGTTCAGGAGCATCTTCCGGAAACTGACCGGCGGTGCCTTCCCCATCCGGCAGTTCCACCCCGTCCGGGAACAGGCTTTCCCGTTCTTCCTGCTCCTGCCATGCCCCATCCTCAAAGAAAAACTGGTCGCTGCCCAGTCTGACCGCCTCTGCGATTACCATGTTCTTCAGGCTCTTAAACTGTGGCTGGGTGGAAAGCGGCGGCAGGGGCGGCGCGCTGTTCCGGTAAGTGGACAGGAGCTCATCCTGCCACTTCCCCCATGCCCGGTACAGCGCATCCACCTTTTCTTCCTTCGCCAGTTCATCCACGATCCTGTCTACCAGATTCTTCACATCTCGCTTAAGATACCCGTACACCTTTTTCCCGCCCGTGTTCTGCAGGCGTTCTGCCAGACGCACCATCATTTTTTCAATCTCCGCACTCGCCACCGTGCTGCGGCGCAGCGCGTCCATTATCTCCTGCACCACATCTGCGGCGCCTTTTTTCAGGTCTGTGCGGGTCTGGTTCTGCTTTTCATAAATGTGTGCGAAGTCCTGCCGGAAGATATCGTGTGCCAGTTCCGAGCGCATGGCCTCGATGGACCTTTCTGTCAGGTATCCGTCATCATCTTTTGCGGAATAGACCATCAGGTGTACATGGGGATGGTTCCCCTCATTGTGGAATGCGGCATACCAGCGCAGGTTAGCGCTGTCTATCTTCATATGTTTGCAGAGCATGGCCCTCTTGGAACGCAGCAGCGCCATCCACTGTGCGGCGCTGTCATAGCCCAGCCTTGCAGCATCCTCCCGCCGCAGGGAGATGACGTGGGTCCAGACCGGGCCTTTATGTGCGGCTGCTTCCTCCTGCACCAGTTTTAACACCACCGCTTTCCCTGCGTCCGTAAACAGTCCGTGTTCCCCCAGACGTTCCACCCTGGGGCGGTTTGCGATGTAATCCACATAGTTCTCCCGGCTGCCGATGAGATCCACGTTCTGCTCCAGAGCACAGGAGATAAACTCCGATGCGTTCCCCATGGTGGGGCGCAGTATAAAGTCTGCGTATTCCAGCATCTCCTTTGCGGACGGGATGTCACGGACGATCTGGCGGGCCAGGTCTTTCTGCTGAACCGTGGCAGGAAGGTTCTGCCTGCTCCCCTCTACTTTCTCCACGCCCTCGCGGGTGCTGACGTAGCGGACATAGTTTTCCAGCTGTGCCGGAGGCGCGTCCCGCAGGTAGCGGGAGGTAAAAATGATTCTGGGCATGGTACACCTCCAAAAAGAAAAACGGAAAGCATTTCGCTCTCCGCATATTTTATCGCTCTATTCACTTTCTGTTCTCATACAGATTTAGTTCCTGTTGTTCCTCCAGTCTGCCAGCCAGTCAACCATCATTTTCCCCTTTCTGAGATCCTCTGTTATCAGTTGGAAACATTTACTTTGTGGATTTGCAAAGTTAATTACCAATCCTGAAGTATTTTTCACCAATTGCGCAACTTCTTCCGTTGTAGAGGGATCACCGTATCTTTTATAGACACTAATTTCAGTTTGCTGGATGCGTTCTAATGCTTTTCCCTGCATCTTTTCTTTTTTCCTTCCCGGCATGTAAGGAGGTATCCCATTGTTTTTGACATATTCTCTGAATTCCTCATATTCCTCATCATTCTTATATACTGGTATCACTCGCAGAAACATTTCTCTTGCCTCTGATGAATAATTAAAACACCAATGCTTAAAGACAAATTCAAACATCAGATACCGAAAGCTGTCCTCAATATAATATGGCTCTATCGGACTAAACTCTGGCGGTACCACACTGGTTCTTCCCTCGTCCACACTTTCTATAACACTGGAAAACAACGGAACCTCCTTGTAATATAAAACAACTTTGCTCCTACTGGAATACCCTGTATGGTAACTCACATTACAGAATGCAAATAAATAATAGGATCGTGTGCCAACCGCAATATCGTTGACATCCTTCGCATAAATCAAACCATCATCAGCTTTGTCATCTTCGTAAACAAAATAAACTGTATAATCAGGATCTGGTCTATAAAAAACGAAACTATCTTCTCTGCCAGATTTATCTGTTTCTCCTTCAGCCGATTCCCAATTATCCAAATCTTTCAGATAAAATTTTGCCCGCTGGGAGGGATTATACAGCAATCCGAATCTCCGTTTCCACAAAAGTTCTGTGTCATGCAGATCAGCGGTTCCAGTCTTTGGAGTATTCGTGTCTCCTTTTCTGGTATAAATTGCTCCCTTAAAGATTGACTGACCTTCCTTCTTGTAATCTTCCAGTAAATAAAACGGAGTGTTATCACTCTGCTTGACAACCACCACATCTATCTTCTTATCCGCTATGGAAATCGTCTTGACATACACCTCTGGTATATATCCACCTGCCCATGCCGGCTTTTGCCGGAGCATGTCAATCACATTCTGTTGGTTCTTTCGATTCTCATCATCCACACCCAAAACGTTATAGCTTCCATCTTCTACCCCGATAATGATATAACAGTCCCTATTGGCAAGACTGTTTGCCATGCAGATAATATCATGGAGCAGATCTGCATTGTTTGAATGCCATTGCTGTTTGAAATCCCAATAGTCCCCCTCCGCATGAAGTTCTATCAGTTCTTGTATCTCTTGTTCCAATTCAAAATTATTCATCTTGTATTCCTGCCCTTTTGTACACCCACGTTTATCTCACAAAACCAAAGACACAAATCGTTTTCCGTTTTCTATCTTAACATATTTCTGTTTCTGCGTCATTCACTTTTGCCCAATCATTTATCCGGCTTTATCTCATAGTTGCCTCTTTCGCTTACGTTTCCCGCCTCTGGTACCTGTACGCATCCTCAAACTCTACTGCCCCGTTAATCCGCTTCACTTCCTCCACGCACTTCGCATGGAGCTTCTGCAGCGCTTCCCCGTCCACGTCATGGGTGTATGCGATGATCTGGGACAGCTTGGACAGTTCCACCGCGATCTTAAAGTCCATCCGGGCCAGACGGTTCTCGCTGTCCTGCACCATTCCGGCCACAGCGGAGGATAAGGACTGAAGCAGGTAATCCTCCGCCTTACCCGCCATAAGGTACCCCAGGTAGAACCGCAGCGCATCCCCGATCAGTTCCGTGCGGTTTCTGGCCGCCCCGTTCCCGATGCAGGAATCGGCCAGCTCCAGAAGCTGTGTATCCACCCGTATGGAAAATTTGGTCTTATCCTCATTTGCGCCCATAGCATCCTCCCTTTTTCCGCCTGCTTTCCCCAAGCCACCCCGGAATCTTCCCTTTTTTCTGCCAATCTCTTTGCCAAGCCACCTGATTCCGTGTGATCCTGTTCCTGTGGGTGGCATCTTCTTTTCCCGCACGGCTTTGCCGGGCGGTGTGGACCGGGCAGGGGGGCTTGCAAAAGCCACCCGCCCTTTAACCTGCACACATTTCGACCCTGCCAGTTACCCTCGGTTCCCTCGCCATTTGGGGCTGCCCTGCACCGCCTGTCAGCAGGGTTTGGGGCTGTTTTCACCAAATCGCCCCAAACAGGGCAGAAAAGGTGTCATGCGGTCTGTTTATCCACTTTTTCCAAACAAGGGCACAAATCGCCACACGGACGGCCACAGGGGGTAACAGGGGCTTTCCTGTCACCCTGCCCGCATTTTGAGTGCCGCCTGTTCTGGATTGCAGGAGATCAGACGCCCCCGCCGCCTGTCTGGGTTCTGGCCGGCCTGCGGGCGGCGGGCGGCGCATCCTCCCTGCTCTCGATATACTCCCGGACGGCCTGGGGGACATACTTCTCATACATCTTCCCCATCGCCTCCGTCAGCTCCCCCTCGAAGTCCACGTTCCTTTTCCCCATGTACTGCCTGATGGCGCTTAATTTTTCCTCGTCATACTTCACCGTGAATGTTGTCTGTTTCATGCCATTCTCCTTTCTGGTTCCCGGTTCCGCTCCATCACATGGAGGGGAACCTCCCCGGTGTCCCCGCAAGGACATTTGCCTGATTGCTGCTTTTCATTTCCTCCATGCTGATCTCATCCGGCATTTCCTCCCAGCCAGTCTCTCTCTGGCAGCCGGGGCAGAGATCAAGGTGGTACGCCACGTCAAGCTGCCCGTTCTCAATGACCAGATCCGCCACCTCCGGGCGGCTGCGGAGCATGTCCCTCAGGGTCTCCTGCAGGAACGGCTTCCCCTCCACGCACAGGCCGGTCATGTCCTCCAGTTCATCAAAGCTGACCGTCCAGTTCCCTTCCGTGGTCCGGCTGGCTCCCTCGGCAATGATGGCATCCACGGCTGCCGCCAGCTCCAGGTTCAGCCTAGAAAGCGTGGGGTAGCGCAAGGCTGTGGCCTCCGGCACATAGGAGGCATACCGGGCGTATCCGCTGCCCTCACTCTCCACCAGCATCCCGTCCTGCCTGCCCTCCCCCGTGACCAGCAGGCAGTGGTACACGCCGTCCCCATCTACTCCCATCACTTCCGTATTTTCCACGATGACCTCGTGGCGGTGCAGAGGGTGGCGCAGCATTTCCTCCAGCTTCCTCGCCGGGACCGAGACTGTTTTCTCTATGGCAAATTCCCGGAAAGTAAGATCCGGTTTGTGTTCAAACACTGTTTTCATATCCTGCAGCCTCCTTCCTCCGGGGCCGCCAACATCAGAGAAAGACAGCCCCGCCCTTTCACATTCACATGGACTGGATGGGCGTTTCCTCCTGTCCTCTGTCCGGGCATCCTTCCAGAAGACCTTCCGTGGACATGGGGAGGATATCCTGGACGCCCCCGCCTGCCGCCAGATGTTCTGCCGCCCGTTCCATCTCCCATGGGAAGATGCAGGAACGGTGCTCCGCAAGGGAGACCATCTCCCCGGCCACTTTGTCCCCATGCCTCTCCCGGATGGCACGGAAACGGCACATAAATTCATTCAAAAACACCTCTGCCGTCTTGCCGGGTACTTTCGGCTCCCCCGCCTTATCATACCCCTCCAGCTCCTTTGCCCACTCATACCAGACTGCGGCCGCCTCCCCGCTGCATGGGCGGATGGCCTCCAGCTCCTTTGCGAACACCTCGTATTCCATCCTCTGTCTTTTTGCAAAAAAGCTGTCCAGAAACCGGTCAAACGCTGCCAGCCTTTCGGCAGACACACCCTCCAACATTATCTCCTGCCCGCAGCTTCCCTGCCGCTTTGAAACGATCCCGGCATCCAGCAGGTCAGCATAACCAGCCAGCACACCGGAGTCCAAGTCGGCGCTGCCCACTCTCCCCACGGGGATAAAACCTACATCCGATTCATGGACCAGATATGTGTCAGCCGGTATGCCGCTGCGGATCAGGTCGCCAAGCCTCTGCCGTTTTTCCTCCGGGCAGGCGTGTTCCGCTATTTTTTCTTTCTGGCGTTCATGGATCTGCTCCAGTCGGTATCGGATGCCGAAACAATCCCCCCGGATACACACTTCTGCCGCATCCGGCCTCTCTGCGATCATGTCCGCCATAAGCTCCTGCAGGAACGGGTTTTCTCCCAGCTTCAGGCCGGACTGCTCCCTGATTTCATCAAAGCTGACCTCCCAATATCCCTCCTGTGCGGCATCCAGTCCTTTTGTGATAAACTGCTCCACCAAAAACGC
>ERZ808044.1443-NODE-1443-length-12962-cov-3.336127_pt1 | contig 12962 bp, 17 predicted proteins | sample MGYA00380195_ERZ808044 | MGnify/ENA primary metagenome ERZ808044 (study PRJEB31490, sample SAMN06133423) | mouse gut metagenome | isolation source: Z7_2 | host: mice | place: China: Chengdu | collected 2015-05 ...
AGGAAAAGCAGCAATTTACTATGAACAGTTTAATCAGGTACAGTACATTCAGCCGGCAGAGTTTGAATGGTCATGGTTTGATTTCCCTGATATTAAAGAAGGTGAGGGAGATCAAAATGCTTTAACAGGTGCCCCTCAGGGATTTATGGTATCAGCGAATACAGCACACCCTGATGAAGCAGTGGAATTTTTGAAATATCTTACCTCAAAAGAAGTTGCAGCAAAGATGGTAAAAGATACACAAATGATCAGTTGTGTGGACGGTGCAATTAATACTGATACAGCAGATGAAAAGGTGGTAGAGATCGCCGCGACGATTAAGGCTGCGTCAAGTATTAATCTGTGGCTTGATAACGCAATGGATAGTGAATTGGTGGCAGCTTATTTGGCAGATATTCAGCGGATGGTAGGCGGTGGTATGACGCCGGAGGAAGTAATGGCCGATGTTCAAAAGACAGCAGCAGAATTAAAGGCTGAGTAAATTTGCAGTAAACTTGGAGGGAACAGGAACGCTGGCAGTCAGAAGGTTCCTGTTCCTTGACAGGAGACATTTTAAAGGAGGCAAGTGTGAGAAAAGCCTCACAGCAGACTTTTCTCACAATTTGAATTTAAGACGTAGTAAATGCGGCATGGAGGTCAGTATGAAAAAAAATAAAATTACGCCTTATCTTTTTATCATTCCTGGGCTTGTTTTATTGCTCTTTTTTGTCTATTATCCTATCTTTCAGAATTTGCGTTATGGTGTTCTTGACTGGGAGCTTTTTTCCGGTTCAAAGAAGTTTGTAGGATTAAAAAATTATATCAAACTCTTTGGCAGTGATGGTTTTTGGGTAGCATTTAAAAATAATATTTTATATATTGTAATTTCCCTTGTTTTCCAAGTGGGATTTTCCCTTATTCTTGCGGCGATTCTGGAAAATATGAAATGGCGGAAGTTGTCTACGGTGTACCGGACTACATTCTTTATTCCGTCTTTGATTTCGCTTACGGTTATCGGGCTTTTATTTACTTTTGTATTTGAGCCACAGGGGATTTTAAACAGTTTTTTAAGAACAATTGGTATGGGGGATTTGGCAAGAGGCTGGCTTGGGGATGAGAAAACAGCAATTTTTGCGGTGATTGCCGTTTCCCAGTGGAAGTCAATTGGTTATACAATGATGCTTTTCATTGTAGCCATTCAGAGAATATCAATGGATATTTTAGAGGCAGCTAAATTAGATGGAGCGTCGAGAGTGCAGACCTTTTTCAGGGTAACAGTGCCTATGATTAAGGATACCATACTTATGGTTATGATTATCACCACAAGCGGCGGCTTTCTGGTATTTAATGAGGTTTATATCATTACCAACGGAGGCCCCTATGGAACCAGTGAAGTGTTGAGTACGATCTTATATAAGAACGCATTTGTTCATGGGAAGATTGGATATGCATCTGCAATTGGCAATATCATTCTGCTGTTTTCAGCAGTGCTGGCATTGTTTCAGACAGGCGCTTTTTCCGGAATTAAGAAAAAGAAGAAGGGAGATGGCAGCATTTGAAAGGAAAAAAGATAACAAAGACATCAATTTATCAAATTCTTTTAGGGCTTGTACCGTTTTTGTTTTTTATTCTTATTTTAATTCCTGTTGTGTGGATGGCATTAAGCTCTTTAAAAAGCACCAATGAAATATTTGAAGACCTGTGGGCGCTGCCTGAAACCTGGCTGTTCTCCAATTATGCGGAAGCATGGAATACTGGAATATCCAGCTATTTTAAAAACAGCCTGATTGTTACGATAGGTACTTGTCTGTTAAATGTGACAGTGTGCAGCTTATATGCATTTTCTCTTGTGGTGTTTGAGTTTAAGGGGAAAAGGCTGTTTCATCTTTTTGCAATTGGCGGGCTGATGTTTTCCCCTATTGTCAGTTTGATTCCGTTATATCAGGAGCTGCAGGCATTGCATTTATATAATACGAGACTGGCGCTTATTTTGATTTACACAGCATTTCAAATGCCTCTTTGCTTTATGCTCACATATAACTATTTTAAAGATATTGACCGGGCTTATGTGGAGGCAGCGCGTTTGGACGGATGCAAAAGCATTCAGATCCTTTCTCATGTGTTTTTGCCCATGAGCAAGCCCATCATCATGACAATGATCGTGCTGACAGCATTTTATGCATGGAACGAGTTTACCTTTGCCCTTATTTTTATCAGTGGAGAGGTGAAAAAAACGGTACCTATCGGCCTTTTGGCATTTCAGGGAGAGATGCATGCAGAATGGTCTGTTCTGTTGGCGGGACTTACCATTTCAGCAATTCCGATTATCATATTTTTTATACTAACACAGAAATATTTTATTGCAGGCCTAAATGCAGGCGGTGTGAAAGGATAGGAAAATTATGTTTATTGTATCAACCTTAGGATTAGAGGAACAGTTCCAAACCATGCTGAAGGAAAACTGCCCTAGGTATCAGGTGGAACACATTGGGGATCTTTCAGCCCTTACAAAAGAACAGCTAAAAAAGACAGAGGTACTTTTTACTTATGGATATGATATGGAGCCCCAGATCGTCAGGCAGATGGAAAGCTTACGCTGGGTACACAGCGGTCAGGCAGGAGTTGACGCTATGCCGGGGAAGCTGCTGGATGAAATGGGAGGTTTTGTATCAAATTCCAGAGGAATTAATTCAGTTACTATTGCGGAATATGTGATGTGTATGCTGCTGAATTTAGAACGCAATACCTATCGGTTTTATGATGCGTTTCGGCAGCATAAGTGGGATATGGAAACTCATTTGGATGAGCTTTTGGAAAAGAAGCTGACCATTCTTGGAATGGGCAAGGTAGGCATGGAGGTTGCAAAGCGGGCAAAAGGCTTTGATATGGAGGTTACAGGAGTGAATCTGGTGCCTGTTATCTCAGAATATGTGGATCATGCGCTTACCACAGGGCAGATGAAGGAAGCGGCAGCTGACTGTGATTATCTGGTGATCTGTATGCCCCTTACAGAAGAAACCTATCATATGGTAGATAAGGAATTTCTTTCAAATATGAAGGATTCTGCTGTTTTAATGAATGTAGGGCGGGGCCCGATTGTAAAGACGCAGGATCTGGTGGATGTATTGAAACAAAAAAAGCTGCGTATGGCGATCCTGGACGTATTGGAGGAAGAACCCTGCCCTTCTGATTCACCGCTGTGGGAGCTTGATAATCTGATGATTACACCTCATATCGCAGGGGACCGGCAGAAAGCATATATGCCCAGAATGATGCGGATTCTGATGAATAATCTGAATCAGTATCCTGATTTTTCCAAAATGGAAAATCCTGTGAATATTAAATTGGGGTTTTAAGAGAAATGTCTGGGTGGCGTTTTGGAATTTAAGGGACTGGTTTTGAAAGCAGAAACAGAGGAAGTAGTGTATCTATGGGGATCGTGATCATATTAAAAAACATGGCAGTCATTCTTTTGATGGCGCTTATGGGATATGTCTTATTTAAAAAAGGAATACTGGATGAAAATACCAACAAAAAATTGTCTTCTCTGGTGGTGGATTTGTGTAATCCGGCCTTATCCATTGCCTGCATTATTGAGGATAAAATAACAGCAACGCACGAAGAGATACTCCTTGCGGTGGGGATTTCCACTGCAATTTACGCTAGTTTGATTTTGCTGGGAAACATTTTACCAAAACTGTTAAGGGTAGAAAAGGGGGAAGAAAAATTTTACCATATGATGACGGTGTATACCAATGTGGGATTTATTGGACTTCCCCTGGCAAGAGCAATGCTGCGGGCGGATGCCATGCTGTATGTTATCATTTTTAATGTGCTTTATAGTCTTTTTTTCTACACACATGGTTACTTTATTATGAGAAAAAAGACAGAAAAGGCAGCAGGAAAAAAGCAGGAGAGGCGCAGATTTGGTTTGAATTTAGGGTTAATCAGTGGGATTGCTTCTGTGATGATTGTGTGGTTTGCTCTTCCCATACCAGAGGTCATTGGGAATGTGTGCATTTACACTGGAGATGCAAATACCTTTCTGGCAATGATTCTTTTGGGTGCTTCCATTGCAGCAGTTTCGTTTAAGCAGCTCTTTTCCAACAAAAAGCTGTATGAGTTTCTGGGCTTACGTATGTTGCTTATTCCGGTTGCAGCAGCCTTTGCATTAAAGCTTATGAAAATAGACCACAATATGATTCTGGCATTTACCCTGATGCTCTCCATGCCTATGGCCAGTATGCCTTTAATGCTGGCGGAACGGAATGGAGAGGATACCAGAATTTTGTCACAGGGAATTGCAATCTCCACAGCGGTTTCTTTTGCCACAATTACACTGGTGCTGGGGTTAGTTTATAGTTAAAAATATTAGTATTCTTTCCGGCGAAAAAGGCTGACAGTCAGTGGGTAAGACAAGGCAAGAGCAAACAGTGAGCTTAGGAGTAAAATGGCGTTCCCTGAAAGGATGGCAGTAATTCCCGGGGCTAACAGTTTAGGCAGCAGGTCGTTTGTGATACTGATAATGATAAGGTCAATGCCGAATGCACCAAGCAGAGAGATAATCAAAAACACTTCTCCCTTTTCAGCGCCGCTCAAACACAAGCAGGGAAAGAAAATGGCTCCCATAAAAAGGCTTATGCTGATGCCCAGTGCAAACATGCTGAGAATATCGATAGGATAATCAAAAGGGCAGCCATGAAAAAGCCAGGATAAGCATACAACAATTGCTGCAAAAACAGTTCCGATTAGCAGCCAGAAAATTAGATTGGCGAACAGGCTTTTCACAATGTCTGACCGCTTGACTGGCAGCGTCAGTTTATATTTTCCCCATTTTGAGGTAAATTCGTTTTTAGCGGTGGCAATTGCGCATACGGAAAACCCAATGATTCCCGACAATACATATCCAATTAAAAGTGACTGACTGATCACAGCAACTGTGAAGGTGCCAAACAAAAGTAAAAAAACAGAAAATACCTTTGCATTGGCCAAAACAGCCGATAAATTGTTTTTCATAAGTCCTTTCACACCCGTTCCCCCTTTATCAATAACAGCATAATTTCATCAATTGAAGTATGGTCGATGATAAAATCTTTGTATTTTCTGGCGGCTTCTTTTTGGTTGGCAACTAACACATCAATCTGTAGATCACGCTTTCGGTAAGCAAGAATATCCTTGGAATCTAAGGCTTGAAATTGACTTTCTCCTAACCGCATAACCCCATAGTTGTAAACCAAATCATTTTTTGAGGCAGTCATAATGATTTTTCCATTGTGAATAAAAGTAATATAATCTGCAATTTTTTCCAAATCGCTTGTGATATGGGAGGATAATAAAATAGAGTGATCTTCTTCCTGCACAAATTCAAGAAAAACGTCCAGCATTTCATCGCGCATCACAGGATCAAGCCCGCTGGTTGCCTCATCCAGAATCAATAGCTGGGGATGATGGGATATTGCGGCAGCAATGGCCAGTTTCATATTCATTCCTCTGGAATAATGCTTAATTTTCTGCCCAGCAGGCAATTGGAATCTGTCCAGATATTCTTGGAACAAAGAAGCATCCCAGTTTTTGTAAAATCCCTGCATAATTTGGGACAGCTCTATGGGAGTCCAATAAGATGGAAAATTATCACCATCATAGACAACGCCAATTTTTTCCCGCAGGTCAGTATCTGCATCCCCCATTTCCCGGCCAAACAATTTAATGGTTCCTTCTTTATTTACAATGGTATTTAGAATACAGCCAATGGTGGTGGTTTTCCCAGCGCCATTTTCCCCCACAAACCCTAAAATGGATCCGTAAGGTAATGAAAATGATATGTTATCTAATGTAAAAGCCGAACCCATATTTCGCTGCTTTGAAAAAGTCTTAGAAACATGCTGCAACTCTAAAATATTACTCATAATGCTTCTCCTTGTTAATATGATTGTTTCTATAGCACGTAATGTACAAATTCCATAGCTATTCTTCATCTAAATAGAACATAGAAAGCAGCTCTGTCAATTTCTCAAGAGAAATGTGATTCACCCGCCCAATTTCTGCGGCAGCCTGTAAATGCTCTTCCGCAATGCGCTGTTGCTCTTCCTGATAAAATTCCTTGTTTTGTGTTGACACAAAACTTCCCCGCCCCACGGTGGTTTCAATAAATCCGTCTCTTTGCAGGTCCTCATAGGCTTTTTGAACGGTGATAACGCTTACATGAATAGACTTGGCAAGGGAGCGCATGGAGGGAATTGCATCTCCGGCCTGCAGCTCTCCGCTCATGATCATAGCCTTGATTTGTGAGGTGATCTGCTCATAGATTGGTTTATTGGCGTTGTTACTGATGATAATTTCCATGTATACCGGCTTATCCTTCATAGTGTACTTATTGAACAGGTACATTATAGTCAATTTAAATTGTATTGTCAAGAGAAAGCTAATGCAGCGTGACGACGTTGTCATTATTTGTTACTTTTCAAAAGCTGGCCAGTAGTTCGCACAAGGCAGGTAAATAGTTACAAAAGGAGACCTTATAAAAACGTCAGCACTTAGTGAGGTTCCTTACGAACTTAGTGCTGCTACGTTTTTATAGAGCGAAAGCGCGTCGACGTTGTAATATTTACCTGCCTTGTGCTGTGTTACTGGCTATCCTGTGAAAAATAACAATTCATGATAAAGACGTAATAACAAAAATTTGTTTCGACTTTTATGTTGACAGTAAAAGACATGCCACTTATAATTAACTTATTCGGAGGAAGACTCCAAAGTGGAATCCATGTTCCGTTCGGAACAGATGACCGGGGATATCCGGTTTCGGCGTGTCAGCCATATTTCACATATAAAACAGAAAATGGCTGTTAGTAAAAATGTTATGGAAAAGGGGCAGGTAATGAAGAAAAAAAGTTGGATATGCGTTACTGTAATGTTGCTGCTGGTGTCTGCGCTGAGCGGATGCGGAAAGCAGGGAAACCAAAGAGCTTTTAGTGGAACTGACAGAAAATCAGCATATTGCCTGTCTTAATAATGACGGGGAAGGAAATCTGCTTTTGGGCGTAATTGGCTATAGCGATATGGAAACCGGCCAGATGGAGGAGGCAGCAATCAGGAAACTTTCCCCCGATGGAAAGGAACTGCTTTCCCTGGATGTAAGTGAAACTTTGCTGCAGCAGCCTGATTTTTCTTATATGACAGATATATTGATGGACGGAGAAGAAAATTACTACATTTGTACCGGTGAAAACATTTATGTGTTCAAACCGGATGGAAGCTTGTACAGCCAGATGAATGCCGGACAGTATATAAGCAGCTTCTTTCGAATGAAGGATGGAAAAATTGGGGCAGGATATTTAGGTGCACAGGGCTTTTTGTTAAATGAAGTCATTCCCGGTCAGAAGGAATTAAAGCCGGTAGACAGTTCCATTCTATTTGATTATGGGACTTATCAGGGTGGAAAGGACGCGGATCTTTTGTATACCCAGAACAGTATTCTTTATTCCTGCAATCTGTCGGATGAAAAGGCCAAAGAGGTTTTAAGATGGACGGATTATGATGTGAATTCCAGTAATTTAATAGATGTTGCACTTCTTTCCGATGGCAGGATCGCGGCACTTACAACGGATTATATGAGTGAAAACGGGGAAACGGAGCTGGTGCTTCTTACTCAGAAGAAAAGCTCGGAGGTTCCCGAAAAGAAAATATTGACTTATGGAACCTATTACCTTTCTTTTTATGATGAGAGAGATATTACAGCTTTTAACAGCCAAAGTAAAGAGTACCGCATTGAGGTCCAGGAGTATGGGGATGATTCCATGTCCATTGATGAAAAAAAGGAGGTCTATGCCAAGGAATTAGAGGCTGGGAAGATACCGGATATTATTGATCTTACTCATTGTCCTATGAACTTGGAAACGCTGATTTCAGCAGGTGCAGTTGAGGATTTAACGCCTTATCTGGAAACGGATGAAAGTATAAAAAGGGAAGATTATGTACCAAATGCTTTCAGCGCTTATGAGTGGGATGGAAAGTTGTATGCAATTATGTCTTATTTTGGCGTGGAGGTATTTGTAGGTAAGGTAGATGAAATCGGAGAGGAAAAAACATGGACAGTGGATGATGTGATAACGCTGATGGATTCTAAGGATGCAGAGGTGAAGCTTTTGTCCGGTGCGGATAAGTGGAGCATTATGCAGATCATGTGTAACATGAATCAAAATTTATTTATTGATAAGGAAAATGGAACATGCAGCTTTACAGGAGAGGAGTTTAAAAAAATTCTGGAGTTTGCTAATCAATTTCCTGATGAAGGGAAGGATGATTCTACCCTGGATGATTTAAGATGCGGCAGGACGCTGCTGAGCCGTGAGGTGATTACCTCTGTCCAGCTATACCAAATGTATGAATATATGTTTGGAGGCCCGGTAAATACGATAGGTTATCCTTCCTTTGGAGAAAGCGGCCTTACTTTTAAGCCCTATGGAACTACTGTTGCCATGAACGCCCATTCAGAAAACAAAGAAGGTGTATGGGAGTTTATTCGTTTTAATGTGTCACAGGAAAGACAGGAGAATGTAGGTTCACCCTATGGCGGATTCCCCATATTAAAGTCTGCTCTTGAAAAACAGTTTGAGAAGGATATGACACCGAAATATGTAAAGGATGAAAATGGCAATCAACAGGAAATGCCTAAAATCACATGGGCGAAATCTATGGGAGACGAGGAATTTTCCGTGGAGGTTTATGCAGCCAGCGAGGAGCAGGTAAACAGGGTAAGAGCGATGATAGAAGCAGCTCAGAATGGGGAAAGTATGGACTCCAGGGTTTTAAACATTATTATAGAGGAGGCATCCGGGTACTTTGAGGGACATAAAAGTGTGGAGGATGTGGCAGCAGTTGTTCAAAACAGAGTACAGCTTTACCTGAATGAAACTAATTAATCACAAAATGGCAAAAAAACTGAAGGATATTGAAAAAAAAGAGACATGCTGGAGGGAAAAATATTGAGTTACAGATATCATATAGATTCTCCTATAGGAGTGATATGCATTGAAGCAGATGAAAGGGCAATCACAAGGTTGTTTTTTGACAGGGAAGAAAAAGCTCTTCATAAGCAGGAAAAACCTGAAACGGATCTGCTGAAAAAAGCCGGAGAGCAATTGATGGAATATTTCAGTGGAAAAAGAAAAACATTTGATTTGCCGCTGGCTCCTTCAGGAACAGAGTTTCAGAAAAAAGTCTGGAAAGCACTTTGCCAAATTCCCTATGGTGAGACCAGAAGCTACGGTGAAATTGCAGCTCAAATTGGAAATCCAAAAGCCTGCCGGGCAGTTGGCGGGGCAAACAATAAAAATCCAATCATGATCTTTATTCCCTGTCATCGGGTGATTGGAGCAGACGGTTCATTGGTGGGATTTGGAGGCGGAATCGACGCCAAAAAATTTATGCTAAACTTAGAGAAAGGAGCAGAATGAAAAACCAATATTTTTTCTTTACACAGCCCAGCAAGTGAGGTTACAATAAGTAAAAGTATTTATAGAGGGAGGACATCAACATGGATGTAAAAGAACAAATAACAAAAGTGGTAGAGAAAATCACCAAGGACAAAGATTTGCAGGAGCAGTTTCAGAAGGAGCCTGTGAAAGCATTGGAAAGTGTACTTGGTGTAGACCTTCCCGATGAAATGGCGGAGCAGGTGATTCAGGGTGTCAAGGCAAAGCTTACAGCAGATAAAGTATCTGGTGCTGTGGATGCGTTGAAGGGTTTCATAAAAAAATAAAATTATATAAAAGGAATGAACAAGATAGGGAACTGACAAAAACCTATGGAACGGGAAATTGATTTAAAACAAATATCTGATGGAAAACGCTATTCGGCAAATGATATGGTAAAGGCAGGCTGCAATGATTGTGCAGGCTGCTCTTTATGCTGCCAGGGAATGGGAGATTCCATTATTTTAGATCCTTATGATCTTGACAGTCTGGAAAAAGGGCTGGGCGTTACTTTTGAAAAATTAATGCAGGAGGATAAAATAGAGCTGAATGTGGTGGATGGCATTATTCAGCCTAATATAAAAATGCAGGATGAGTCTGCCGGAAGCAGTGACAGCAGATGCGCATTTTTAAGTAAAGAGGGAAGATGCACCGTCCATTCCTTTCGTCCCGGATTTTGCCGGATGTTTCCTTTGGGAAGAATTTATGAGGAGGAGAGCTTTCACTATTTCCTACAGGTGCATGAATGTCCCTATCCCAATAAGACCAAGGTGAAGGTAAAAAAATGGCTGGGGATACCAAATTTGTCTGAATATGAAAGCTATGTTAAGCGGTGGCACTATTTTTTAAAGGATATGCAGAAAGTCATAAAGGAAGCGGAAAATGATGCTGTGATAAAAAACATAAACATGCATTTGCTGCAGCAATTTTACATAAAACCTTACAGTGGCGATTTCTTTTTGGAATTTGATCAGCGTATGAATGAAGAGAGATCAGTTTTTATGCATGGAACAGGAACATGAGAGGAAGGGAGAAAGGTTGAATAAAAATGAAACAGCTGGAACAGGCAAAATTATTTCAAACGATTACAAAGGCAGAGCTTGAGCGTATTTTAAAGTGCTCTAAGGCAGTGACGAAAAAATATCCTTCCGGAACTTATGTTTTTGAACAGGAAGAGGTTCCATCCAAGCTGTTTCTTCTTCTGGAAGGTCAGATACAGATTTGTAAAGACTTTACTTCTGGAAAGCGTGATGTGCTTTATCTGGTGGAGGCAGGAAATGTTTTTGGAGAAATTTTTCTCTTTGGTGACAGGAAGAGGTACTGGTATGATGCAGTGGCGGTGACGGATGTGACTGTGCTGGAGATGCCCTGGGATTTCTTTTACCATTTTTGCTCCAATGCCTGCGATCATCATAAGCAGTTGACACAAAATATGCTGGAAATTCTATCAGAGGATAATTTTAAGATTACCAGAAAGCTTCATATTGTCAGTACATCCTCCCTGAGAGAGAGAATTGCCATTTGGCTCATTGATTCTATGGATGAAAAAGGAAACGTTATGCTTAAAATGAACAGAGAACAGCTTGCTGATTTTTTGGGAGTTGCCAGACCGTCTCTATCCAGGGAACTTATGCGGATGCAGAAAGATGGTTTGATCAAAGTAGACCGAAAAATGATTACGGTCTGCGACAGGGAAGCATTGGAATTTTTACTTGTTTAGATATTTAAAAATTTTTTCTAATCCGTAACTATAGTTACGGATTTTTTTGTGTAAAAACAGTATGATGAATTCACAGTAAACAAACAACTACTTTTGTAAAGTAAAGCAAAAATATTTGGGAAGAGAAGAAAAAGAGAGGAGCGATTATTATGGCAAATGTAAACACAGCACAGGTAGATAACTTAGTAAACCTTTTAGATGGATATGCAGGAAAAGGCGGCCATCATTTAAATGTTAATGTATTAAACAGAGATATGCTCTTAGATGCTCAGAAGCATCCTGAGAAATACCCTCAGCTTACCATCCGCGTGTCTGGTTACGCAGTTAATTTTATCAAGCTTACACCGGAACAGCAGGCAGATGTTATTTCCAGAACATTCCATGAGGCAATGTAAATAATTAATATATGGGTTAAAAGGATCTTTGCTGAAACCAATGCGTTATCTGCATTACAGTTTTAGCAAAGGTCCCTTTTTTCTTTCCGCAGGCAGCGAGCCAAGTAGCTGCTTATGGCAGCCTAAAACTCCATCCGTTCCAGAAGATCCGCCCATGCTTCATCATCAATCTCTTCATTACGAAATAGTTTTCTTTTGTCAGCATCTGTAATCTGCCGGATGACTCTGCATGGGTTTCCGGCAGCAATGCTCCAGTCAGGAATGTCCTTTGTCACTACACTGCATACACCGACAACTACATTATTTCCGATCCGTACACCAGGACAGACAACGGTATTTCCGCCTAGCCACACGTTATCTCCTATCATCTCTTCGCTCCCTGTTTGCCATAATAAACCTCCATAATCAGTAATTGGTTATTTATAAAAGCTTTAGATTAAGTTAATCACGTTTTTATTCAAAATTCTTTCAAGATAGTTTATAATAATATAACAATATAACAATCCCCTGTTCCCAGCTTATGTGAATTTATTTGTATTTTGTTGTCTCCAGAGTTGTTGCAGGGAAATCAATGGTTTTATCAGAATTATATTGAGAAAATCGCAGAAAATCATACCTATCCTTATTTGTTTTAGATTGCAGCGGCTGGCAGAGCATTATTTTAAAAAAGCTGAATGAAATTTATCTTTCTTTTTACAAAGATGTTAATAAAGAAAATGCTATGGAGTTATTGCCCTATTTTCAGGTGATAGCAGATTTTTCTTTGATCTTGAAATTGCTATATGAAAATCTTCAATTGGAGGAGCAGGTCCTGCCTGGAGAACCCTTGGAACTGTCTTCGTTAAAAAGTATGATTACATATATTGAAGAGCACTTTATGGAGCGGATCACTCTAAAGGAAATTTCAGCCGCCGGTGCCTGCTGCATTAGCCGCTGCTTGAGTCTGATGCAAGCATTACAGAAATCGCTTACGAATATGGGTTTTGCGGGGCAAGCTATTATTGTGAAACCTTTCAAAAATATTATGGGGTATCTCCATTGAAATACAGGAAAAAAATAAAAGCAGGGTGATTTAAACCGAAGGAAAGGTTGAATAAAAATGGGATCATTTGTAGAATTTAGAGATGTGGGAAAAACCTATCACATGGGGGAAGTGGATATTGAGGCTCTTAAGGGAGTGAATTTTGTAATTGAAAAGGGAGAGTTCTGCGTCATAGTGGGAGCCTCCGGCGCAGGAAAAACAACGATCGGGAGAGTGAGGGGAGTACGGATGTGGTAAGAGTGCATATGAATGTAGAAGAACCGAAACAACCAGATTTCAGGCTGTTTTTGTAATACGCAAAGGAGCGCTTTCGAATGAGAGAGACTTTTTGGAAAAACTCTGGCTATATGCGACGG
>ERZ808044.1444-NODE-1444-length-12939-cov-3.866817_pt1 | contig 12939 bp, 11 predicted proteins | sample MGYA00380195_ERZ808044 | MGnify/ENA primary metagenome ERZ808044 (study PRJEB31490, sample SAMN06133423) | mouse gut metagenome | isolation source: Z7_2 | host: mice | place: China: Chengdu | collected 2015-05 ...
CTCCAGAAAGTCATTTTCCTTCTTTAAACGGCGGATTTCTTTTTCCTGTTCCTTAACCTGCTGGCGGAGCTGAAGAAGTTCCTCGTTAAGCGTCATGGCGCTTTGCGGGGTTTGTGAACCTGCCCCAAGGTCGAGGCTGCCAAGGCGGTTGGCCCGTACCCAGCCATACATGGTATTCTTTGGAACCTCCAGTTCTTTAGCGGCCTTTGCTTGCCAGAATTTGAGCGTGACAGTTTAAAAGGATTTGCGAAACTGACAAAAAAGGGGAGCTGCAAAGCAGGATTGACCGCAAGAACGAGGAAATAGACTTTCTGAATATGCGGGATTTACTATAACTATTGATTATGCTCAGGAGGTATTTTAGATGAAAGTAGACAGAATATTAGAAATTATTGTTTATTTAATCAATCATAACAACGTTCCAGCCAGTTATTTGGCAGAGCGTTTTCATGTATCTGTCAGAACAATACAACGAGATATGGTCAGTATTTCTTCAATCGGTATACCTGTTTATTCAGAAGGGGGAAAGTACGGGGGATATTCTATTTTACCAACTTACAAAATGAGAAATAGTAATATCAGGAATGATGAACATCAGATGATTAAAAAGGCTCTTGAAAGTCTGGCAACCTCCTATACAAGTGATACGTTAAAAGCATTGATCGAAAAATATAATGCGATCATAGAAAAAGAGGGAGGACAAAAGATATTTTGGGATTTTGGCGTAACAAGGGAAAACAGTCATGTACAAAACATGAATCATTTGTTAGAACAGGCTATTGCTGAAAGAAAGCATATTATATTTCATTACCGGAATGCAGACGGGAAAAGATCAAAACAATATATCGAACCGTTAGCGATACATTATAAGTGGTATGCATGGTATTTGTTTTCTCATTCTCCCGAAAAGAAACAGTATCGGACATTTAAAGTTGCCCGCATGCAGAATTTGTATATAGACGATACAGTTTCTGTAATTAAGCATGGAGATATAGAAAAACTTATGAAAGAATCTGAACAGGAATATTATCAGACATGTATTCACATTGAAGTGCAGTTTGACACCGAGTATACAAACCTGATGTCAGAATATTTTCCCGATTGTCCGACAGAAAAACTTACAGAAACTATGAGCCGCATTTTTATTGACGTTCCCGCAAAAGAAAGATTGTGGAAAGCATTGTTACTTAGCTTTGGAAACAAAATAAAAGTAATAGGGCCAGAGGAATATAAAAAAGAACTGATAGAAACCGCAAAAAAATTTTGGTCTAATTACGACATATAGATGTCGCGGGTATCCTGTATAATACAATAAAAATAATACAGGAGGAATTGCACTTTATGAACAAAGAAGAATTATTTACACCGATCAGAGAAAAGTATGATGAATTAAAAAAGGCTTTAAAGGGCACTGACCTTGGAAAAATAAGAGAACTGACCTTGGAAGTCCATGCCATGGTACACCCTGCTGAAATATCCGGAAGAACCGAAAAGACAATTGCGGATTATGTTCTGGAGTATATGTTGATGGGAAACCAGAATGTTATCGTGCCGAGAGAGTGCAATTACACAGATCTGCATTATGCAGGAACGAGAAAAGTTCCCATGGCTTGGCAGTTCTGGCATACATACCGTATTGAAGATTTGGTAAGCAATATTTTAATGGTAAATCAGAATCAGATCTTTAACAAAGAATGGCAGGAACAAATTGGTGCTTCCATTACAGACACTGGAAATGCGCTGGAATTTAATGAAGCAGTGGAATTTGCAGAAGGGATAAATGTATACGCGCTTCGCGACTATATGATCACAGTGGGCAAGAATACACGCTGCATATTGGAAAATTTAACTTTGAAACAGATACAGTCTATGGTGCCGGAAGAATGGGTAATGAGAATATTGGAAGAAGGTGGTGTGACTACAGATTTTCGCTCTGTATGGTTGCTGGTATTTTGGGGACGATTGACGAGGGGTGGTATGATTTTAACTCCAATGACAGATCATCATATGATGCATTTACCTCCCTGCTTGAATAATCTGCCGATTTTACATTAATTAATAAACGAGTACTTCTCAAGAATGTGTAAGATTTAGTCTGGATAAGTTTATTTGCAGTGAACATATACCTGCTGAAAATGCACAAATACAACGAATTGATACTCAAATTCGCAAACATGATAATATAGATACAAGAAAGAAGAAGGAACTTCTTATCAAAGAATTACAATGGTGCAACGAATATTCTTGCATATTTAAGCGGCTCGTCTATTGCCAGAGCATTTAAGGCACATTCCGATCCGGGAGTGGTTTTCAATCCTTCTTCTGTTTTATTGCAGTCTATCCGTAAGAAGTAACCTGCATAGGTGTATACGTCAATGCTGTTATGGTGCATATTGTAGGTTGCATTAATAATATTTATTTTTATTTGTCCTCTTTTCGTTGTTTTTTGAAAGTATTTCAATCAGTACCAATTCCCGTATATTTTGTGCTATAATGTTTTATGCGATTTTATTTCCCTCATTTTTTTCCTTATCAGGGTTCACAATGCCCTGTGGGAAGATATAACACAAGGGAAAGCTCATCTGCGATAAACAAAAATCATCAAATCACAATCGGAATTTTCAGATAGGAACAAACATAATGAATAATAAAAAAAGACGTAAAATTGCAGAAGGTAATACGGCTGAGATTTTTGAAATCGATGAGAAAAAAGTACTAAAATTATTTAAAATGGGTTATTCGAAAAGTACTGTACAGCATGAATATGACAATTATCGTATGGTAAGCAGGGTAATGGAGAATATACCCAAACTGTTTGAATTTGTAGAGGAAAATCAACAATTTGGATTTATAATGGAAAAGGTTCAAGGAAAAAGTCTTGCATCGCTGATGTTGGATGACTATACTTTTGGACAGGCAATGGAGATATTTACAAGTCTCCACAAAAACTGGCTTACGAAAACTATGGATGGAGCAGTTTCGTATACAGAATGGATGCTGCATATGCTCAATGGAAAATCAAATGGCGTGGTAGATAAGATAAAAAATTTACCTTCAGGAAGCAATTTATGCCATGGGGATTTCCATCCATATAATATCATTCTTACCTCCGAAAGAGATTCTGTTATAATTGACTTTGCAAATGTTTGCAAAGCTCCAAAAGAATATGATGTAGCAAGAACATATTTCTTGTTAAAGCAGGCAGATATAGAAAAAACAGTTGCTGAATTATACCTGAAGAAAATGCAGATGGAATATAGTGACATACGGGTATATATTGAGGTCTTAGAAATTCTGCGTCGATATGAATTATAAATTCGAATTCCAGTTTGTCGGAGCAAAACGGAAAAATCATATTGACAAAATCAAACTGTATGAGGACTTGGCAAGGGAAAAACTCATACCCAGATATGGGAAACGATTCTCTCCCATATCCAGCGGGAGCGCCATACCATTTTCGAAGAGGAATACAAGGTCATGCGATAACAGGTACACTACCACCTCCTGTTCCTTTTCTCTTTCAAGAAGTACAGCCGCTGCTTTCTGCGCCACAGGATACGCCTGCATCTCTGCCCGTGCTTTTCGGTAAGCCGGGTATAACTGCTGAGACGCAGCGGCGGGGAGGGCCTTCCCCCGATCATTCTGTATGGATATTCCCCGACCAGGGGGAGGCAGCAGCCCCACCGTGAAAATCATCTTATTTTTCTTTTCGCAGGATCTGATATATGACGCTTTGGGAGCCATCGGCACGTACCCCTGTAAGAGTGAGGGAATTGCAGGTTCCCAGCGTGTCCAGGGGGATGATTGCGGTAAAGCCGCTCTCCAGATAATCCTCCCTTCCCAATACCCCCGCCACATCTGTCCGGGGCGTCTTTTGGACGTCCACCATGGCGCCGTCTATCTCCAAGAGATATCCGGCAAAGGGCGCGTCGGCTTCCGGGTCCACACACCATCCGAAAAATTTGATATCCTGATCCAATACATGTATATTATCCAGATAGAAAAGCTGCTCCTGGGACACTGCCACATCATAATTCTCAAAAGGACAGATAAAGAAGATATGCTTGTCCATCTGAACGGGGATATACCCGATCCGCGTCAAAAATTCGATGGAGGGCTGGTCCAGATTAGACACCACATAGTTATTCCGAACCAGAACTTTCTCGGGAAATTCGTTGATGGAGTCCTTTCCGAAAGTCTGGATGCCGTTGACGGGGATATTCATCTCATAAGGACTTACCCGGAACGACCACAGATAGTACATATAATTACTGGGATAGCATATGCCCCGGGAGGCCCAGCTTTGGTCCCGATGTTCCTCCAGAAAGGCAGGGATATCATCATAAGTCTCATAAAACAGCCAGTTCATGGGATAGGCCAGCCGATTGTAATCCGTAAAATAGTAATGGGCGAAGGACAAAAAGGAGACGGCGTAAAGGCTTGCCAGTATTCCCCCAAAGGCACGTTTCTGCCATATTTTTTTCAGGCAGTTCCAGACCCGGCAGATGCCTGCGGTGATCAGGTACAGATAAGCCATGAAAATGCCGATCATCCGGGTGGTGTTGGGAGTGGACCATCCTTTCAGGATACATCCCATGACAAATTCCCCCAACAGCCAGAAGAGTACGGGAGTGGCGTAATCCAACTGTTTTTGCCGCAGGGAAAGCCAGGTTTCCCTGGCGGTTTTCACCAGGCCGATGAAAAGGAAGGGCAGAGAAATATAATACAGAGTCCCATACCGGGAAAAAGTATTATAAGTCAGATTGTCAAAGAACAGAGTGTTGGTAAACATCTGCTTCAAATTGCGGAACAGATCTTGAAAGCCCAGTTCTGCGGAACGGTATTTTTCCAGACGGGTGAGGGTAAAGGGGCCCAGGCGCATTTCCGGCAGAGAAAAGGCGTTGATGATCTGTACCATAAGCAAAGGGGCGGCCAGCAGGCCCAGGGGCAGGAGCAGCAGGAGCAATTTGCGAAGGCGTATTTTTCCCAGTCGAATACCGTATCCGAGCCAGAGGAGCAGATAGAGGGGCAGGACAATATACATAAGGGCATAGGTGTAGAGGGAAAGCCCCATAACGATGCCGGCCAACAGGTAATATTGCCATTTTTCCGTCTCAAGGGCTCTGGCGGTGGTATACAGCACTGTGATGGAAGCCGACAGCATCAGATGGCTTTCCAGTCCAAAGCGCTGGGTCATGGTAAAGACGGGCAGGATGGCATACAGGCATAAAAAGAGCAGGGGGACCTCCTTTCCCTTCCATTTCCTGCAGGCATAGAGATAGCCAAAGAAGGCGGCGGTCAGGGAGGAGAGAGCAATGCCCATTCGGACCGTCAGCTTGGATGCGCCGAACAGCCGGAAAAACAGGGCGGTAATATAGGTATACAGCGCATTCTGCCCGTCTCCGTAATTGGTAAAATAGACAGGATAACTTTTGATATAGCGGTCAACGCCGTAATTTGCTATGCTGTAAGCGTCATAGGCGGAGCCCACCTCATCCACATACATGCCGTAAGGGATCTCCGTCAGTTTATAGAAATGAAGAAAAAGAATCATGGCAGTCAGAATTCCCAGGCTGACATATCGGAACAGTTTGCGGCGGTTTATATGTTTCAACATTTTTCCCTCTCTTTCAACCGATTATCATCTCCCGCAGTGTTTGGGCGTGGGCGTCATAAAGCCGCAGTTCCTTATAGGTGGAAAGCAGCTGGTTCATACCCTGGACCGGGTCGTCCCCCTCCAAGCCCAGGGCCTTTTTCAGTGTATATTCCAGCCAGCCCAGCATCCCGTCATAGCTGCAGGCAAAAACAGGCGTCCAGTCCACTTCCCTCAAATCCATGTATTGCCGGTACTCCTGTAAGATTGCCTGGCAGAGGCAGGGGTCATATCCGCCGCTTTCTTCCCGTCCCCAGTAATTGAGTACTTCCAGCAGTTCCTGCCAGGGGTTCACATATCCGGCGGCTTCCCAGTCGATGATCAGGGGGTCGGTTCCCTGCCAAAGGATATTCTTGGGGTCCAGGTCCCGGTGGCTGATCACCTGGCGGGACTGCAGCGTTTTCATGGCGTCCACTGCCGCCCGGTCCCAGCGCAGCAGATCCGGCAGCATGGCTTCATAATCAAAGCGCCAGGAAGCCTGTTGCTGCCCGGCTAGGGAGAGATAGCCCTGCCAGTCATAGAGAGGCCGCATCCCCTCCTCTTTCTCCGGCAGTTCTCCAATCTCCTTTGGCTGAAGATCCGCGTGATGGATCAGTCCCAGTATGCGGCCCACCCTGCGGCAATGTGTGACGCCGATATCCGGCGCAAACAGGGAACGGGCCTCCAGCCAGGGGTAAACAAGGGCATACTGGGGAACATTATTTCCCTTAAGGACAAGTATATGCTGCCCCTGGAACTTCAGTGCGGGCACTGCGGGTATGGCGTCCCCGGACTGAGAGGTTCCGAAACCGGTATCCTCTTTCCGGCCGTATGCGGCCATGGCTTCGGCGATTCGTTCGGAAGTCGTCATGTTCCGCAGGGCCGCCGGCCTTTTCATGATATCCGGATTAAGCAGCTTTACGGCATAGGCCCCTCGGTCCGTGACCACATGGTACATGCGGTGCAGCAGCCCCCCCTCTGCGGGCAGGGCTTCTCCCTGCATTTTTCCCAGACAATATTTTTCACATAAAGAAGTCAATGTATCCTGCGTCTGCATTTTCAGACCTCCCGGTAAGTTTCTGTAACCCTGCCCAGTATAGCACATCTGCGGCGGGAAAACCAGTGGAATAAGGTTGCACCTGCAGACTCTTCCTTATATAATAGCGTTAAAGCATTGGATAACCGAAAGGGTATTTTTGCCGGACTGCAACTGCGGGTTGACAAAAAAACGGGAAAATGTACTGCGCGCTTGGTGGTTGTCAACCGGGGATTTTGCTAGAATACAGGGGACAAAACGGCATACCGCCGAATCTAAATTTAAAGAGAAAGCAGGAGGTTCAGAATGATTCTGGCAGAGAAAATTACGTATTTAAGAAAGCAGAAAGAATGGTCTCAGGAAGAATTGGCGGATCAGATGGAAATATCCAGGCAGTCCGTATCTAAATGGGAATCGGGGGCGTCCATACCGGAACTGGATAAAATCATCAGAATGAGTATGATATTTGGCGTCAGCACCGATTTTTTGTTAAAGGATGAGTATGACATAGACGTCATTTCTAAAAACGGGCAGGAAGGAGAACTTAAAGAGGCGGAACTGCCGGAAATTTCTGCGGAAGGGGACAGAGATCTCCGGAAAGCACGTTCCCTCTCTCTGGAAGAAGCCAATACCTATTTGGAGACTGTGCGGAAAACCAGTTATCCCATCGCCACAGGGGTGCTGATCAGCATTCTCTCCCCCATCAGCCTGTTGCTTATGGGCGGCTGGTCGGAATACGGACCGGTGGCTGTCACAGAGAACATGGCGACGGGACTTGGAGTGGTTATCCTGCTGCTGATGGTGGCAGGGGCCGTGGTATTGTTCTTAATATACGGTATGAAGCGGGAGCGCTATGAGTATCTGGAAGAAGAGGAAATTCAACTGCAATACGGCGTTGGGGGCATCGTGGAGAAGCAGAAGGAGGCCTATACCCGCCGCTATCAGATAAAAACGGTGCTGGGCGTGGTCCTGTGCATTTTCAGCGTGCTGCCCCTTATGTTCGCCGCAGGACTGGACGCCCCGGAGATCTGTCTGATATACTGTACATGTGTACTTCTGGCCATTGTGTCCCTAGGGGTTTTCCTGTTGGTGCAGACGGGCAGTATCTGGGAAAGTTTTCAGAAACTGCTGCAGGAGGGGGAATATTCTGCGGAAAAAAAGAAAGAACGTCGAAAATATAGCCCTTTGGCCGGCGCATACTGGTGCCTGGTGGTAGCCGTCTATCTGTGCGTAAGCTTTTATGATAACAGGTGGGGAGATACCTGGCTCATCTGGCCGGTGGCCGCATTACTTTTTGTGGCACTGCTGGGTATATACCGGGCAGTGATCCGGAGCCGCGGCAGGAAGTAGACCCATGGAACGGCAACGGGGGCGAAAGCCCCCCTGCATAAAGCGGTCGTGACCTGTTTTTCTTCGTATTCATACCTCCAAATGACATATCTTTTCCAAATAAAAAGGATGATGAAATTGGCTCGTTGCTTTTTTTACCTTTTTATAATATAATCAAAAATATATCACGACTTGCGAGGTAATAAACGAAATGAAGAACAGAAATTTACGAGTACTTGTGACCATTTTTGTTTTGATGTTCATACTGTGCGGAGGCATATATATGGTGTTGATGAGCCGTATGATGGGGGCCAGCAGGGATACGGCCATGGAGATCAGCGACTTTTATATGGAGCGGATGAATTTACAGATCATCAGCCATTTTGATACCACCGTAGACATTAAGCTGGCTCAGGTGGAAAGTATCATAAAGACCATGCCGCCGGAGGGAGAACTGCAGGGAACGGAACTGCGGGAGGCCATGGCTGTCAGCGGCGCTGCCAGAGACTTTATCTTTCTGGCGCTGTTGGCCGAGGACGGGAGTTTGGAATTGATCCTGGGTGAGGAAGTGGTGATGGCGGATGAGGAGCCTTTTCTCGCTTCCCTGAAGGACGGAAACAATAAGATTGCCGCGGCGAGAATGAAAGGTCTTGCCGAGGAGATTGTGGTACTGGGGGTTCCCTGCGCCTATGACATGGGGAATGGGGAGAAAAGCATTGCAATGGTGGCGGGCATTAATGTGGATTATGTCAATACCACCCTCTTTATGGACAGCCAGAGCCAGGAGACTTATTCCCATATTATAAGGAGAAACGGTGACTTTGTGATAAGGAGCGGGTCTGCCGTGCGGGACAATTATTATGAACGCCTGAGAAATGTCGTTTTAGATACGGATGAGTGCGGAGCGGAAGTCTATGTTAAGATGATCCAGGATGCCATAGACAATAAGTCCTTCACCAATTTTTCCGCATCCACCACCGAGGGAACTAAATATGTGTATGTGGTGCCCCTTCCCTACTCTGAATGGCATCTGGTTACAGCCATGTCCTATGAGGCGCTGAGCGGTATCATACAGAAAATGGACAGGGAGAGTTTGAAGGAATTCCTGGCCGCCATTGGTTTGATGTATGTGATTTTTGTTGTAGCATTCATTCTCTTTTACAGAATCATGAGGTCGCAGTATCTTGCGGTTAGAGAAGCCAGAAACGAGGCGATCCGGGCCAATAAGGCCAAGAGTGAGTTCCTGTCCAACATGAGCCATGACATCAGAACGCCCATGAATGCCATTGTGGGTATGACGGCGATCGCCACGGCCAACCTGGAGGACCGCCAGGCATTGTCCAACTGTCTGAAAAAGATAACGCTGTCCAGCCGCCATCTGCTGGGACTGATTAACGATATTCTGGATATGTCCAAGATAGAAAGCGGTAAGATGACGCTTAACCTGGATATGATATCCCTGCGGGAAACCATGGACAGTATCGTGACCATTATCCAGCCCCAGATAAAATCTAAGAACCAGTTGTTTGATGTATTTATCTCCAATATTCTGGCGGAGGATGTATACTGTGACGGGGTGAGGCTGAACCAGGTGCTGATTAATTTCCTGTCCAATGCCTATAAGTTTACGCCCGAGGGAGGGGAAATCCATGTCTATCTCAGCCAGGAGGAGTCGCCGAAAGGGGACAATTTTGTGCGGGTGCACTTCCGGGTAAAGGACAGCGGTATGGGTATGACGCCGGAGTTCCAAAAGAAGATTTTTGAGTCCTTCTCCCGGGAAGACAGCACCCGGGTACATAAGACGGAGGGTACAGGGCTGGGCATGGCCATCAGCAAGTATATTGTGGACGCCATGGACGGAACCATAGAGGTGCAGAGCGAAGCCGGCAAAGGCACGGAGTTCCATGTCATCCTGGACCTGGAGCGGGCTGACGTGAAAGAGTCCGAGATGATCCTTCCCAGCTGGAATATGCTGCTGGTGGACGACGATGAGCAGCTATGCAGGGAGACGGCGGATAAACTGGCGGAGCTGACGATTCACTGCGACTGGGTTTTGGACGGCCGGTCCGCCATCGAGATGGTGGAGGCTCACCACAGGCAGCATGATCCCTATCAGATTGTCCTGCTGGATTGGCGCATGGAGGGGATGAACGGGATAGAGACCGCCAGGGAACTGCGGGATAAGTTTGGAGAGGAGATGCCCATTCTTCTGATCTCGGCATACGATTGGGGCGATATTGAGGAGGAGGCCCGGGAGGCAGGGATCTGCGGATTCATCTCAAAGCCTCTGTTCAAGTCCACCCTCTATCACGGGCTGCTGCAATATATGGATCCCGGCGAGAATGAGGAGGAGAACCAGAAGGCTCCCGCCAGGGATTTCAGCGGGGTCAGAGTCCTGCTGGCGGAAGATAACGATATCAACTACGAGATTGCGAACGAATTACTGTCCAATATTGGCATGGAGATTGAGTGGGCGCAGAACGGGCAGATTTGTGTGGACATGTTCCAGAAATCTCCTGAAGGGTATTATGATGCCGTCCTGATGGATATCCGTATGCCGGTTATGACGGGCTACGAGGCAGCCCGCCAGATTCGGCAGCTGGAGCGAGGGGACGCTGAGCTGCCCATCATCGCCATGACGGCGGACGCTTTTTCGGAAGATGTGAAAAAGTGCAAGGAGTGCGGTATGAACGATCACACCTCCAAGCCCATCGACATGGATGTGCTGACGCGGCTGCTGGCCAAATATCTGCACAGGTCGTAAAAAGGCGCACTGATGAAGGACTGGACGCGGAAGCGGCCGGGCATTCATCACTGAAAAGTGTGGCAGGAGGGAACATACGGAACTAAAAAACAGTATGTTCCCGTAAGGCGCACTGATGAAGGACTGGACGCGGAGGCGGCCAGGCATTCATCACTATGGTGTGTGGCAGAAGGGAACATACGGAACTAAAATAGGAGGTAGCGGGATGGAGTACAGGAGACTGGGTAAAACGGGATTGATGGTCAGCGAGATTGGTTTCGGCGGAGAGTGGCTGGAGCGGATGGATCTGGAGGGCTGCCGGGCCATCTTCGAGGCCTGTCAGGAACAGGGAATCAACATTTTGGACTGCTGGATGTCCGAGCCCAATGTGAGGTCCGCCATCGGGGAGTGCATCAGGGGAAACAGAGAAAAGTGGTATATCCAGGGCCATATCGGCTCCACCTGGCAGGAAGGCCAGTATGTGCGTACCCGTGATCTGCCCAAAGTACAGGCAGCTTTTGAGGATCTGCTTGCTAGGCTCCAGACGGATTACATAGATTTGGGCATGATCCACTATGTGGACTCGGAGAAAGAGTGGGACGAGATCCAGGACAGCCCTTTTATGGACTATGTGTATGAATTGAAAGAAAAGGGAATCATAAGACATGTGGGTTTAAGTTCTCACAATCCCAAAGTGGCCAAAAAGGCGGTTCTCTCCGGCAAGATTGAGATGCTCCTCTTTTCTGTCAACCCCGCCTTTGACCTGGTGCCTCCCACAGAGAATCTGGACGATTATTTTGCGGAGCAGTATGATGCCTCTCTGGCGGGCATGGACCCGGAGCGGGCGGAACTGTATCAACTGTGTGAGCGGCAGGATGTGGGTATCACGGTGATGAAAGGCTATGCGGGCGGACGTCTTTTTGATGAAAAGGCATCTCCCTTCGGAGTGGCGTTTACACCGGTCCAGTGTATTCACTATGCGCTGACCAGACCGGCAGTGGCCAGCATCATGGCTGGATTCTCCCAGCCCGGACATGTGGCGGCTGCGGTGGCCTACGAGACGGCTGCAGAGGAAGAGAAGGATTATGCCAGTGTGCTGGCGGCTGCGCCCCATCACGCCTATGGCCAAAAATGCATGTACTGCAACCACTGCAAACCCTGTCCTATGGACATTGACATAGCCATGGTCAACAAACTTTATGATCTGGCGGTCATGCAGGAGGAAGTGCCTGCCTCCGTAAAAGCCCATTACAGGGCGTTGGAGAAAAACGCTTCCCACTGTATCGCCTGCGGAAGCTGTGAGAGCAGATGTCCTTTTGCAGTGGGGATCGTGGAGCGGATGGCAAAGGCCAGGGAACTGTTTGCCGATTGAGCCGGAACGGAGAGGAGAGAACTTATGGAGAGAATCAAATTACAGCAGCTTAACGACCATATTTTTTCCATGGACGATGCAGGGGAAGCCGTGGGATATTTGGTAGTGGGAGAAAAGAAAGCCCTGGTGATCGACACCATGAACGGCTATGAGGATGTAAAAGCCGTGGCAAGGTCCGTCACGGATCTGCCTCTTATGGTGGTGAACACCCATGGACATTGCGACCATATATACGGCAATATTTATTTTGAGGAGGCATATCTGCATCCGCTGGATATGGAACTGGCCCGGCAACATTCGGGATTTGACGGTTTTGTAAACAGGATGAAGGAGCGCGGGCTGTGCATGCCGCCGTTTCGCCCCATTGCCCACGGCGATGTGATAGATCTGGGAGGATTGACTTTAGAGGTGGTCCATCTGCCCGGACATACCCAGGGGAGCATATTGCTGCTTCTGCGGGAGGACCGGGTACTGTTCACCGGGGACGCAATCAATACCCATCTGTGGATGCAGTTGGAGGATAGTTCCTCTCTTCCGGATTTTCTGCAGGCGCTTGACAAGGTGATGTATCTGAAAGAGCAGGCAGACTATATCCTGCACGGTCACTATGGGCAGTTTTTGCCCATATCTCTCATGGAGCGGCTGCGGGAGGGCGTGTCGGAACTCTGCCGTGGGGAGACCGGGGATGACCAGGACTATCAGTTTTTCGGGGGCCCTGCCAGGCAGCACCTTTATGACGGTGGGAAAGCATTGATTGTTTATCCGAAGAAATAACCGTCAGGTAAGGAATGAAATGAAAGTTTGGTGTGTTATGCTGGCCGTTGCCA
>ERZ808044.1449-NODE-1449-length-12879-cov-3.063662_pt1 | contig 12879 bp, 14 predicted proteins | sample MGYA00380195_ERZ808044 | MGnify/ENA primary metagenome ERZ808044 (study PRJEB31490, sample SAMN06133423) | mouse gut metagenome | isolation source: Z7_2 | host: mice | place: China: Chengdu | collected 2015-05 ...
ATACAAAAGGCGGAAAATACGATTGTTCCATTTGCATGGGGGGATAAATGTATTATGGACATAGTATGGAATACTGTTGGCATAGGATTTTATTTATGGTTTGTGATTGTGATCTGCGTAAGTTCTGTTTTTGCTTCTGAGTACGAGTCGGGGGCAGCCAGCCTTTTACTTACTACCAAATACGGAAAGGACCGACTCGTCTGGTCTAAAATTGCTGCTTCAGTACTTTTTGCAGCAGGATACCATTTTATGGGAACTGTGCCAGCAGTGTGTGTAATAGGCGTCCTTTTTGGATTTTCAGGAATCAACCTGCCGGTTCAGGTTTGGAATTCTGTGATTCCTTATAATCTGACGACAGGGCAGGCATGTTTTGCCTATCTGGCAATTCTTTTGCTGCTTGGTATTACAATTACCCTTTTTTTACTTTTTTGCTCCGCAAGGATTAAGTCTTCTTTAGCAACGCTGGTAATTGGAATGACAGTCCTGATTGGACCGGCCTTCTTTCCTATGAGCAAAAGCAGTGGGCTATGGAATCACATTAATTATTTGTTTCCTGTAAGGGCGGTGGACTTAAAAGAGATACTGGGCTCCTATGTAAGTTATAGGGCAGGAGACTGGGTGATTCCTTATGTGGAAATGATAGTGCTTGTCTATACAGCAATTGGAATAGCCGCTCTTATTTCTACACGGAAGGGTTTTATAAAGGTAAAGTAAAAATATTTGAAAGAGTGCGCATTAGATGGTATGATAAAACAATGATTATAATACACAGGGAAGCAGTGCAAAAATCATACTGATGTGCTGATGTTTTACACATAAATTTGTGCCGCTTCGGAATGGAGATGAAAATGCGCAGTACTTTTTCGGGAAAAGTGGGATATGTTCTGGCAGTTGCCGGTTCAGCAGTAGGGCTTGGAAATATATGGAGGTTTCCTTACCTGGCAGCAAAGTATGGGGGAGGTATTTTTCTGCTTACCTATCTTATTTTAATGCTGACCTTTGGCTATACATTAATTGTTTCGGAAACCGCCCTGGGACGTATGACGAAAAGAAGCCCAGTGGGGGCTTTTGAAACCTTTGGAAAAAAGCTTCCTTTTAAAATCGGCGGCTGGATCAATGCGGTGATCCCCATGTTGATTGTACCCTATTACAGTGTAATCGGCGGCTGGGTGGTTAAGTATTTGTTTGAATATCTGCGGGGAAGTACAGTGGTTTTGGCCGAAGATACTTACTTTACTGATTTTATTACGGATGGGTTCCAGGCTGAACTCTGGTTTCTTTTATTTAGCCTTGCAGTGGTGTTTGTACTTTTTGCAGGGGTAAAGCAGGGGGTGGAACGGGTTTCCAAGGTGATGATGCCGGTGCTTGTGATACTGGCCATTTTTGTGGCGGGATATTCCATGACAAGAAAAGGTGCATGGGAAGGAGTAAAATATTTTCTGATTCCCAATTTGGAGAATTTTTCGTGGATGACGGTGGTTGCCGCTATGGGGCAGATGTTTTATTCCCTGTCTATTGCTATGGGGATTTTATATACGTATGGTTCTTATTTGCAAAAGGATGTTGATATTGAAAAATCTACCAATCAGGTGGAGGTGTTTGATACGGCAATTGCCATGCTGGCAGGGCTGATGATTATTCCTGCGGTTTTTGCCTTTTCAGGCGGTGATCCGGATACGCTGAATGCCGGTCCTTCTTTGATGTTTATTACCATACCCAAGGTGTTTGCAAGCATGGGATTCGGAACCGGAGCGGGAATCATGTTTTTCCTGCTGGTGCTGCTTGCAGCATTGACCAGTGCCATTTCACTGGCGGAATCCGGCGTCTCTACTTTTGAGGATCAGTTTGGCTGGAGCCGCCATAAAGCAGCAGCATTTATGGGGATTATCATTATTTTATTAGGCTCGGCATCGGCACTTGGTTTTGGCGTACTGGATTTTGTGTCTTTGCTTGGCATGTCAATCTTAGATTTCTTTGATTTTATGACAAACTCGGTTATGATGCCTTTAGCTGCGCTGGCAACCTGCCTTGTGATTGTCCGTGTGGTAGGGATTTCCAAAATAGCGCAGGAGGTAGAATTTTCTTCCGGCTTTAAAAGGAAAAAGATGTATTTCTTTTTTATAAAATACCTTGCCCCTGTATGCATTGTGATTATTCTGCTCAGTTCTATTGCAAATGTGTTTGGGTGGATCAGTATGTAGCTATAAAAATAGGAGTATTATGTTTTTTATAGCTTGTAGCGCAGAAAAAAGCAGTGGAGAACACAGTCTTGTGCTTATAAATAAAATGGAACTGTTGGAAACAGACGTACCATTAACATTCACAGTTTGTTACATAAATGAAATAGAAAAATTTGCATATACTGTAATAACTGTAGAAACTGCTTGACATGAAGTTTATGGTCGGGTAAGATAAATACAGTGATCGCGTTGCAGAAACCTGTGAGGCCTGCGACCGGGGGAGAGCCTGCGGGGTCTCCTCTTTTTACTTTAAGGAGATATTCAATATGCCAAAGATTTTTTTGAATTATGATTAGCAAATAGAAAAACTGAAGAATGAGAAAAATCTACGGATTGATGATACAACATATGTCAAGGATATTTTAAGGCAAACGAGCTACTATTCATTAATTGGAGGGTATAAGGATATTTTCAAAAATCCGACAACCAAAAAATATAAGGATGGAACGCGGTTTGAGGATATTTTAGAGTTATATTATTTTGATGAATCTTTAAGGCAGTTGTTTTTGAGATATCTCATAAAAGTGGAAAATGAAATAAAGTCACAAGTTTCCTACTATTTTACGGAGAAGAATGGTGAGAACCAAAAGGAATATCTTGATACTGCAAATTATAATTATGTGGGTAAGAAAAATCAAAGAGATATTAATCGTTTAATAAAAATTTTGGAAGGATATGTTACTAAACCGACGGATTATCACTATATAAATCATGCACAGAAAAAATATGGAAATGTTCCATTGTGGGTACTGACAAAGGCGTTAACATTCGGTAATATTTCAAAAATGTATATGTTGCTTCCACAAGATATACAGATTAAGGTCAGTAGAAATTATCCGTGTATCAATGAAAGCCAAATGACTTCTATGTTGGCGGTAATGGTAAAATTCAGAAACGTTTGTGCACATGGAGAGCGATTGTTTACATATAGAACCGTTGACAGCATTCCGGATTTACCAATACATAAGAAATTAGGCATAGCTCAAAAAGGCACACAATATATAAATGGAAAAAATGATTTATTCTCAGTTGTAATTGCTTTAAGGTATCTTTTAAACGATGGTTGGTATAGGGAATTTATAAAAGAACTTAAAGCTATGATTGGTAAGTATCTTAAGAAACATGACAGTATAGCAGAACAAGAATTATATGAAAAAATGGGATTTCCAGAAAACTGGAGAAAGATAACCAGGTACAGGAAATAGTAAAAATCTATTCTTAACTGTGGAGTAAACTATAGTTGACGACGCGGAAAACAAGGGGTATGCTCAAAGAAGAAAAACAAATAAGGAGAAAATGACACGTGAGCAAAATTTTGGTTTCCGGGTTAGTCAATACAGAGACTACTGTAAAGATCAAGGAATTTCCTATTCCATATTTTCCTATAGATTACCCTTTTTTTGGGGTAAATACCGGCGTGGCAGGTGTAGCTTATAATCTCTCAAAAGCCTTAAAATCACTTGGTGATCAGGTGAGGCTGATTTCCATGACGGGGAGCGACTTTGGAGGAGAATATGTAAGGAGGGAAATAGAAACAATTGGCATAGATGCCGCAAATATGCAGCAGCATCTAAGACAGACTCCAAATTCTGTTATTTTATATGATGGGGAAGGGAAAAGGCAGATCTATTGTGATCTGAAAGATATTCAGGATATGTCTTTTGACTTTCAAAAGGAAATGTATCAGGACTGTGATGTAATTATTGCGTGCAATACAAATTTTAACAGAAGCCTTCTGAAAAAAGCCAAAGCAGAGGGAAAGCTGATTGCCACAGATGTACATGTACTAAGTGACATTGAAGATGTATACAACATGGATTTTATGCAGTATGCGGATATTTTGTTTTTAAGCGACGAAGCCATAAGGATGGATGCTAAGGAATTTCTTATGGAGATAGAAAAGCGTTATGAAAATGAAATAATTGTGCTGGGACAGGGAAGCCAAGGGGCATTAATGTATGTGAAAAAAGAAGGTAAATTTTATGATTTTCCCGTCGTCAAAACCGGTAAGGTAATCAATACGGTGGGAGCAGGAGACGCATTATTTAGTGGGTTTATCCATTATTATGTAAAAGGAATTCCAGCGGCAGAGGCGTTAAAAAAAGCAGAAATCTTTGCTTCTTATAAGATAGGATTTGACGGTGCAGCCAATGGGTTTGCCGATGAGCAGAAAATAGAGGAACTGGCGGCGGAAATTGTGTTTTAGCAGAGGGGAGAGTTATGATCAGCTTTGTAAAATCAAGAATGAATCAATTTACATATAGAGAGTGGATTGGCTGGTTTGCGCATAATAATGACCAAAGATTATCCATAGACTTTTCTAAGGAAAAGGGGTTGTCGGAGGAGAAAGCTAAGTTGATTTTTCCCTCTATAAGAGAGTTTCAAAGGGGAGAAGGCTCAGACGGAAGGTACCTTTTGCAGGCGGCGGATCAATTTGCCTGCCAGACGGGGATGGAAGAATACCGTGAGGCTATGGAATGGTTTGTCAAGGAAGAAAACTGGCACTCCGCTTATTTGAGAAAATTTATGGATTACTATCACGTAGAGGTCAAAGAAAGGTCATTTTTAGATCAGATATTTCGCAGATTACGCAAGGCAGGCGGAATCAAATGTGAAGTTACCGTTTTGGTAACAGCAGAAATGATTGCCCTCACTTACTATGATGCGTTAGCAAAAAGCACGGATTCTCCTGCACTGAAAAGTATCTGTGAACAGATGCTGCACGATGAAATCCCTCATATTATGTTTCAGTCTTATACCTTAAGTTTCTTTGAAAACAGCATGAAAGATAAGCTTTTAAGAATTCTGCTGATGGAAGGGACACTGCTTTTCGTATGGGGAGCTTTCCGAAAGATCTATTTATCCGGAGGGTATGGATTTTGTAGATTTTTAAAAGAAAATTTAGGATACCTGCGTCAGTCTGTATATTTGGCACGAAGCAGAGGACAGAATTGATTTTTGAAAGGAAATCAGAGCCCTCTTCCTTTTTATAGATTTCTATGCTATTATGTTAAAGTTGAAAAAAATGTAAATTGGAGGAAGGAAACATGGAACGAGAACGTCTGGGAAGTCGTTTGGGATTTATTCTGCTTAGTGCAGGCTGTGCCATTGGCATTGGAAATGTTTGGAAGTTCCCGTATATGGTGGGACAGTATGGAGGAGGCGCTTTTGTACTGTGCTACTTATTTTTCCTGATTGTTTTGGGAATTCCTGTAATGACCATTGAATTTGCGCTGGGACGTGCATCAAGGAAAAGCCCGGTTAAACTGTATAATGAATTAGAAAAGCCCGGACAAAAGTGGCATCTGCATGGGTATGCCGCTATGGCTGGCAATTATCTTTTAATGATGTTTTATACCACGGTTGCAGGATGGATGCTCCATTATTTTTTCTATATGGCTGGAGGAACTTTTACAGGTACAGATGTAGCAGCAGTAGGAAATGTTTTTGGAGATATGCTTGCAGATCCTTATGGAATGATAGGATTTATGGTGGTTGTAGTGGTTCTGGGATTTGGCGTTTGTTCCATAGGCTTACAGAAGGGATTAGAGAGAGTCAGTAAGTTTATGATGATGGCGCTGCTTGTGATCATGGTAGTTCTGGCAGTTAACAGTCTTTTGCTAAAGGGATCAGGAGAAGGACTCCGCTTTTATCTGCTGCCAGACTTTGGAAGAATGCTGGATATTGGAATTGGCAATGTGATGCTTGGTGCAATGACACAGGCGTTTTTCACACTAAGTCTGGGAATCGGTGCAATGGCTATCTTTGGAAGCTATATCGGAAGAGAAAGGGCGCTCCTTGGGGAAGCTGTTAATGTGGGAATTTTAGATACTTTTGTGGCTTTTGTTTCGGGGCTGATTATTTTTCCCGCCTGCTTTGCCTATGGTGTCAGTCCTGACAGTGGACCAGGACTTATTTTTGTAACGCTGCCTAATATTTTTAATCATATGCCGGCTGGCCGGCTGTGGGGAAGCCTGTTTTTTGTATTTATGTTTTTTGCTGCTTTTTCAACAGTACTGGCAGTGTTTGAAAACATTATTTCCTGCTGTATGGATTTATTTAAGTGGACGCGAAAGAAGGCATGCGGCATCAATACGCTTTTAATGATTGTTTTATCGCTGCCCTGTGCAGTAGGGTACAATTTATTGTCCGGTTTTCAACCCAGAGGCGCCGGATCTACTGTGCTTGATCTGGAGGACTTTCTGGTGAGCAATCTTTTCCTGCCTCTTGGAAGTCTGATTTATGTGGTGTTTGCCACCAGCCGCTACGGATGGGGATGGGATAAGCTTGTTGCGGAAGCCAATCAGGGCAAGGGATTAAAGGTTGCCAAGTGGATGAGGCTGTATATGACTTATGCATTACCTGTTGTTGTATTGATTGTTTTTTTATTGAGTCTGTAAAGTTTGATTCGCTGTCAGAGACAGTGTAATTGAAAAGGAGAAAGATGATGTTGGAATTTAAGTATGACACACAACTGTTGATTGAAGGGGAAGATTTGGATGAAGATGTGATTTCCCAGTATTTCACTGAAAACTTTAAGGGAGACTGCCTTTTGGCAGTGGGAGATGAAGAGCTTATTAAAATTCATTTCCATACCAATGAACCCTGGAAGGTGCTGGAGTACTGCGCTACCCTGGGCGAGATTTATGATATTGTGGTGGAAGATATGGATCGCCAATCCAGAGGATTAAAGGGTTAAAGTAAAAAAGCAGGTTGTCCTTTATAAATGCAACTTATCCCTCCTGATATTTTATAGGGTACAGAAGTGTGTTAGAGTAACTCTTATAAAATTAGGGAGGGATTTATTATGCAAAATGAAGGAGATAAAAAGCAGAAAAACAAGTTAAAGCGTCCGGTAAAGGGATTGCTCATTTTCCTGCTGATAGTGGCTTTTATTGGAATATTATTTAAATTTATCTTGTTTCCGCCTTATGATGCGCCAAAGGTATCGGGAGATCATGTGGTTTTAACAAAGGAATATACATGGGTGGACGAAAGCCGGGAGGAAACCTTTACAGATTCGGGAGAAAACAGAGAGCTTACAGTAAAGTTCTGGTATCCCAAGGAAGAAGGCAGTTATCCGCTGGTGGTTTTTTCACACGGTGCATTTGGTGTGATTGACAGTAATTATTCCACCTGCATGGAACTGGCGTCAAATGGTTATGTGGTGGCAAGTATAGGCCACACTTATCATGCCATGTATTTAAAAAATGTGGAAGGAAAGGTTTTTCTGGTAGATAAGGATTTTATGACAAGTGTGTTTGTTGGAAATGGTGTTTATGATCCAGAGCTGGAAAAGCAGGTTTATGAAAACAGTCTTGCATGGATGGAGCTTCGGACAGCAGATGAAAATTTTGTCTTAGATACTATTTTGGAAAAAGCAGAAAGGGGAGAGGAAGATCCATTTTGTCTGATTGATCCTGATAAGATCGGTTTGATGGGGCATTCTATGGGAGGCGCTTCTTCTGTACAGCTTGGAAGAGAAAGATCGGATATTGATGCAGTAATTGATCTGGAAGGAACTATGCTGGGGGAATATATTGGATTTGAAAATGGGATTGAAATTTATAACGAAGAACCTTATCCTGTTCCGGTGCTGGATGTTTTTGGAACAAGACTATATGATGAGATCAAGATGCCAGCAGAATTTGAAGAAGAGCATCCCGACTGGCAGTATGTGAATTTTTATGTGGGAGACCATGCGGTGGATTATATGGCAGTGGCCTTTCGTGATACGGGGCATTTGAATTTTACGGATCTGCCGCTTTTTTCTCCTGTGCTTGCCAAATTAATGGGGGTAGGAAAGGTGGATGCAAAAAGCTGTATAGAAAATGTAAATGCAGTTGTACTTAATTGGTTTGATCATTATCTGAAGGGAGAAAGTAAACTGGATATCAAGCCGGAGTATTAATGCTTTGCTGCAAGCAGTAAGATAACGGTTCAGGAAGGAAATAATAATGAAGGTTAGCATCAGGAAAATTACTGATAAGACAAAGGAGCAGGTGGTTATTGAATGTGTGCACATCACCCCGGAAATAGAAGATATAAAAGCTTATGCATCTTTAAAAGGAACAGAACTTTCTGGAATAGCCCAGGAACAATTAATGATCCGTTTCCGGCTGGAGGATGTTTACTATTTTGAAGCACTGGATGAAAAGGTGTTTGCCTACACAAAGGAGCAGGTGTGTCAGGTGAAAATGCGTTTGTATGAGGTGGAAGAAAGCTATAAGATGTATCACTTTGTGCGGTGTTCAAAGTCGGTGGTCTTAAATCTGATGCTTCTTGAGAGCATCAGCCCCGCACTGAACGGGCGTTTCTTTGCACATATGAAAAATGGGGAAAGATTGATGATCTCCAGAGCATATGCGGCTGAATTAAAAAGAATCGTTATGGGAGGAAAAAAAGATGAATCATAAAAGTATATTTGTTGATATGATGATGGCGTTTTTTATATGCACTGCCTGTATTACGATCCTGGAAGGAGTTTTGGGAATGATCTTTTTCCCACAGGTCACCTTTGGATATGAGGCTTTTTTTTCGCCGCCTCTGTTTGGAATTTTTTCCGTACTTTTCAGCATTGTAAATTATTCCCGGAAGGAATTAAGCGTCCGTCAGGTGTTATTTCGAAGGTTTCTTCATTTACTTATGATTGAGGCGTTGGTTTTGGGGCTTAACTATAAGGCAGGAGAATTTACGGATTTTCTCTTTTTCTATGTTCTTGCGTTTTCTGTAGCCTTGGTTTTTATTTTGGTTTATGTGGTCATGTGGATGGGAGAGCGGTACAGTGCAATGCGCTTTAATGAGCAGCTTAAAGTTTACCAGAGCAGACAGAACTGACTCTTGCTATTTTCTTTCAGTGTGATATGATTATGCTTATCAGAAAATGAAAGTATTTATTTTACGTATTTGAGGCTGTTTCTAGTTGGAATTAACTTCCGCCAGAAAGGCATACACGGGAAAGGCATGGGTTAAAATGGAGAATAATTTTACCAGAGAAGAAGCACTTGCATTATTAAAGAAGTACAATAAGGAACCTTTTCATATACAGCATGGACTCACGGTAGAGGGTGTTATGCGCTGGTATGCAAAAGAGCTTGGATATGAAAGTGAAGCAGATTATTGGGCGAATGTAGGTCTTTTACACGACATTGATTTTGAACTGTATCCGGAGCAGCACTGTTTAAAAGCGCCTGAACTGCTAAAAGAAGGAGGAGCTTCGGAGGATATGATCCATTCCATCTGCTCTCATGGATACGGGCTATGCTGTGATGTAAAGCCGGAGCATGAGATGGAGAAGGTTCTTTTTGCAGTAGATGAACTTACCGGATTGATTGGTGCGGCGGCGCTTATGCGTCCTTCCAAAAGTGTAATGGATATGGAAGCTTCCAGTATCAAAAAGAAATTTAAAGATAAAAAATTTGCTGCAGGATGTTCCAGGGATGTGATCAGACAGGGGGCAGAAAATTTAGGATGGGAACTGAATGATCTGTTTGAAAAGACGATTCTTGCCATGCGTTCCTGTGAAGTCCGGATTCAGGAAGAGATGAGCAAGTTATGATAGGACTTGGCACGATAATAAATACGGTGGCAGTAGTTGGCGGCGGTCTCCTTGGAATGGGGTTTAAAAGCGGACTGAAAAAGCAGATGCAGGATGCCCTGATGCGCTCTTGCGGCGTGGCTACTATCTTTATCGGAGCTGCCGGAGCATTATCTAAAATGCTTGTTTTTAAAAACGGGGTGTTTGAAACCCAGGGGACAATGCTTTTAATTTTTTCACTGGTGATTGGTTCCGTCCTGGGGGAATGGCTTAATATTGAGCAAAAGATGGATACGGTTGGAGAAAAGATTAAGAATGCTGTAGGGGCAAAAAATGACAACCTGTTTGTGGAAGGATTTGTAAATGTATCTCTGATTATCTGCGTAGGCGCTATGGCTATTGTGGGGGCCATTCAGGATGGCATAAGCGGAGATTACTCGCTGCTTGCCGCCAAGGCTGTTTTAGATTTGATCATTGTAGTTGTATTTGCCTCCACTTATGGGCTTGGCGCAGTATTTTCCGCAGTTCCCGTTTTTGTATATCAGGGGGTGATTACTTTGCTGGCAGCATATTTGGGCAGCTTTGTCAGCGAAACACTTATTGATCATCTTTCTTTTATCGGTTCTGCACTGATTTTTTGCGTGGGAGTTAATATTGCATTCGGGAAGAAGTTTAAGGTGGGCAACATGCTTCCGGCACTGATTATACCGATTTTTTATGATTTATTCATTTAAAATAACGGATGACTGGCAAAGCCAGTCATTCTTATGCTAATAAGTGGGAATGGAGATTACAAGATAGTTTCCATTCCTATTTTTTGCGGTTTCAGGCCACAAGCTTGGTAAAATTTCATGGCCGGTTCATTTAAACTCCAAACGTTTAAGGTTACGTTGTAGCATCCCGATGCCTTGGCAAAATCAAGTACTGTCTCATAAAGCCGCTTACCGATATGCTGTCCCCTTAAGGATTCATCCACACATAAATCATCTATGTATAAGGTTTTAATGTCGGTGAGAATGTTGTTGTTTACATGCTGCTGGAAAATACAAAAAGCGTAGCCCAGTACAGTTCCCTTCTCATCTACCGCAGCAAAAATAGGGCGCATATCGTCCTGAATAATGTTTAAAAGCTCTTCATCCGTATATTTTTTTGCTCCATATTTAAACAAATCCGGGCGCCCCTTATGATGCACCAGACAAACCTGCATGAGCAGACGATTGATTCCTTCCATATCCTGTTTTCTTGCACGTCTTATTTCCATAGCTGCTGCCTCCTTAATAGATATATCCATAAAAGTATATCATACCGCAGACTACGTCCGCAACCTAACAAAAAATCAAAACCACCCTTATTTAGAAAAGTAGTATAATAACTACAGAAAATAATCGGTGACTACTGACTATTAGGTGTTCTCGCCTGTTCAATCATAAGGAGTGGTTTTGATATGGAAATTTTATAACGGTTTAATGAAAAAATCAACGGAATCATTGAAACTTTTGACCGGATTATTGTCAACGGATATATCCAGTCGTTCCACAACTTCCGGCTGTTTCTATATTACCTCATCCAGAAGATCGTCCTGTTAAAGAATTTTGAATCGTTTGCAAGACAGCAGACAGATACACTTTGCTCACATATTGAAGCGTATATCCGGGATAATGACAGTACCCTTACCTATCTCAATTCCGGACAAATTGACAAGGGAGAACTCGCCTGGCAGGTTTATTGGGAGAAACCGGGTAAAGGGAGCCAATAACATGGCAAATCTGTTGTACTGGAAAGAAAACAAAGAACTGGCAGAAACAGTAAACCGGTATGCGGAAGGGCTGGTATTCAACATCCGGATGACAGAGGCATTAACAGTGCTGAGTGCGGCAAAAGCGCCAAAGAAAGATGGAAAAGGGAATCCATATATAGACGTGATAAATATGCATGTGCCCATGCGTGATGCAGTTTAGACAGCTTCGAGAAGGACGTTTGCAAAAGCATTACTGTAAAAAACAAAACAGAAAAGACATCATAGAAAAACTGAAAGGTAAGCGCCAATAAAGTGTTGACCCAAACAATAGGTAAAATGTCAGTTGAGAGAAACAGCAGTTGATGTTATACTTATATTGATGTTTTATATAATTTAGGATAGGAGAAAGAGTATATCTGCGACTACCGAAAAATGGTCAAATTTAGAGAAAACGGCAGAGTATCTTGGAATGACTAAAGATATAATAAGTAATTGGATTAAGAAAACAGATATTCCAGCCCATAGGATTGGCAAACTGTGAAAATTTAGATTTTCACAAGTGGATGAGTGGTTTAAGAGTGGAAATGTTGCGTTATGATATGAGGTTATTGATGTGTGTACGTTTTATGGTACACATTTTGTGGTAATATATAAACAATAGAGATACAAGGTGGATGATTATGTGTAAGATTAAAAAGTTCAATATACTTGATTTGTTTTGTGGGGCAGGTGGGTTCTCATATGGAATGCATAAAAATCCTAACTTTAACACAGTTGTCGCTATAGATTTTAATGAGAAAGCGGCAGACACATTTAAAAGAAATATGCCAGAAGCGGAAGTTATAACAGGTGATATAACAGATGATGATATTAAGAGTAGGATAATTAAGGAATCAAAAGCAAGAAATGTTAATATGATTATAGGTGGGCCGCCATGTCAGGGCTTTTCCATGAAAGGGAAAAAATTAGGATTGGAAGATCCTAGAAATTTTCTTTTTATGGAATATCTTAATCTGGTGGAGAAAATACAACCAGAGGTATTTGTTATTGAGAATGTAAAGAGTCTGCTGAATACAGCTGGTGGATGGTTTAGAGATGAAATCCTAAAATATATTAATAAATTGGGGTATAAAGTAGAATATGGAGTTCTTAATGCCAAGAGATTCGGGGTGCCGCAGGCAAGGGAAAGAGTTTTTACAGTATCGGTACTGGGGAATGAAAAATTTTCTTTTGATGATTTAATTAAAACGCCTATGAGGAATATAAGCGATTTTCTGTTATCAGATGCGCCGCCAGTATATGACGTGACGCAGCCAAGCGTTTTAGAGGCAATAGGCAAAAAGGGAATACGGACTATGAGGGCA
>ERZ808044.1451-NODE-1451-length-12845-cov-5.833882_pt1 | contig 12845 bp, 10 predicted proteins | sample MGYA00380195_ERZ808044 | MGnify/ENA primary metagenome ERZ808044 (study PRJEB31490, sample SAMN06133423) | mouse gut metagenome | isolation source: Z7_2 | host: mice | place: China: Chengdu | collected 2015-05 ...
ACGGACAGCGGAGGGATCCAGGAGGAGGCGCCGTCTCTGGGGAAGCCGGTACTGGTGATGAGGGATACTACGGAGAGGCCGGAGGGGATTGAGGCAGGGACCTTAAAACTGGTAGGGACAGAGGAAGCGACCATTTATCGGGAGTTTAAGAGGCTTCTTACGGACCCAGAGGAATATGAAAAGATGAGTACGGCTTCCAATCCTTATGGCGATGGCTTTGCCTCTAGGCGGATTGCCGATATTTTAGAGGCACTATTATAAAACATTTTAATCTTATAGGTAGGCTATATAATGTTCTTTTTATTACAAACTTTTAATTTAATAAAAGATATCTATAGTGACCGCCAGTTAGTAATTAATTTTGCAAAAAAAGATTTTATACGCAGATTTTCTGGTTCTTTTTTAGGCACTGGTTGGGCATTTTTACAGCCATTGTTAACTATTGTTATCTATTGGGCCGTTTTTCAATTTGGATTTAGAAGTGGGGACATAGGCAATATTCCATTTGTTTTATGGTTTGTATGCGGCATTGTCCCATGGCTCTTCATTTCAGAAGCATTTCCTGTCGCTAGCAATAGTTTTTTAGAATATAGTTACTTAGTTAAAAAGGTTGTTTTTAATATTAATATTTTACCTTTAGTAAAAATAATATCTTGTGCCTTCACCCATCTTTTTTTTATTGGAATCGCTATGTTTTTATGCATTATTAAGGGATATCCGCCTACCATATATTGGCTGCAAATTATTTACTACCTTATTTGCATGATAATATTCACATTTGCACTTTCTCTAATATGTGCTTCTATTATGGTGTTTTTTAGAGATTTAACTCAAATTATAGGCGTTTTGTTACTTATAGGTATGTGGGGTACTCCTATTGCCTGGAATCTAGACATGTTTCCAGTAAAATATCATGTCCTTTTTAAGCTAAACCCCATTTATTATCTAGTTCAAGGATATCGGGATAGTTTAATTGGAAACATATGGTTTTGGGAGAAAATTAATTTAACCATTTATTTTTGGTGCGTTCTTTTTGTATTGCTATTTATAGGAAGTTTTGTGTTTAACCATTTAAAACAATATTTTGCAGATACCCTATGATTGGAGTTCTTTATGGACAAAATAGTTGTTAATAATATATCGAAAGCTTATAAAATTTATAGCTCTCCTAAAGATAAACTGAAAGAGGCCTTTAGCGTAAAAAAGAAAACATATCACTCAAATTTTTGGGCATTAAAAGATATCTCTTTTAAAGTTCCTTCTGGACAAATTTTAGGCATAATGGGGCACAATGGCGCTGGTAAATCAACATTGCTAAAGATTATTACTGGGGTTTTAAAACCTACAGCTGGTGATGTTCTCGTAGACGGTAGAATTTCTTCACTATTAGAGCTGGGGGCTGGTTTTAATCCCGAATATAGCGGTATTGAAAATATCTATTTTTACGGAACGCTTATGAAGTTATCCCAAAAGCAAATGAATGAACGTATGACAGATATTTTGTCTTTTGCAGAGATTGGCGATTATGTTTATCAGCCTGTAAAAACTTATTCCAGCGGGATGTTTGCAAGGCTTGCCTTTGCTTGTGCAATTAATGTTAGCCCTGACATCCTAATCGTAGATGAAATTCTTAGCGTAGGAGATATGCGTTTTCAAGCAAAGTGTTTTAATCGTTTTAAGGAATTTAAAAAAAAGGGTGTGACAATTCTTTATGTCGGACATGATATTGGCTTAATGAAAACATTTTGTGATAGAGCTATTTGGCTGAATGAAGGGAATTTGGTACTAGATGGAGAGCCTGTATATGTGGCCTCTAAATATACTGAGTTCATGTATGTAAATATGGATTCTGCCCTTCCTGAAATAGTGGAAACAGAAAATTCCACTGCTGACGATTCGTCCTCTCCGAGGAAAGAAGAGCTGCTCTCTGTAGAAAAAGCTTTTAATAAAGATAAGGTTTTAAATCATTGGGGAACTCATGAAGGTATGGTGCAGCATGTTCTTCTGACGAATCTTTTAGGGCAGGAACAAAATGTTTTCTCACCAAGTGAAGATCTTAGTATTAAAATCTTCTTCAAAATTTTTAAAAATATTAATTATAGTAATTTTTCTATTTCCTTTTCAATCAAAAATACAGAAGGAACCGACTTAATCGTCAAATCAACTTATGATGAGGGGATCGCAATTCCATCTACCAACGAATTCTATGAACTTACTTTTTCGTTAAAAACCAGGCTTGCTCAAGGAGACTACTATTTAGTCGTCGCTCTTGAAGATAGGAGTCAAACCATGATTCAATATTATGAATATTTGGAAGGTATCAAATATTTTAAGGTCTATTCAGAAAAACCTGTTTACGGAATTGTTGATTTAGATACGCAGATTTTAATTAAATGAGGATACTAAAATGAGTATTATGAATTCAGAAGAATACTGGAATTCCAGATTTTCTAAAAATGACTGGGAAAAAAATGATGGAAGAGGGCAAACGGAATATTTTGCACGCATGCTTTGTGAAAATCTGCCAGAGTGGCTTAGTCAGGAAATAATTGATAATAACTACTCTATTTGTGATCTGGGGTGTGCGGAAGGCGACTCTTTACCTGTATTAAGAAGTACCTTTGAAAAAAATCCTTTATATGGGGAAGACTTTTCAGAAGCTGCTATCCAAGCTGCTTCTCGCTCCTATCCTCAATATATTTTTTCTCAAGCGAACATTTTCGAACCAGAAGGAAAGCCAAAATATCCTGTAATTATATGTTCAAATGTTATTGAACATTTAACAGAACTTACAACTGCCCTAAATAGTATTGTAAAACGCTCTTCACTATATACCATTATCGTAGCGCCATTTCGCGAACCTAAGGGTGTAATCGCGGAACATGAAAACCAATTATATACCAATAGCTTCCCTCTTAAAATAGATAAGCAGCGCCTGATTTATGCAAAATCAATAAATTGCGCGTCAAAATACTATTTGTTTGAACAGCTCTTACTTGTTTATTCACTTGAAGAAAAAAATAATTTTACTCTCGACTATTTAGTTGAGGATGTAAAAAGCAACTCATTCTTTAATCAAGAAAAAATCTGGAATTCAGAGAAAGAGGCCTTAATAGCATCTCACCAAAAGCAACTCGATTTATTGATAGCGTCTCATCAAAAGCAACTTGATATACAAAATGAGGAAATTGGCCAATTAAAAAGTAATATTAATTACTTGAACAGCGACAATCAGGCCTTAAGTAAAAAAAATGAGGAATGGAAGTTAAAACACGATAATTTATATGCATATTCATGTAAAATTGACGGCGAGCTTTCCTATATTAAAAAGCTAAAATCTTATAAAATAGCTATTAAATTTTTGCTTCCTATAGAAAAAAACTTACGTAGAATTCAGAACAAAGGGTTCCGTATAAAGTATCAAGTAAAGCATCGACAATGCAAAGCCCTTTTGGCTGAATTATTTTCTCCTGCAATCCAAGTGCACAAGAAATTGTCCTATAAGTTACAAAGAAAACATTTATTAAAAGCTTTGGAACGCGATTTAAAAAATAAGGAGGTAATCATTCTTCCACCAACTATTGATTGGCATATGCCACTATTTCAAAGGCCGCAGCAATTAGCTCTAGCTTATTCTAAAAAGGAAAATATAAAAGTACTTTTTATAACTAAAAATATAAAATATGATAGTGTGCCTCTTTTAGAAAAGGCAAATTCCAATTTATGGCTTTGTAATGAGGAATATATAGATGAGGTTATACCTCATTTAAAAGCAGCACAAGAAAAGATTATTTCCATAAGCTGGACCCTTAATAAGACTTATTGCGAAAAAATCAAGCCGGCTAAAATTATTTACGAATACATTGACGAATTAGAAGTTTTTTATGGATATGGACCAGAAATGGAAAAAGATCACAAAAAATTTATAGAGACTGCTGACGTAACAGTTTGTACGGCTACAAAATTATATAATCAGGTATATAACATTGCCAAAAATCCTATTATTTCGACAAATGCGGGAGATTATGACTTCTTTTCTAAAACAGGAAATTATGAAATTAACAAAACAATACGAAACAGACTCTCTGGTTACGATTGTGTTATAGGCTATTATGGTGCTTTAGCAAAATGGTTCGATTACAACTTAATAAAAGAAGTAGCAGAAAAAAAGAAGAATTGGCTATGGATCCTGGTTGGGGTAAATTATGACTATTCCTTAAATGCAAGTGGAATTGATCGTTTCTCTAACATTATATATATAGATCCCCAGCCATATAAAGAATTACCGTCATTTTTAAAAGCTTTTGATATTGCAACAATCCCATTTATTATTAATGAAATCACTTTGTCCACTTCTCCTGTTAAGCTATTTGAATACATGGCAGCCAAAAAACCTATTATTGCTTCAAAAATGCCTGAATGTCTTAAGTATAAAAGCGTAAATACCTATAATAATGTAGATGAGTTTATTTCAATAGCTGAAACTATAATGAAACTTCAGCAAGATGATCCTTATTGGAAACAGCTTCAGTTAGATGCCGAAAATAATACATGGGATAAAAAAACTGATGAAATCTTGGCAGCCCTAAAACATTCAAAGAAAGAGAAATAATATGTATGTGCTAATTAGAAAAATATACAAAATCCTTAAAAATTTTGTCCAAGGGAATTTTAGAGGGGTATATACCGAGATCCACCGCCCTCTGAAAAACTTTCATAGAAAGTATATATTGCCTTTGTTGGCCTTTAGAACGAGACGTAAAATTATTAATATAATTGCCCAAGAGTCTTCTGGAAAGCGAGTTATTATATTTCCTCATACTTTGGATTGGAATATGGCCTTATTTCAACGGCCTCAGCAGTTAGCCGTCGCTTATTCAAAAAAACCTAATTCTCTCGTTTTATACTTAACTAAAAACTATGAAAATGACAATATCCAAATAGCAGAAAAAGTGAGTAGAAATTTATGGGTAGTAAATGATAACGTCGTTCCGTCTCTTTGGAAAAGGTTAAAAGCCAAAGAAACAATTATGTCATTAAGCTGGACAGTAAATAAAGACTATTTTTATAAGTTAAAACCTGACTATTTAATTTATGAGTTTATAGATGAATTAGAAATTTTTAATGGCTATAACAAGCAAATGGAAATCGACCATAAAGAATTAGCTAGGCGGGCAGATTTGGTAGTCTGTACAGCTAGCAAACTATTTGAGCAAGCCAAACGATATGCGTCTAACCCTTTTTTATCTACGAATGCCGGGGATTATGACCTCTTTTCCAAAACTGCCCAGTTTGCTATTTCACCACTAATTAAAAGTCAAATAAGTAGTTATTCTTGTGTTTTGGGATATTATGGAGCTCTCGCTAAATGGTTTGATTATGACTTAATACGTGAAACTGCATTGCAATGTCCTGAATGGTTATGGATTCTCGTCGGAATGGATTACGATGGTTCATTAATAAAAAGCGGAATTCTTAATTTGAAAAATGTACTATATATACCTCCACAAGAATATAAGACACTTCCCTGTTTTTTAAAAGCCTTTACGATAGCTACGATACCATTTGTAATTAATGATGTTACTCTGTCCACATCACCTGTAAAACTATTTGAATATATGGCCGCTGGTAAGCCAATTTTAACATCAAAAATGCCCGAATGTCTTAAATATAAAAGCGTCTATACATATATAGATGCTGAAGATTTTATTTGTAAAGCAAATGAGCTTTTGCAACTTCAAAAAGATGATATGTATTGGCAGAATTTAAAGGCGGATGCCCTGGCAAACACTTGGGATGTAAAAACGGACGAGATTCTAAAAGCTTTGTATTTATCAAAAACCCAACTTAAGAATACTAATTATAGTTGCCAACAGAATTAAAGGAGTCATAGATAATATGAAAAAAACTTTTGAGTTACTAGAAAAATTCTTTTGGATTATATTCACACTAGCTTCTTTTGGTATTGGTATTGTTATTTGGAACTATAGTGTAAAACTCAGTCCTGCCTCGCCGTTAAAAAATATTGCTTTTTTATTTTCAATTTCAATCCCGGTATTTTTCTTTCTTTTTATATACCTTTTAATTAAGCTTCAAAGCTTGGAAAATAATTTAAATAAGTGGCTTGTTCTTCCCTCACTGCTTACAATAATCAGCCTTATACTTAAGCTGGCTATTTTTATTTTTTTGGGGGAACAAACACAACAAATTTCGGACTTTGGTTTCGCCTTTTCGACGGCTAAATATAATACTCAACTTACTAGTGATTTCTTAAAAATTATTACCTCGTGGACATTTTATATAAAATATCTAAATTTAGTGGGAATGTTTATAGAACTTACTACAGAACATATTATTTTGCTAAATATCTTCTGGTGTGTATTATCAGAACTTTTAATATATTATATCCTTCTATTAAATACCCATAATGTTGCTCTAAGTACTGTTGCGGCAACCCTATACTTAGTTTGGCCTATACACAATTTTTATATTTTGTTACTTACTCCGGAGTTTCCAAACATTTTTTTTCTGCTGCTTACCATTCTTTTGCTTTCACTTTTATTAAAGAAAGTCTTATCCGGATGCACAAAGAAAGCTTTCCTGTATCTGTTTTTAGCATCTTGTTCTTTAAGAATAGCTGGCTTTTTTAAAGGAATAGATACCATTATGCTAATTGCTTTATTTATAATTTTAGTCCTTAAATTTTATGACCTAAAAAAAATAATGACAACTAAGTTAATATTCATTGGCCTTGTGTTCGCTATAGGTATTTATCTATTAACAGGAAGCTTAATATGGAATATTTTAGATAATTATATAGCTGGAAATGGTAACCATATTAACAGAAATATTTCTCCATATTTTCTTGCACAAGGATTAAATTTTGAAACTTGGGGTTCCTGGAATCCAAATGTAATTGCTGAATACTTGGAGTTAGCTCGAAGTACTAATTATGATTTTGATATTGTAAATAGTTCTACTATTTCAAAAATAATAACCGAACTTTTAAATAATCAAAGAAATATAATTCTACTTTTTTCAAAAAAATTTAATGTAGCTTGGTGCAGCGCCTCCTATTTTGAGTGGATTACAGAGACGGTAAATCCTTCCCTTCTTCCAGTAGATTACCATTCATATAGTTATAAGTTGTCAGTTTTTTCACAATGGTACTACTTTATGATTATAGTAGGAATTATTTTAGGCAACGTCATTTCAATAATAAAAAAATCAAATACATTAATATTGCTGTGCGGAATATTCTCTTTTGGCTTCTTGCTCTTGCTTTTATTGATAGAAGTGCAGCCCCGTTATAAATGTGTGTTATATCCTTACTTTTCTATATTAAGTGCAAACGGCTATTTTCAGCTTTTCAATTTGCGTACTAATTTAATTGTTTTCTGGAAGAAGGTAATTCGTTATAAAAAGGAAAAAACTAATTCCTTATAAAATAAAGGTTTGAGATTCCGAAAAGTTATAATTTAAAGGAGGAAGAATAGGTTTCACCTAAAGATATTATGGTTTACGATAAAATTATTATAGGCGCCGGTATTTATGGTTTATATGCCGCATTAAAATGCGGAAAATGTGGGCAACGTATTTTAGTTCTTGAATATGACGACTTACCATTTAAACGAGCTACCTACATAAATCAAGCTCGTGTTCACAATGGATATCACTATCCTAGATCTTACTCAACTGCTATTAAATCAGCGAACTATTTTGGACGTTTTAATCAAGATTTTGGATTTTGCGTGAATTCTAAGTTTGACCAAATATATGCAACGTCGAGAGATTTTTCTTGGACTAATGCAGAACAATTTCAGCGTTTCTGTAAAGCCGCCCAAATTAAATGCGACGCTGTAGCAACAAGTGTCTATTTTAAAGAAGGCATGTGTGATGGGGCTTTTTTAACAGAAGAGTATACTTATGATGCTCAAATTTTAAAAGAACATTTCATAAAAGAAATCCTCTTATTCTCTAATATTACTTTGCTGTTTGGAGTACGAATCAAAAAAATAGTAAATAGTAACAGTCATTATTCTATTTACTTAGAGGATGGTTCAGAATATAGCAGCGATTTTGTTTTAAATGCCACTTATGCTTCAGTAAATCAAATTTTGAAGTTCTTAGACTTTGAACCATTTAAGATAAAGTATGAGTTATGCGAAATCATCATATGTGATGTAAATGATAAACTAAAAAATATTGGAATAACTGTTATGGACGGTCCGTTCTTTTCCATTATGCCATTTGGTAAAACAGGTTTGCACTCTCTGACTTCCGTAACATTTACTCCTCATATAACAAGTTATGATAATGTCCCTACTTTCTCATGTCAAAGACAAAGCAATGGATTCTGTTCCCCCTTGCAATTGGGAAATTGTAATGATTGTCCTTCCCGTCCAGCAAGTGCATGGGATTATATGTCAAGTCTGGCGAAAAAATATTTAAAAGAGGAATGGGAATTTGAGTATAAATATTCTTTGTTTTCGATGAAACCTATTTTGAGAGCATCAGAAATTGATGATTCCAGACCGACTGTTATCAAGTTCTTTTCCAAAGAGCCAACGTTTATCAGTGTTTTGTCAGGAAAAATCAATACCATATATGATTTAGATGAGGTGCTTATATGATAACTAATAAAGAAAAAAATTTTATATCAGTTGTTATTTATGTCCGTAATCTGGAGGGACAAATATATAATATATTATCTTTACTGCATACAGCATATGAGAAGCATTTTGAGAAATTCGAAATTATCTGCGTGAACGATGCGTCTGAAGATAATAGCAGAAAAGAAATCGTAAGATTTTCTAAAGAGAAGATGTCGGCAATTCTATCTATAGTTGATATGTCATCATTTCAAGGAAAAGAAGCATCTATGAATGCAGGCACTGATTTGGCAATTGGTGACTTCATATATGAATTTGATTCTATGATTTTTGATTATGATGAAACTTTGATTATGAAGACTTATTACAAGTCTTTAGAAGGTTACGACATTGTTTCTGTTGCACCCGAAAATATTTCTAGTCTGACTTCAAAACTATTTTATAAAATATTTAATCGATATGCTCTTACAAAAAATACAGTCCAGCAAGAAAGTTTTCGACTCTTATCCCGGAGAGCTTTTAATCGTGCAAAATCATTGAATCGAACAATGGCCTACCGAAAAGCAGTCTATGCAAGCTGCGGTTTAAATGCTGCCGTAATTTTTTATAAAAATAATGTAAAGGGAAGAAAGATAGAAAAGGAAGAAAAGGCAAACAGAACGGAAATTGCCATGGATTCATTAATATTATTTACCAATGTAGTTCAAAAAATTTCTTTGTATGTCAGTTTTTTATTTCTGGGTATTACTGTGACTATCGGCTTTTATACCTGGGGTGTATACTTTAGTGAGAGAAAGCCAGTGGAAGGTTGGACGCCTCTGATGCTGTTTTTATCACTTGGTTTTTTTGGAATTTTTTTGATATTGACCATTACATTACAATACCTTTCCGTAATATTAAGGCTTATTTTCAAAAAAAGGCAATATTTAATCGAATCCATTGAGAAAATGACAAATAATTAAGGAGAAAAGATGAATTTAAATATAGTAATACCAGTTCTAAATGAAGAAAATGATTTGAAACCTGGGGTAGAAACAACTTTAGATTTTTTAAAAACAACCTCGTGGAGAGATCATTTTGAAATCACAATTGCTGATAATGGTTCTACAGATAGGACTGGGGAAATTGCAAAGGATTTGTGCAATAGTTACGAAAATGTAAATTATTTCAAAGTATCTCAGAAAGGCGTTGGTCTTGCTTTCCGCGAGGCAATTAAAATGAATAAGAGTGATATTGTTGGATATATGGACGTTGACTTGGCAACAGATATTAAGCATTTCCGACAAGTATATGATCTTTTTATAGATCCTTCAGTCGATATTGTAGTTGGCTCCCGGCTTTTGCACGATTCTAAGGTTTATGGAAGGAGCTTAATTCGGGAAATTACCTCCAGAATGCTTAACTTGATTTTGAAGATTGTTTTGAGAGTCAATTTTACAGATGCCATGTGTGGATTTAAATTTTACAGAAAAGAAATTGCCAATGGTTTAGCGAAAAAGTGCAGCGAGAATACAGGTTGGTTTTACTGTGCTGAAATGATGATACGCGCAGAATGGGAAGCAATAAAGATTATGGAAATTCCTGTGGAATGGCATGATGACAGCAATTCCAAAGTTAAAATCGGAAAACTTAGTTCTAGCTATCTGAGAGAAATTATCAAATTGTATAAGATAAAAAGGAGACGAAAACTGTGAACGTTGCTTTGATAGGATATGGTTATTGGGGAAAAATAATCAGAAGTTATATTGAGCAAGATGATAATTTTGAACTTGTAAAAATATGTACTTTAGAAAAGGAACAAAAGCAAGACCATTTCTATGTAAATGATCTTAATGAAATAACAGAAAACCCAAATATCGAAGCAGCTTTTATTTGTACTCCTGTTTCTACACATTTTTCTATCTGTAAAAAGCTTCTTTCTAACGGGAAGCATGTATTTTGTGAAAAGCCAACGGTATCTCTAAACGAGGATTTGGAATTACTTTATCATATTGCGTCAAAAAACAACGTAATTTTATACACTGATTATATCTATACTGTTTCAGATTCCATACAAATGATGAAGCAAAAAATAAGTGAACTTGGAACTATCCGGATCATAGAAGGAGAAATCAGCCAGTTTGGAAATTTTTATCAACAGGATTCTATTTATGAAGTATTAGGAGTCCATCTGTTTTCCGTTTTGGCCTATTTATTACCTGATTTGTCAATCTACTCATGCAAAGGTATAGAATGGGAAGGGCTAGGTCAATGTGGGGGAAGTGTTCAGCTTATCGTTAATAACAATATCCTTGTGAATTTTTCTTTTAGCCTTTTAAATCCGAAAAAGGTTCGAAAAATAAATGTGTACGGAACTCAGGGAAGTATGGTATTTGACATGTTGGATGAAGCCGCAACAATGCGCCTGTGTACTTATTCGGAAATCGGGGAGTCCGGATACATAATAGAGAAGAAAGATAACTGGAAATTTGATGAAAAAAACAATTTGAGCAAGATATTAAAAGTATTTTATGAGTCGATACATAAAGGTAATATTGAAAATAAGTATATTTCCAAAAAGGTAAATGAAATTCTTCAGCTTTTGTACAAATAATATAAAGTATTACGATTCGTTTTTGGCAAAAGTTAGTCCGATATAAAAAGGAGTAATCAATGACTCAAAAAGTCTACTCTAATTTTAAACTAAAGATTCGAGCTGATAAAAAATACAGTATTCTCTGTTTTTGCTTCAGTTTATTACTATTTCTAGCTTGTTTCCCCAATCCTTTATTCGGGAAAACTTTTACATACAAACAGATATGGTCATATGAACAAATCCCTGAAGACTCCTTTCTCCCGTTACAGTTAAGTACATCTGGAGAAGTAATACAGGAGTTTACTACTCCTAACGGCATCGTAACTAGTTTTATTTTAATTTATGACAATATACTTCAAAATGACCCTGGAAAGATTTATGCCAAAATTGTCGATAGCAAAGAAAATATTTATTATGAGTGGAAGGAAGATTTAGTAAACCTTTCTATAAATGAAGGCTCAAGCACTTATTATCTTATGGACGAAATCGCCTCACCGATGGCCCCTAATGAAACCTATTACATAAAAACTGGCCTACTAAATTCCAATAGTAATATTACATTACGTGCAGTTAATATGACTCCGGATTCTAAATTAGTTGGAGATCTAAGTACAGTTAACCTTGGAAAAACAAATGGGGCCTTATATTATATTTTGGGTTATAAAGTCCAAAGCTTTCCCCTTCTGACTATAACTTTATTAAGCTTATTCGTTTTTTTGGTGAGCAGTATTAAACTATTTTGGAATAGTAAGGAGCTGTCCCTGTTTACATGCCTTCATCATATGGTTTGGCTTTCCCCTTGCATATTTTATATTGTCTTTGAATATATAAATGGATACATATATAGTATCGATTGGGATTTTATTATCCTGAATATGATTCTGGTATACTCCCTATATGTCTTTGTATATCTGATATTTAATACCTTTGTGGTATTCGGAATCCTAAATACTATTTTATATATTTTTGCAGTTATAAACTACTTTGTGATACAATTCCGAGGAGACTCTATTAAGTTTTGGGATCTGTGGGCTATCAATACAGCTAGTACAGTTATTAAAAATTATACTTTTACTTTAACTCCTGCTATGGCTATTGGCCTAGTATTTCTTTTTCTATTTTGGCTCCTTTGTGCCTATAAAGTAAGCGCCAAATATTAATGCGGTCAGATACAAAATTACCCCAGCCCTTTGCGAGTTGGAGTAATTCACTATAATTCACATGCGATTTTTGATAGATTGGAGTTTTTCACTCCAAGGTGCCAGTTCCGCCAGCTGCTCATCGGTCATATCTTTATCTGGCCGGTGCTCCAGCAGATATTTAAGATATCCATAAATATTCAGTCCGTGTGCTTTTGCCATCTCAACCATTGTATAGACTACTGCACTGGCATTCGCTCCTTCTACGGAATTGCTGAACAGCCAGTTCTTCCGTCCCACTGCGAATGGACGGATCGCATTCTCGCTGAGATTATTGGTAAAGCTGCAGCGCCCGTCTTCCAGATAGGTCTCTGCTGTATCACGCCGATTGCAAACATAATTAACCGCTTTCTCCATCCGGGTATTCCGGACGGGCTTCTGCTGATCGAGCCACGACCAGAAAGCCTCCAGAACGGGTTTTTCCTTCTCGAGACGCAGCTGTTTCCGCTTTTCATAATC
>ERZ808044.1454-NODE-1454-length-12826-cov-4.169033_pt1 | contig 12826 bp, 10 predicted proteins | sample MGYA00380195_ERZ808044 | MGnify/ENA primary metagenome ERZ808044 (study PRJEB31490, sample SAMN06133423) | mouse gut metagenome | isolation source: Z7_2 | host: mice | place: China: Chengdu | collected 2015-05 ...
GTTACCATGAGTTATCCGGAGGCATACGACATAAAATATAAGAGGTGGAGTCTCCAGACACTTCCTTTTCTTCCGAAAGAATTTAAATATCAGGTGATTGAGAGCGTTGAAAAGCAGTTTAAAATCGTTAGCGGGCTTCTGAACCGGAAAGATGTGGATACAATCTATGTCTGTACCGACTCCGGGCGGGAGGGTGAGTACATTTACCGCCTGGTGGCGCAGATGGCCGGGATTAAAGATAAAGCACAGAAAAGGGTCTGGATTGACTCCCAGACCGAGGAGGAGATTCTCCGCGGGATACGGGAGGCCAAGGACCTGGAGGAGTATGATAATCTGGCTTCCTCGGCTTATCTGAGGGCCAAGGAAGATTATCTGATGGGAATTAATTTTTCCAGGGCGCTCACGTTAAAATACGGCCCCTCGATTTCAAATTTTATGCGGACGGACAGGACGGTGGTCTCCGTCGGCCGCGTTATGACATGCGTTATGGGGATGGCGGTGCGCCGGGAAAGAGAAATCAGAGAATTTGTAAAAACCCCATTCTACCGCGTGATAGGAACCTTCGGACCGGATGGGATTACTATAGACGGTGAGTGGAAGGCCGTGGAGGGATCCAGATATTTTAACCATCCCTGCCTTTATAAAGAAAACGGTTTCAAAGAGAGAAAGGATGCGGAGGAGCTGATAGCCTTTCTCTCCTCTGCCGAGCCGCGAAACGGCACTATCGCCTCGATTGAGAAGAAGAAGGAGACGAAAAATCCGCCTCTTTTATACAACCTGGCAGAGCTTCAGAACGACTGCTCCAGGATGTTTAAGATAAGCCCGGACCAGACGCTTAAGGCTGTTCAGGAGCTTTATGAAAAAAAACTTGTTACCTATCCGAGAACGGATGCCAGGGTACTTTCCACGGCGGTGGCAAAGGAAATTCATAAGAATATCGGCGGCCTGCAAAATTTCGGCCCGGCGGCCGAATATGCCAGAGAGGTGCTGGCCTCAGGCTCTTACAAGACTATTGCAAAGACGAGATACGTCAATGATAAGCAGATAACCGATCACTATGCTATTGTACCCACCGGACAGGGACTGGGCGCTCTCAGGAGCCTGTCGGAGCTGAATTCAAAGATATACCAGGTGATTGTCAGAAGATTCTTAAGTATTTTTTATCCTCCGGCAATTTACCAGAAGTATACGGTGGACATTGTCACACAGAACGAGCATTTTTTTGCCGGATTCAAGGTACTCAGGGAGCAGGGCTATCTGAAGGTGGCCGAGGTGCCGGGTCAGGGCCGGAAAAAGAATACAGGCGCTCCGGATGCCGGCTCGGACGGCAATGTACTTCCTGCCGAGAAGCCGGGAGCGGCCGGGGATGTGATTCTGGATTCATCCAGTCCGGAATTTATTGAAATGCTGGATAAACTGAAAAAGGGTGCGGTCGTTTCCCTGGATGCCCTGAATATAAAAGAGGGTGAAACGTCGCCTCCAAAACGATACACCTCCGGTTCCATGATTCTGGCGATGGAGAATGCCGGACAGCTGATTGAAGATGAAGAGCTCCGCGCACAGATCAAGGGAAGCGGGATCGGCACCAGCGCAACCAGAGCCGAGATTTTAAAGAAGCTATTTAACATCAAGTACTTGTCACTGAATAACAAGACACAGATAATTACGCCAACTTGTCTGGGAGAATTGATTTACGAGGTGGTTAACGCTTCCATTAAGCAGCTGTTAAATCCGGAGCTGACCGCCAGCTGGGAGAAGGGGCTTACCTATGTTGCAGAAGGCAGCATCACTTCCGATGAATATATGGAAAAGCTGGAGCGGTTTGTGGCCGGCCGGACTTATAATGCGGTTCATATGGCGAACCAGTCAGGGCTCCGCCCGCTGTTTGAGCAGGTAGCCGTCAATTATAAACCTTCCGGAGCGGGGAAAAAGGCGGAGGGGAAGTCCGCAGGAAAAAATGAAGCAAAGACAGAGCCGTCACAAAAATGACGGAAGACAGAAAGAGAGGAGCAACATTATGAACCGGGAACAGATGAGGATTACGGAGCTTTATGATTTGACACATACACTTGCAGCAGATTATCTTTCAGGATTTGAGTATCCCTGGGACGCGCTTCAGGGAATCAGCGATTTTATAATTGCTCTGGGCAACAGCCTGGATACGGAAGAATACGAAAAAAGAGACGGCAATGTGTGGGTCCATAAGACCGCAAAGGTCGCTTCGTCCGCGTTTCTGAACGGGCCTGTTATTGTGGGCAGGGAAGCCGAGGTGCGCCACTGTGCCTTTATCCGCGGCAGCGCTCTGATTGGAGAAGGAGCTGTGGTAGGCAATTCCACAGAGCTTAAGAATGTGATTCTTTTTGATAAGGTGCAAGTGCCGCACTACAATTATGTCGGGGATTCGATTTTGGGCTATAAAGCTCATATGGGAGCCGGTTCCATCACCTCAAATGTGAAATCGGATAAACTGCTTGTCAGTATCCATGCTGCGGACGGAGAGATTGAGAGCGGACGCAAGAAAGTCGGAGCCCTGATTGGCGACAATGTGGAGGTAGGCTGCGGCTCTGTCCTGAATCCGGGCACTGTAATTGGGCGAAATTCCAATATCTATCCCCTTTCCAGTGTGCGCGGCTGTGTGGACGCCAATTCCATCTACAAAAGGCAGGGAGAGATAGCAGGGAAAAATTAATTATGCAGGTGAGGACGCTGCCGGAACTGCCGGCCCGATCATCACACCGGACATGGTCCGTTCCGGACGCGTCCTCCATTCTCAATTACCCCCATGTATTTTTAAAAGGCATGATCATTCCGTCAAATTATGCTATGATAAAATCAGAGAGAATCAACTCCGCCTGTATAGTTATACAATAAGGCGGCAATCCATTAGCTATGTTTTAGGAATAAATAATTAATGGATAAGGAGGATATTATGAAAAATTTGGAGGTAAGATATCTGGAGCGGCTGGCGGAATTGTATCCTACAATTGCGGCGGCTTCGACGGAGGTCATCAACCTGGAGGCGATTGTCAACCTGCCGAAAGGAACGGAGCATTTTTTGACCGATATCCATGGAGAGTATGAGGCGTTTTCCCATGTGCTGAAGAATGGCTCGGGGGCTGTGAAGAGAAAAATTGACGATGTCTTCGGCAATACCTTAAGCCGTCAGGATAAACAGTCCCTGGCAACGCTGATCTATTATCCCCGGGAAAAAATGAGCCGGATTTTACAGACGGAGACGAACCCGGATGACTGGTACAAAATAACGCTGTACCGCCTGATTGAAGTCAGCAGAAGAGCAGCGAGCAAGTATACGCGCTCCAAGGTGCGCAAGGCCCTGCCGAAAGAATTTGCCTATGTCATGGAAGAGCTTCTCACCGAAAAAGCCGATTTAACGGACAAAGAATCATATTATGACGCCATTGTCCAGACAATTATCAGGGTAGGCCGGGCAAAACAGTTTATCATTGCCCTGAGCGAATTGATTCAGCGCCTGATCGTGGATCATCTGCATATTGTGGGGGATATCTATGACCGTGGCCCGGGTCCTCACATTATAATGGATAAGCTGATGACTTACCATTCCGTCGATATCCAGTGGGGCAATCACGATGTGCTTTGGATGGGGGCGGCGGCCGGTCAGGCCGGGTGTATCGCCAATGTAATAAGAATCTGTGCCAGATATGGAAACCTGGATCTCCTTGAGGACGGATACGGTATCAATATGCTGCCGCTTGCCACATTTGCATTAAATACGTATGCAGATGACCCATGCACCTGTTTCCAGCTAAAAGGCGGCAACACCTATGACGCATCGGAGATGGAAATCAATTTAAAGATGCATAAAGCCATATCGATCATCCAGTTTAAGGCAGAGGGCCAGATTATCAAACGTCATCCGGAGTTCTGCCTGGACCGGCGGAATCTGCTCCATCGCATTGACTATGAAAAAGGGACAATAGAATTGGAGGGAATCGAGTATCCCCTTCTGGATACGAACTTTCCGACGATTGATCCGAAGGATCCATATACCTTTACCGACCAGGAAGCAGATATCATGGAACGGCTTGAGAGGGCTTTCACGAACTGTGATAAATTGCAGCAGCATATGAAATTCCTTTTGGCAAAAGGCAGTCTGTATAAGGTATATAATAATAATCTGCTCTACCATGGCTGCGTGCCTCTGAACGAAGACGGCACGTTCAAAGAGGTCGAAATTTACGGAAAGAAGTATAAGGGAAAAGCCCTTTATGATATTCTGGATAATTACGTCAGAAAAGGTTTTGTGGCAATGGACCGGGAAGAGAGGGAACGGGGCCGTGATTTGATGTGGTATATCTGGCTCCATGAGAATTCCCCGCTTTTTGGCAAGGATAAGATGGCTACGTTCGAACGGTATTTTCTGACGGAGAAGGAGACGCATAAGGAGACGAAAAATCCCTATTATCATTTTCTGGAGAATGAAGAGGTGATGGATCGGATTCTGGCGGAGTTCGGCCTTGCAAAAGAGGGGGCTCATATCATCAACGGCCATGTGCCGGTCAAATCCAAGGATGGGGAAAGCCCGATTAAGTGCGGCGGAAAACTTCTGGTGATTGACGGAGGGTTCTCAAAGGCTTATCAGAAAGAGACGGGTATAGCCGGTTACACACTGATTTACAATTCATACGGCCTGATTCTTGCCGCCCATGATCCCTTTGAGTCAACGGAGGCGGCCATTGAAAATGAGAGCGACATCCATTCCGACAGCAAGATGGTGAAATGGGTGCCGGAACGAAAATGTGTGGGTGATACGGACATCGGCCGTGAGCTGAAAGAGAAGATAAAGGATCTGGAAAAACTTTTGGAAGCATATTATACGGGTACAATCGCAGAAAAATTTACTGTTCAGTAAGCAGAAATATGGTCAAAAACAAGCTCATTTTCCCGGTGGAATCTCACCGGAAAATGAGCTGTTTTTTTCTTTTGAAGGAACAGAAGAAGAACAAAAATGTCGTAAGTGTTAAGAAAACTTTACATTTGTTACAAAATTAACATAAAGAATTAATAATAGAAGTATATTGTATGCAGTATCCTAAATAAATGGAAGAATAGTGGAAAGTATCCAAAAAAATACAATTTTTTCTTTGCTTTATTGTCTGAATGTACTATAATATGAGTGAATAAAAAAACAGTGTATCACACTGAAAACAGGAGGGAATGTAGTATGTTAAGTTTTTTTATTTGCCTTGCGCTGCTGATTGGCGGCTATTTTGTCTATGGTAAAATGGTAGACAATACGTTTGGGACGGATGACAGGGAAACACCTGCAGTGAGGATTAATGACGGGGTCGATTACGTCGTCATGCCTCAGTGGAAGCTGTTCCTGGTGCAGCTCTTAAATATCGCGGGATTAGGCCCGATATTCGGAGCGCTTCAGGGAGCATTATGGGGCCCGGTTGTCTTTCTGTGGATTACATTTGGTACAATCTTTGCCGGCGGTGTCCATGATTATTTTTCAGGAATGCTGTCGGAACGTAATGACGGCGCATCGATTTCCGAGGTCTGCGGTATCTATCTCGGAGGACTGATGAAGAATGTGATGAGGGTATTCAGTATTGTTCTTCTGGTTATGGTCGGCACCGTATTTGCAGTCGGTCCGGCGGGTCTGATTGTCACCCTGTTCCAGAACAACGGCGCCGCAGGCCTTGTGACAAACAAGGAGTTTTGGCTGTGGGTCATTCTGGCCTATTATTTTATTGCAACCTTTATTTCAATTGATAAGATTATCGGTAAAATTTATCCGGTATTCGGCATCTGCCTTATTATTATGGCAGTTGGCGTTGCCATCGGCATTTTCACAAAAGCGGAGTTTGTCATTCCGGAGATCTGGTCGAATTTCCATAATATGCATCCGAAGGGAACTCCGATTTGGAGCGTTATGTTTATTACGGTTGCCTGCGGAGCTATTTCCGGCTTCCATGCGACACAGTCTCCTCTGATGGCGCGCTGTATGAAATCAGAGAAGCAGGGGCATTTCGTATTTTACGGAGCCATGGTGTGTGAAGGCGTGATTGCCCTTATCTGGGCGGCTGCCGGATGCTCCCTGTATGCCGTTACAGGCGGCCTTAACACAGGACTTCAGGAGGCTCTTGCCAACGGTCAGTCCGCTGCCATTTATGATGTGTGCAAGAAGACGATGGGCGGAATCGGTATCGCACTTGCCATGCTTGGAGTTATTGCATGCCCGATCACTTCCGGTGACACGGCTTTCAGAAGCGCCCGTCTTGTTGTGGCCGACTGGTTCAAGATTGATCAGAAGGCATATGCCAGCAGGCTGAAGCTTTGTATTCCGCTTCTGGCTGCCGGTGCGATTATCGGACATCTGGATTACACGATTGTCTGGAGATATTTCAGCTGGACGAACCAGACACTGGCTATGATCGTTTTGTGGACCGCCAGCATGTACCTTTACAAAGAGAAAAAGAACTACTGGCTTACCGCTGTGCCTGCAACCTTTATGAGCGCCGTATCCATGACGTATTTCTTCTATGCAGGCGAATGCCTGAATCTGGGCACGACGGTGGCGTATCCGGCAGGAATTATTCTGGCGGTAGTATTCCTTGGAATCTTTATGCGTGCAACTAAAAAACAGCAGACCGCATAAGTACGGCCGAAACTTACGGAAACCATATTTACGGGTGAACCACAAAAACAGAACCGGAGATAAATTATGATTTTTAAGCCAGTAAAACTCGGCCGTGACGGCCTGACGGAGCAGGAGCTTCAGACAGACAGGAAGAAGAGCCGGAATTTCGGACCCTGCGGCGTGGGAGAAAAGGCGCTGTACCTGAACAGCTTTTACATAGACAGGCGATATTATATTCCTTTTACGTCCGTTACCCGCGTTTTTAAGCGGGTGGCGATGAGCAGGGGAGGTTTCAGCGGCAAAGGGATGTTTGCCACGATTCCTTATCTTGTAGTGGAGTATGATGATGGGAAGGAAAAGCAGTGCAATTTTAAATACGAAGAGAATGTAGACCGCATGCTGGCCTGCATCGGCAAGTCCCAACCGGAGATCCGGCTGGTAAGCCGGGCGGCGGAAGAGAGGCTTAAAAAGAGGGAGCAGGAGCGCGCGGAGAGATTTCTTCCTGAACTGTCAAAAGAAGCACAGGGAGAGGCCGGCAGGCTTCAGGAGGCAAGAGAGTATCTGGAAATCAGGCCGGAGCTTGGCATAGCGTTAAGTCAGTCGGCCAGAAGGAAAAGAGCCTACGACAAGAGCAGCCCGAGTTACAAATGGGTTGCTCTGGCAATCTCTCTTCTGGGCGCCGCTTCTCTTATTTACGGGATATATTCCTTGATTAACCACGTGGAGTTTGCCGTTTATTTCACTCTTTTCGGAATGGCTGCGATCTTTTTGTTCTCCGGCGCCAGTATGCTGCCGACCTCCAGGAATAACAGGACTTATATACTGAACAGGGTCAGGCTGGCGAAGGAGGAGATGGAGGAATATCTGAAGGGGTACGGAGGGAAAAGCGGTTTCCCCGTACCGGCCAGATATGCCCATCCCGTTGTGCTGAAACGGATGATTGAAATTATTATGGAGGGAAGGGCTGAATGTGCAGATAACGCTTTGGAGGTTTTAAAAGAAGATTTAAGGGCCTTGAATTCCGATGTACAGGTGGAGCAGGAGGAGTATGAGGAAGTGGTGGCAATAAAGGCCATGTTTTTAAACGAAGATTACAGATAGAACCGCTTTTGAAAGGTATTCATAAGCGGAATAAGGCTGAGCCGGAGAGAATGGTTATCTTTTGCTCAGCCTTTTACTGATGGCGGGGACCTGTGCGCGGAGCGTTCAGGTTACCGTTCAATACGTTCTTCTTATTTTGTTCCGAAAATCCGATCTCCGGCATCGCCGAGTCCCGGACAGATATAGGCATTCTCGTTCAGGCAGCGATCCACATGTCCCACGTAAATCTGAACATCCGGATGAGCTTCATGAAGGCGTTTGAGCCCTTCCGGGGCAGCTATAATCGCCATAAATTTAATCGTCCTACCGCCGTGCTGTTTGATAAAATCCACAGCCTCAACAGCAGAGCCGCCGGTTGCAAGCATCGGATCAGTCACCACAATCGTACGCAGTTCAATCGGGCTTGGAAGCTTGCAATAGTATTCGTGAGGCTGATGGGTTACCTCGTCGCGGTAGAGACCGATATGGCCTACTTTGGCAGAAGGAACCAGTGCCAGAATGCCGTTTACCATTCCAAGGCCTGCGCGCAGGATAGGAACAACAGCAAGTTTTTTTCCTGACAGCATGGGTGTCATACAAGTTTCAATCGGAGTTTCAACTTCAGCGTCCTCAAGAGGAAGATCCCGGAGCGCTTCATATCCCATTAACATTGCAATTTCGTCGGTCAGGGAACGGAACTCATTGGTACCGGTCGCCTTATTGCGGAGAATGGAGATCTTGTGCTGAATCAGAGGGTGGTCTAAAATTGTTACGTTTTCCATAGTAAAAACCTGCCTTTTAAATTTATAGTGTTTTCAGAGTAATATAAAAAAATACATCTGATTTAAGTATTGCCGTTTAAGATTTTGTGCCTTAACACAAAAACATGTAACGGTTCAGAAAGCATGAACTGTTACAAAAACATTCAGACAGATGTATTATACACCTGTCTGAATAATCTTGTCACTATATAAATAGAATATTTAAGAGAATTGTTGTAATTTTTTGGAAAGAATTGTCAACTTATATCCGGGCAGGCCTGCCGTCTTGCCGGTACCGGCCCTTCCGAATCTGTCAGTCTGCTATTTTTCTATTTATTATCAGGACTGTATTTAATAATCGCATAATTGCCGAGTTCAGAGGAAAGAGGGATACTTACATAGACAATCCCCTGTTTTTCATAGCTGAATATCTCGGGCCAGCTGGCAGCCGGAGTGCTGTTCTCATCAGCTGTATAACCGCCTGAAAAATCAGCCGCCTGGAGTTTCTTAAAATAATAATCGGTGGTCTTTTCGGAACTGTTGATATAGCTCCTTACGGACTGTTCATTGGCGGAAACGGATTCCAGCTTGTAATCGCCGGATGCAATATAACCGGCTACGGTGTAAGCGTCGGCATAATCGCTAAGCCGCATGTTCTGAACTGTCTCAAGATCAACCGTATTGGTATAGAACAGGTTCTCCGTCTTTGAAGTGGACGGATTCTTCAACTCGCCTTTATAGGAGACGACAATCCGTTTCAGGTTGGCGGCTTCTATAGTAGCTTTCACCGATAAAGTCTGATCCGGATGGACATCGGCGATAGCCATTGCATTCGTACGGAGCAGGGCATTCACCTGCTTCTGTTTTTCGGCATCCTTCATGTTGGAGACAACCGGGTATTCGACCGTCGCCTTGCCTGCGGTTTCTTTTTTAATCTCTGACTTCAAAGAAAAATTGGCGTTATTCTTTGACGCATCGGCAGACTCCTCAGTCGGTGCCGTGGTAGGCGCCTCCGTAGTTTCCGGTATGGTCTCTTTCTCAACAGCGGCAGTAGTATGCAGTGATGATAAATCGACAGCCTCTCTTTTCTTGCAGCCCGTAAAGGCCAAAGCGCAGACGGCAATCGTTGCAGCGATATACAGTTTTTCTTTACGCATAGTTTCCCTCCTCGTGAAATTTATTGATTACAGCGAAAAGCCAGCTTATGATTCAATATCTGGTTCACGGCAATAATTTTGCCTTATGGAATTATTATACAATAATTTTGCCTTATGGAATTATTATACAATAATTTTGCCGAAAAATGTCAGAAAATATCATTGAAATTTTCTTAATTTTTTAGTCGAAATACTTTCTTTCCATAATTAATGCCGTGCTAATGATTAATTGAAATACGGCCTGCCGCTGATGGCTATAAGGTGATTTCCATACCATCATAGGCAAATGATATGTTATCTAAGTTTTTTTCAAATTCCCGGTAATAAGCATAGGATTTGCCCCAGTATTCGTCAATGTGGGTGATGATAATGCGCTTGATTCTGTAAGTATGTTTGATTTCCAAAAGTTCCTCTAAGGTGAACATATCATCTTTAAAAGGCGCATCATCAAGTGCCCGGCCTTCTTTGAGCATGCCGTCATCAGAAACCAGTCCGATTATTAAAATATCCGCATCATAATACAATTCATTGAACACAAACGGCTTCACATCACAGCAGGCATAAATCACCTTTTTGTCCCCGTCTGAGATAACATAAAATGTCATATTGCCGCGATGGGTTTTGTTATTTACCAGGTGTATTTCTATTTTTCCTATTTTGATGAAATCTGTCTTAATAATGGAAATACAATGAAGAACATTTTCATAGTAGTATAGGCCGTCTCCGTTCCACGCATTGATATCGTCCACAACTCCGGGAAGCGCAATGAATTGTACGGGAGTTCCCCTGTCGGTTATACAATTGTAGCCCAATGGCTCCACGATACGCATGCCTCTCGTATGATCCGGGTCTTTATGCGAGATGGACAGATATTCAATTTTAGAAATACCCTGACGGTCACAGGCGACGGCAATGTCTTCCGGAGTATCAATAAGCATATGGATGTCCTCAATATAAAGGCTCGGCCCTAACCGTTCATACCGGCCGCGTTTGATTCTCGCCTCCTCACAGATGGGACATTTGCAAAATGGATTTGGAATTTGAAACATTCCGCCGCTTCCTGCAATCTTTAATTTCATCAATTTTACCTCCCAGCCTCTTTTATTTTATTAACATCTCCCTAATCTGTCTAATCATGCCTGCTGGAATTGTGTCGTCATCCAGCGGCATGATACTGCTCAGCATCCGGACTCCCTGATAAGAAAAAAGGAGCAGATCAACAACGGCGTTAATATTCACCTGCCGAAACTCGCCTTTGCTGATTCCATACTTAATCAGACTGCAAAGCATTGCTTTTGAAATGTAATACTGTTTCAGCATGGCGTTATCGTCAGATAGTGGAATACTGCTGTAATACTCGTAAAAAGCAAGTCCCAGTGAACCGCTTCTGTCAAGCATTTCGGACTGGTAACGTTCCAGTAACTCATCCAGAATAACGGTTGCAGACTGACCGTTTTCCATCTTTTCGGCAATGTCATTTTCCAGGCCGGACATAATTTCATTTATGATGTCGGCAAAAATCTGTCCGGTACTTCCATAATGCATATATAAACCGCCGCGGCTCAGTCCTGCTGCTTCACATATGTCTTTCATCGTAACATCCTTAAATCCCTTCCGGATAAATAAATGTAGCGCCGTGTTCCGTATTGCGGCCTTTGTTGCATCTCCCTTTTTACCCATGGCTTTATCCCTCCCCGACATTTCCGACATGTGTGTCTGTTTTTAATATACGACATACGTGTCGGAAAGTCAATGAATTAATTATAAGTAAACCTTCTTATTAAAAATCATTAAAACTAACTGGTAAAGAATATAGAAAATGGTATATAATAAAATCAGGTTACTATTTTTCAAAATGTAATTATAAAAGCAGAAACAAGATATAAAAAGCGTAAGCAGGAGGTCCATACTATGAAAATGTTATCTATTGCAGAGGAATTGAAGAACAATTCCTATCCCGGCCGCGGGATTATCATCGGCAGATCGGCAGACGGAACAAAAGCCGTGACGGCATATTTTATCATGGGTAGAAGTGAGAACAGCAGAAACCGTGTATTTGTGGAAGATGGAAACGGAATCCGCACACAGGCATTCGATCCGTCAAAGCTCACGGATCCGAGCCTGATCATTTATGCACCGGTCAGGGTTCTGGGCAATAAAACGATTGTGACGAATGGAGATCAGACAGATACAATCTATGAGGGAATGGACAAACAGCTTACATTTGAACAGACGCTGCGCTGCCGTGAATTTGAGCCGGATGCACCAAATTATACCCCGCGTATTTCAGGCATCATGCATATTGAGGACGGCGGCTACAACTATGCAATGTCGATTTTAAAAAGCAACGGAGGCAGTCCGGATTCCTGTCTGCGCTTCACATTTGCTTATGAAAGTCCGGCGCCGGGGGAAGGCCATTTTATCCATACCTACATGCATGATGCAAATCCCCTTCCAAGCTTTGAGGGGGAACCGAAGCTGATCTCGATTCCGGATGACATGGAAGCGTTTGCAGAGCTTCTCTGGGAAAACCTGAATCCGGAAAACAAGGTTTCTTTGTTTGTGCGTTACATCGACATTGCAACCAGAGAGACACGCTCAAAGATTATGAATAAGAATCAGTCATAAGACCCGACGGGTATAGCACAAAGGAGGAATTTCCATAATGAAAGAACTGGAATTAAAATACGGCTGTAATCCAAACCAGAAACCATCCAGAATCTATATTGAAGACGGAAGCGAACTGCCGATTCAGGTATTAAGCGGCCGTCCCGGATACATCAATTTTCTTGACGCCTTCAACGGCTGGCAGCTTGTAAAAGAACTGAAGGCGGCCACCGGACTTCCGGCCGCCACATCCTTTAAGCATGTATCACCGGCAGGGGCGGCGGTTGGGCTTCCTCTCGATGACACAATGAAGAAAATCTACTGGGTGGAGGATATGGGAGAGCTCTCCCCAATCGCGTGTGCATATGCGAGAGCCAGGGGAGCTGACCGTATGTCATCATTTGGTGATTTTGTATCGCTTTCCGACGTCTGCGACGCGGATACGGCGCGCCTGATTAAGCGCGAGGTATCAGACGGTGTTATTGCGCCAGGATATACGCAGGAGGCTCTTGAAATCCTGAAAGCGAAGAAGAACGGAAACTATAATGTGATTCAGATCGACCCTGACTATGTTCCGGCTCCGGTTGAAAAGAAAC
>ERZ808044.1456-NODE-1456-length-12792-cov-11.960991_pt1 | contig 12792 bp, 11 predicted proteins | sample MGYA00380195_ERZ808044 | MGnify/ENA primary metagenome ERZ808044 (study PRJEB31490, sample SAMN06133423) | mouse gut metagenome | isolation source: Z7_2 | host: mice | place: China: Chengdu | collected 2015-05 ...
AGCGATATCCGTGAGAATATCCGTAAGATCATGAGCAAGAATGAGCTGGAGCTGGAATATCTCGGCGTTGAACAGAATAAGCCGCCGATCCAGGTATCCGCTGCGTTCCCGAAGATATTCGAAAGGAGAAATTCTATCAATGTCACAATATGATGATGTGATGAATAAAAAAGCAGTCGCGCTGCGATATGATGAGAATAAGGATGTGGCGCCGGTGATCGTGGCCTCGGGGCTTGGTTATATGGCGGAGAGAATCGTGGAGATGGCCAATGAGAACGGAGTGCCGGTATATGAGGATAATTCATTGGCGACGGTGCTGACGCAGTTGGATCTGGGAACTGCGATCCCGGAGGAGTTATATCAGGCGATCGTGGATATCTATGCATATTTTCTGAGGTATAATCCCGAGAAGATCCGGGAGAAGAAGGAAGCGGAAGAGGCTGCTGCAAGAGCGGCCGCGGAGGCGGAAGAGGCAGAGAAGGAAGCGGAAGAAGCAGCTGCGGAGGCGGAAGCAGAAGAGGCTGCGAAGACTGCAGGAAGGCAGTCAGCCAGAGGAACAAGAGAGGCACGGCCGAAGGCTGCAGGAGCAGTGAGAACGCCGGGTGCGGCAAGGCAAGCGAAGTCTGGCAAGAGTGTGAAGGAGCGGCCGGTGAAGGCTGCAGGCGAAAGACCGGAGAGAACGGCGGCAAGGAAGAAGAGTTAAGCCATCAAGTGTGAAGGAGCGGCCGGTGAAAGCAGGAGTGCCGAAGCAGGAGACGGCCGGGAAGAGGAAGCAGAGCTGAAAGTTTGTGAGACGCGGCGGCGAGTCATAATATATGATAGAATAGAATGGATTGCTGTATCTTGTGGGATTTGATATAGGAATCCATTTTCATCTTACTTTGACAAACATTTTGCAGATTGTCAGGTGGTCTGCACACTAGGAATTTGTTTGTAAGAAACGATGTATGGGATATGCCGCGGATCCTGGAATGGAAACGGGAAAATTAAAAAGAGAGGGAATGAATATGACAAAAGCGCAAAAGAAACAGGCTGAGGATTTTATCAAACTTCTCGAGCGGGCGCATGACGGAATAAAGAAGACGATTGATACGAAGAATACTGAGGCGGCGCTGGATCTGCTGGCGCAGTGCCAGGAGTGTGCCATTAAGCTGGGTGAAATTATCGAAGCGGTGGAGGGTGAGGACTTTGTTACGATACCGCTGATTGAAGATTACTGTGAGCTGGCCTATCAGTTCTATGAGAAGATCAGCCAGAATATACCGGTCAATTCGAATCAGGTAAGTAAGGCTTTGCGCAAATCTCTGATCCGGATGGGCAACAGTGTGAAAAATGATATCCCGGAGCGTAAAGAGGTCGTTTTCCTTCCATATAAAGCCTCCATGTGGGATTCGCTGGAAAGTGTGTGGAAGGCGGCAGACGAGGACCCGGATTGTGATGCGTATGTGATACCGATACCGTATTTTGACAAGAATCCGGACGGTAGTTTTAAGGAAATGCACTATGAGGGCGACCAGTATCCGGCGTATGTCCCGATTACGCATTATGATGATTATGATATATCTGTGCGAAATCCGGATATGATATTCATCCATAATCCATATGATGAATATAATTATGTGACAAGTGTGGCGCCGAAGTTTTATTCCAAGAATTTGAAACAGTATACGGAGAAACTGGTTTACATTCCGTATTTCGTGTTAGGCGAGATCGATCCGGATAATGCGGAAGCCCGGAAGGGTATCGAACATTTCTGCATTGAGCCGGGTGTGCTTAATGCGGATGTGGTGATTGTGCAGTCAGAGGATATGAGGAAGGCATATATTGAGATATTGTCAGAAGCGATGGGAGAGGATACCAGACCGCAGTGGGAGAAGAAGATCCTGGGGCTTGGCTCGCCGAAGATGGACAAGGTAGTGGAGACGACAGAAGATGACTTCGAGATTCCGAATGAATGGATGCGTACCCTCACAAAGCCGGACGGAAGCAGGAAGAAAGTTATCTTATATAATACCAGTGTGACTGCGCTGCTGCAGCATGAGGATAAAATGTTGGTGAAAATGAGGTCCGTGTTCGAGACATTCAAGGAGAGTGTGGATGACGTGGCGCTGCTGTGGCGTCCGCATCCGCTGATCAAGGCGACGATAGAGTCCATGCGTCCGGAATTGTGGTCGGATTATGAGAAACTGGTGGAAGAGTACCGGTCAGAAGGGTGGGGAATCTATGATGATTCCGCCGAATTGGACAGGGCTATTGCGCTGAGTGACGCTTATTACGGAGATCACAGCAGCCTCGTGCAGCTGTGCCAGCAGGCGGGGATGCCGGTGATGATACAGGATGTGGAGATTGTGTAGGTGTAAGGAGTGCTCGTGACAGGTAGCCGGCACGTTAACGGTGTCTGGTTACATTCATGCAGCCGGCACGTTAACGCTATCTGGTTGGCATGAAACGTAGCGGAGTGGAATATATGAGCGGATGCGAGAAGGATTGCGTGGTTAGAGATGGGCAAAGTTTTTAATACAAATGCGGACTGTTGTCCCGGGTTGCACTATATGGTGGATATAACAGGACGGCTTCAGAAGATTAAGGCTATGGTGGATGCCGGGCAGTATCTTACAATTAACCGAGCAAGGCAGTACGGAAAAACGACGACGCTCAAGGCGTTGGAAATTTTTTTGAAAGATGATTATATCGTGATCAGTATGGATTTTCAGATGTTAAGCGCTGCCAAATTTAAGAATGAAAATGTATTCTCTGTCGCATTTGCCAGAAAATTCATCAAAGCGGCTGAAATGAACGAAAACATGGAGCCGGATATTTTGCTGCCCTTGAAGGCAGCGCTGAAGGCGGAAAAAGAAGAGATAGAATTGCCGGAATTGTTTGAAGCCCTGAGCGATGTCTGCAAGGAGACGGTAAGTCCGGTCGTTTTACTGATCGACGAGATAGACAGTGCAGCAGATAATCAGGTCTTTCTGGATTTCCTGTCTCAGTTGAGAGGATATTATATCCGGCGGGAGAGTATTCCGACATTTCAATCAGTGATTCTCGCCGGAGTGCATGATATCAAGAATATCCGAAGGAAGATCCATCCCGATGAGTCGTCCAAAATCAACAGTCCGTGGAATATCGCAGCGGATTTCCTGATTGATATGAGCTTTTCTGCGGAAGATATTGCAGGAATGCTTGGCGAATATGAGACGGATCATCACACGGGTATGGATGTATGGCAGATGGTGGGATTTCTCTATGAATATACATCGGGCTATCCGTTTCTGGTGTCCCGGTTGTGCAAAATTATAGATGAAAGGGTAGCCGAAAGTGAAGAGTTCCCGAATAAAAGCGCTGCGTGGACCCGGGAAGGTTTCCTGAAAGCAGTCAGGATTCTGATCGCAGAACCGAATATGCCCTTTGATTCGTTGATTCATAAGCTGAGAGATTATCCGGAGTTGGATAAAATGCTTCGGGATCTTCTCTTCAAAGGCAAGGAAATCGCATATGTAATAGGGATTCCGTCTATGGAAGAGGCTTTGATGTTTGGATTTGCCAGAGTATCAGATAACCGGCTGTTGATTGCAAATCGGATATTTGAAAGTTTGCTGTATAATTTATACCTTGCGTCACCGGAAATGCAGCAGGAAGAGATTTATGATGCGGCAGAGAAGGACAGAAACCAATTTGTGAAAGACGGTCATCTGGATATGAAATTAGTCATGGAGAGATTTGTCAGGTACTTCGATGATCTCTATGGGGATCAGGGACAGAAATTCTATGAGGACGATGGACGGCGTTATTTTATGTTGTTTTTGAAGCCTATTATTAACGGGCAAGGGAATTGTTATGTAGAAGCAGAGACCAGAAACAGAGAGCAGACAGATCTGATAGTAGATTATCACGGAGAAAGATTCATTATAGAAATCAAATTGTGGTATGGGACGGCAAGACATGCACAGGGGGAGGCGCAGCTTGTAGAGTATCTCAGACATTATCATATGAAGAAGGGCTATCTTGTGACATTTAACTTTAACAAGTCGAAGAAAACAGGTGTCAGGGAGGTTAAACTTGGGGATATGGTATTGGTGGAGGCGGTTGTGTAGGAGCCGCTGCAAATCGCTGACGTGATGGCAAGTGCAAACTTGTTCTTCTTCAGACAGTTGAAGTGTATGTGTAATTTTAGTATAATTAGAAAAAGCTTTTGATTAGTGAAATGTAAAAGTGCAGCAGGTAATCAGGAACGTACGGATCTGATTATTGACTACCACGGCGCCCAATTTGTCATCGAGATGAAAGTGTGGAGGGGCAATGTATATCATGAACGCGGAGAAGAGCAGCTCATAAGCTATCTTGACCATTACCATTTAAAGAAAGGGTATATGCTTAGCTTTAACTTTAATAAGAATAACGATAGAATAAATAATACAAGGAAGGAGAATTTTCCGCAGAGATGACAGATGAGTTGGCGGCATTGCTCCAGACAGCGGGACTGATTCATGATTTGGGCAACCCTCCATTTGGACACTATGGAGAGACTGTTATAAGACAATGGTTTGATAAATGGTTTAAACTCAATGAAGAGACAGCTATACTGACCGATCAAGAAAAGAAGGATTTTATTCATTTTGATGGAAATGTCCAGAACCTAAGGATCGTTACAAAGCTGCAGACATTGAACGATGCGTATGGTGCTAATTTTACATATGGGACGTTAGCGACGGTTATTAAGTATCCGTGGAGGTCTGATTCAAAGGAAAGTATGAATCATAAGAAGAAGTTTGGATATTTCAAATCTGAGGAAGACATTGTAAAAGATATCCAAAGAATGACGGGATTAGAAGACGGCCAGCGTCATCCGGCAACATATTTGCTGGAAGCAGCAGATGATATTATTTATGTCTGCGATGATATTGAAGATGGTGTGAAAAAAGGATATATACCATGGGATAGTGTATATGATAATATAAAGAATAAATTTACAACCGAAGAATATAAGAAATTGTTTGATAACATAGATGAAAAACGTCCTGATGAGGCAATAGGTAGAGAAGAGAATATATTGTCAAGAGTTCGTATGTTTAGGAACTTAACCCAGGGACATTTGCTGAAGAAGGCAATTCATGAATTTATAGATAATTATGAAGCTATTACGAACGGTTCCTATGGGAATAAAGAATTGTTGAATGGTGAAAAAGATTTTGTGGATTATTTAAAGAGAGAAGTGACCGGGAAATATTGCTTTGGCTGTCATGAAATCTTAGGGCTTGAATTGGTGGGGGATAAGGTAATACGAACTTTATTGGATATATTTGTTCCAGTGCTGGTAGATAGAGCAAATGACGATAAAGTACTTAATGATCCGGCAACCTACCCGGGTAAAATATATGCATTGATTTCATCTAATTTCAAATATATTGCTTTGCATGATTATGAACGCAATTGTCAGAAAAAGTATGAAGATGTTGAACTATATGACAAACTTCATCTAGCGGTTGATTATGTGTCAGGAATGACAGATTCTTTCGCGGTGAATCTTTACAAAGAGTTAACAGGAATAAGGCTGCCCCAATAATCTATTATTAAAAACAGGAGTAAAGATATGAAGAGCTTAAAAGAGGCAATTCATCTATATTTAGAAAAACATCCGCCAACCTTAAGATTGTTTCGAAGGTTAGAAGAAGCGGGAGATATCTATCTTATCGGAGGTGTATTAAGAGAATTTAAGGATAATGGGGATATTTTAGAATTAAGAGACCTTGATTTAGTCATTGATATAAAGAATCAGGGAGATTGGGAAAATACACTATCTGAATTCCCGTCTGATAGAAATTGTTTTGACGGCTATAAATGGCACTTTGAGGATTTGGTTATTGATGCATGGCCGATTGATGAAACATGGGCATATAGGAATGGAGTAGTTGTATGTAAACCAGAGAATTGGGTAGAGTGTCTTGGAGACACGGTTTTTTTGAGCATTGACGCAATTGTCTATGATTTGAAGGAAGATGTCTGGTATGACAAAAAATATCAGGAAACAATGAAAAGTGGGATGCTGGACATTGTATTAGAAGATAATCCGCAGGTTCTTTTGAATCTTGTGCGTGCTATGATACTGAGACGGCGGTATGCGTTGCGTTATTCAGCGAAACTATTACAAGTTTTTAATAAAGTGAAGCGGCAAGAAAAGAATTTGGTATTTAAGTTGATGCAGATTCAGAGAGATAGATATAAAAAAGAGATTTTAACGGAGGAAGAGCTGCTGGGAGAAATTGATAGTTCTTCATTATGGGGATGGCAGCAATCTGCAGAGTGAAAGGTGAGGGGGTTATGGACGAAGGAAGAAGATCAGGAAATAAGTATATGTATGAAGCGTTACCGGTCTTCTGACTGCCCTGTTCGGGAAAAATAATATGGAGGAATGGGAGAAGAACAAGGGCCAGGGTCTGAGGAATTTTTGCAAAAATGCATGGGAGCATTCCTGGGATGGTGAAGCAACCTGGCATTCTGAAGGTGTACATATTGATTGTTGTGATGACTATTATCCTCCGGTAATGGAAGATTATGGTGGGAATTTTGAATATGCGGCGAAACAGTTTTGTGAGAAATACGGATTTAGCATCGAAGGTAATATTTTTCAGGAAAGGGATGCAGTAATATGGCAAGAACAGTTGGAATTGGAATTCAGGATTTCGAAAAGCTGATTACAAAAGATGTTTTTTATATAGATAAGACGTTATTTATCAGGGAATGGTGGGAAAGCGAGGATGACGTAACCCTGATTACCCGCCCGCGCCGTTTTGGGAAGACGCTTACGATGGATATGCTGGAGAAATTCTTTTCTGTGAAATATGCAGACAGGGGAGACCTGTTCAAAGGGCTTGCCATTTGGCAGGAGGAAAAGTACCGGGAGATCCAGGGGACGTATCCGGTTATATTTTTAAGCTTTGCGCCTGTAAAAGAAACCTGTTATGAAAACTGCCGCAGGAAGATATATCATTTACTTGGCAATTTGTATTCGGATTATGAGTTTTTGCTGGAGAGCGGAATTTTAACTTCCGCGGAGAAGGATTTCTTTAAAGGAGTATCGGCAGACATGGGAGATGTTGAGGCGTCCCTTGCGCTTGGCGAGCTATCGAAATACCTTTGCCGTTATTATGGAAAGAAGGTAATTATTCTGCTGGATGAATATGATACGCCAATGCAGGAGGCATATGTGAATGGATACTGGGAGGAATTGACGGCCTCTGTAAGGGAGATCTTTAATGCGGCATTTAAGACAAACACTTATCTGGAGCGTGCCATTATGACAGGTATTACGAGAGTCAGCAAGGAATCTATTTTTTCAGATTTTAATAATCCGAAAGTGGTCACAGTTACTTCAGAAAAATATGAGGATTGTTTTGGCTTCACCCAACAGGAAGTTTTAGATGCTTTGAAGGAATATGGGTTATCGGATAAGGAGAATGAAGTAAGGGACTGGTATGATGGATTTACATTCGGAAAGAAGTCAGATATCTATAATCCCTGGTCGATTATTAATTATCTGAGTGAGAGAAGGTTTGCAGCTTATTGGGCAAATACCAGCAGTAACAGCCTGGCGGGAAAGCTGATCCGGGAGGGAAATCAACAGATTAAGATGGCTATGGAGGATTTGCTGGACGGAAAGAATCTGTGTATGGAAATAGATGAGCAGATTATATTCAGCCAGCTGGATGAGGATGAGAATGCTGTCTGGAGCCTGCTTCTTGCCGGCGGATATCTCAAGGTAGAGAGATACAGAATGGATGAGGAATGGGGACGCGTGGAGTATGAGTTGTCCCTGACAAATAAAGAAGTCCGCATTATGTTCCGTAACATGATAAAAGGGTGGTTCCGGAGATCTGCATTTGCTTATAATGAATTTGTGAAGGCACTGCTTCGCGGGGATGTAAAAAGTATGAATGCGTACATGAATAAGGTGGCGCTTGAAACGTTCAGTTATTTTGATACAGGTAAGAAGCCTTCGGAAACAGCCGAACCAGAAAAGTTTTACCATGGATTTGTACTCGGCCTGATCGTAGAACTGGCTGACCGGTATACGGTGACTTCGAACCGGGAGAGCGGATATGGGCGGTATGACGTGATGCTCGAGCCGCTTCATAAAGAGGATGACGGGATTATTCTGGAATTCAAGGTGCTTGACCCGGAGGAAGAGGATACGCTTCAGGATACAGTGAAGTCCGCGCTGACCCAGATAGAGGATAAGCAGTATCCGGCGGCGCTTATGGCAAGGGGGATTATGCCGGAGCGGATCCGGAGGTATGGGTTTGCGTTTGAAGGGAAGAAGGTTCTGATTGGTTCATAATTATTACATGCGTTAAATTCTACTTTTACGTATGACACGAACCAATAAAACAGATAATATTTTGGCATAATATCTTTAAGAACATTGAAAAATAGCCATTTATTTATGGTTTATACTCTTGCAGCCCACAAAATATTGTAGCATAATAATTGCATACATAGTATGTAACCCGAATTATTCACGGTAATATGAACCAGCAGATAATTTACCACAGTTGCCTTCACAACCACACTCAATCCCTTATCTTGTCAGAAAGAGCCTAAAAAAGGGCAGATTTCTCCCCTAATACATCCAGAAGGTCATTTTGTGGTATTGTCAAGGTACATTCACAGCTACTACCCTAACTGGGGGTGCAGATTACGGATATTTTCCAGTGTCTCATAGAATTCTTTCTTATAGGGACAGCTGCTACACAGCTTGAAATATTTGTATCTTGCTGATCTTACCACTTTTGCGGCTATCTTAAGTAGTTTTAAACGTATTGTACCTATACGCTGTTTTCTCATACTGGCAGCAAGGGCTATACGTCGAAACCAGTTGAATAAATTGTATGCAAGCCCATGAATCTGTAGGCGGTTTGCATTTACAAGCTTTGAGGAGCTACTTACACAGGCGAAGTCAAATCCACCTTTGCCTTCTTTGATGAAATTTTCCATTTTCCCCCTGCCGCAATAGAACTGGATGACTTGATATGGTTCCATTTCCATCGTTGTGACGATAAAGGTATACATGTGGATCATCTGGCCATAGGGTTTCTCGATCTTGAACACGACTCTGCGGGGATGGCTCCAGGAACCTGCCTGATATAGGAATTCACCATATTCAACGGCATAATCCACCTGATTAAATTTTGTCGAACGGTACAGGGTCTGGTTTTCAGTTTCCGCTAATTCACGTAGTTTTGCGTTCTCTTTCAGCCGGATCGCATACTTGCAGTTTTTTTCTTCCAGAACTTCATACAGATCCGGTGATGCAAAGCCGCTGTCACCGCGCAGATAGAGTGGCATATCCGGGAAGTCACAGAGAAATTCATCCAAAAGGGACTCCATGAAGGAGTCTGCCTCTTTGCTGCAATACATGGTGCCGTCACGCAGTTCTGCCTTTAACAGGTCGCCCGTCAGGCCATCGTAACAAAGCAGCGGATGATAACCATGTGCATGATAATGATAGTTGAACCCTTCCCCCTCCTGATTCCCATAGGTATCAAGAAGGGTGGAGTCAATATCAAAAAGCATGAATTCGGGTTTCTTTATGGAATAGATGATTTTGCGCAGTTCCCGGATGATCTGGTTGAGCTGATCCAGTGTGTCTTGATCCATGCGGTTAAAAAGGCGTGACAGAGTAGGCTGGGATGCCAGGGTATCTTTTCCTAAAATTGCTGTCATGACAGGTTCATTAGTCAATTCATCCGCACAGTCATCTTCAAAGTAGGCGCTGATAATCTGGCAGATCACCTGCATCAGATTTTCATCATCTTTATGAATGCGGAAGTAGGCGGTATCGTTGGTTTTGAAGATATGGTTGATGAGCTTATCAGCCCCGATTTTAAACAGGAACTCTTTAAACAGGAGCAGTCCTGCATCGGAGGATAAATCGCCTCCATCAAAATTTATTTTAATTTTACTATTGCTTTCTAAACTAATGGTGTTTAAAATGTCCATAGAGAGACCTTCTTTCTGGGGTATTTGTTTGGATTCTGCACCTAAATTTTACCACAGATAGGGGTCTTTTTCCATTCACTAAATAAATGAAAATGTAATATTCGGTCAAACTCAGTAACTATGCGGGTTTCAACAGTTTAATCTGTTGTTCCGTGAATAATTCAGGTGTAATTATTATTTAATATTTTCAGTATTAAATCACACAATATTTGGGAGGTGTATGATGGCACGTGGTCTATACAAAAACGTTATTGTTGACATTCCTGATACAGCACATCTTGTGCGGAGTACTGGACGGGTATACATAATCATTGATCAGAAATACTCGGAAAAGGACAAGCGGATTCGCCCGGTAGAACTCGTGATCGGCAAGGCATTCTCAAATACTCAGATGTACCCGAATAAGAATTACGCTATGGTTTTCACCTCTTCTTTTGAAGAAGCTACCCATACACATGTACCGGTTCACTGCAAGAGAATCGGTATGTATGCAGCCGTCCTGTCCGCGGCAGAACGCAACGGGCTGTACCGTTTGCTGATTGACCATTATGGCATTCAGTCAGCAAACATGCTCATGGATTTTTGTTCTTATTCCATCCGGGAAAACACCTCCGTTGCAGAACATTACCCGGAGACCATGGCAGACCAGGTGCTTTTCTTGGAGAAAGTGTTTGATGACTCCTGGATCTCCAATTTCTTTGAGCACACATTGTCCGAAAATGACACTGCACAGTTTAAGAAGGCGTGGGCGATGCATTGCAAAGAACTCGGCGTAAAAGATGTCTGGATGTGTATTGACGGGTCAAACAATGACTGCGATGTCCGGGATGCCGAGTATGCAGAGACCGGTAAGAACAAAACGCACACGAATAAGCCGGTTGTCGGATTTATGTATGCCATCAGTGCTTTGGACGGTCTGCCTGTCACCTACAGCGTTTTCCGTGGGAGCAGGGTTGACAGCAGGCAAATTTATCTTATGGTTGATTACCTGAAAAGTTATGGCATGAAAATATCCGGCGTCATACTTGACAGAGGGTTTGCGAACATTGAATGCATGCGCCTGATGAATGAGATGGAATACCCGTTCATCATTATGTTAAAGGAAGGCACTTACGGAATAAGCACCCTGTTTACGAAATATGGTGAGATGATCCATATGGCATTTGAACATTGTATTGATGATGGCAAAATATTTGGCATTGTCGAAAATACGCCGGTTTTCAAACAGTATCCCGACACAGCCTATGTCGGCCTCTTCTATGACAGCGAAAACGGTACAGCCCGAGCGAGCCATTTGATAAAAAAGATCAAGGCCGCACAGAAGAAAATGGAACAGTCAATTGGAAATGGAGATAAGCCTGTCATGCCGAAGGGTATGAGCAAATATCTCAAACCATATCAGGATGCCGAAACAAAGCAATGGTTCATATATGCCGATACCAATAGTATAAACAGAAATCTTAAATACAAAGGTTATTCCGGTATCGCGACATCTGAAAACATAACAGCGGCAGAACTTCATGGCTGTTATAATCTTCGAAATGCATCTGAAAAGCAGTATGCATTGTTAAAAACGCAGCTGGATGACCATGTATTCCGCACACACTTCAACAATGGTCTGTATTCCAAAATGGCTGTAGGATTTATTGCAAGCATCATACGCCATCAACTGATGCAGGCGGCTTTAAATCTTGGAATGAATACCAACAGTCTTGTTCGGGAGCTGAGCCTGCTAGAGATACACCATTTAAGCGGGAACACCTATTTCTATTCAAGGACTGCAAGTGAGAAGCAGAAGGATATACTTCAATCTTTCGGATTATCTGAGCGCAGTCTTGAACTATTGGCGCTACGGGAAAATGTGCAGGGGCGTTCACCAGGAAAAGATCCGGTCAGCAGACTTCCAGAGGACGGGCCCAAAAAATGAATCGGGGCCGCCCAAAGGGTTCCAAAAACAAAACAAAGCCTTCCGCAGGTAGCGAAAACCAAACCTTAAAGAGAAGAAGTCCCGGACGACCCAAAGGGTCAAAAAACAAGAAAACCATTCTCCGTGAGGCGGAAGAGGCAAAGCTTGCCGAAGCAGGAAAACTTTCTCCTAAAAGGGGAAAAGGCCGTCCCAAAGGCTCCAAAAACAAAGCCACGATCGAAAGAGAAGCCAAGGAAGCGGTGTTAAGAGCAAAAGGTCTTCTCCCTGAAAAACGGAAACCCGGCCGTCCAAAAACAAAAAAGAGATTCGGAAAGTTAAATGCACTTTTATCAGTGGCTCCGCCGGTGGTGAAACAATAACGGTAAAGCCATTAAAAATTTAGTCAAAATATTATGCACAGAAAAAATGTGTCATACGTAACAGTAGAATTTAACGTACATGATACCGCGGGAAATAATAAAAAATTTGCGGGTCTGTGCCGAGCTTCGCTCTGGCGGTTGAAATGCAGGTATGATATAGTATAATTAGAAAAAGCTTTCGGGGAGACCTGATTCAAAGGAAAGGTCAGAAGAAGTATGAAGATTGTTGGCATGTTCGGCAGGGGCAGACGGCATTGAATAAGGAGACGGATATTGAAAGAATGAGGCGGCCGAGATTATGGCGCTGATAAAAGGAAGAACTAAAGAAATGAATGGTTTTGTCGATATATATTAAGATACTTGAGAGTTAAAACTTCTTATGGTTGCTTGTAGAAATTTTTTTACATGATAAGTAACCCTATTTTAAAATAGGGCTTGCATATTAGAACATTAAAATGTACTGTATACGTAGGAATCAACGGTTTTGAGAAATTTAAGCGGTTACGCCGA
>ERZ808044.1458-NODE-1458-length-12786-cov-6.736801_pt1 | contig 12786 bp, 10 predicted proteins | sample MGYA00380195_ERZ808044 | MGnify/ENA primary metagenome ERZ808044 (study PRJEB31490, sample SAMN06133423) | mouse gut metagenome | isolation source: Z7_2 | host: mice | place: China: Chengdu | collected 2015-05 ...
GGGAGAACAATTTATGAAACAATTTTTAATAAAAATAGTACTATTTTGCTCCATTATTATTAGCTTTGCTGGGTGTTCCAATACTTCAGCAGAACAACAGCAAAATAATTCGCAGGAAAAAACAGAGACTTATAAATTATCAGCTTTTTCAATGCCGTTACAAACAGAATATGTATATGATTATTTAGGAATGAGATTTCAGTTGGGAGAAGAAGTTAACAAAGCATTAGAACAAGGAAAATTATTTATGTATCTCGATGCAAGCTATTCACAATATACAAAAGAATTAGAATATGCACGTCAGGCAATATTATATGTTTCACCAGAAGACAGACAACAAACTTGGGACAATGATGAGCAAAAATTACAAGAATGGAAAAATCAAGCACAAATATTAGGTTACATTGGTGCATACAAAAGAAGTCTTTTGGAGCAAGTAGATATTGCTGTACTGACAAACTGTACTAAAAATAAAAATATAGGCGAAACACCAGACGGTACATGGCAATATTATATCAGTAGCAATGATATTACTGAGGTACAGCAAGCAGCAGAACGTTTCAGTAGAACACTTGTAACAATATATGAAAGCAAGCCTTTTACAGAAGGTGTCAGCATATTTGCACAATCATCAGAAAACAAAACTAATATAGGAGAGTTCCAAACAAACGATATTTATGGAAATGCTGTTACAAAAGATATTTTTTCAGAATATGATATTACATTAGTAAATGTATTTACCACACAGGCTGAACCTTGTTTATTGGAAATAAAAGAACTGGAAGAACTGTATACTTATCAAAAATCAGAACAGCAGTCTTTTCATGTAGTTGGCATTGTTTATGATGCTTGGCAAAATCAAAAAGAACAAGCACAAGAATTAGCAAAACAAATACAAAAGGAATATAATGTCACATATGACATCATATTACCTGATGATGTTTTAATGGAAGGTTGTTTAAAAGATATAAATGCTTTTCCAACAACATTTTTTGTTGATAAACAAGGTAATATAATAGGAGAGTATTATTTAGGAGCAAGACCAAAAGAAGATTTACTTGAAATCATAGAAAATTTGAATAATAATCATAACAATGCATCTGAAATACAATGATAATAAATAAAGAAAAATTTTATTATAATTAAGGGGGAATTTTTTTTAAAAAAATTCCCCTTTTTTATATCAATCTCCTATAATTCTTTGTACTTTTGCTCCTTCAAAATAATGCTCCAATATCTGTTGATAATCAAATCCTTTTTCCGCCATACCCATAGAACCATATTGACTCATACCAGCACCATGTCCATTTCCTCCACCATATATTGTGATGCTTTCCAAATCATTTTCAGGCGTTTTTTGTTCTTCTATGACAATAAAGGCACTTGGTAATATTGCATAATTGATTTTTTCGCTTCCATCTTTTAGCTGTAATATCACATTTGTTTCACCCTCTCCCACTGGTTTCAATACATTTCTGATAGCATATTCCGTTTTTATACGAACACTACCTTTCTCTCCTGTTACTGTTAAAAACATAGCATTTCCGCCTTCTCCCCTTTCCGAAATACTAATATCTTGTATTTTTCCTAAATCAGAAGGACGAGATACTTTCCATGTGCCGTCCTGTTGGAGTACCTCTACCAAATTATGATTTGATTCATAAACTTGCAATATTCTTTCATTTAATTGATTCAGCACTTCTTTTGGCAATGTTGTTTTCCACCGAAACCAAGGTGAAGCACTGTCATAGCTTTCTACTTCCCAGTTTTTAAAAAAAGCATCTGCATTTTCTGGTTTTGTCAAATCTCCAATTTCTTCTGTTAATCCCTGTTGTTTACTAATTAAATATCCTTTATTTTCAGAAGGAAATATTTTACCATTGTCTGCTGCCCAAACTTCTCCAGAATTTGCCGTCACACCTGCCGATGTAGAATAAAAATTAGCATTTACCACTTTATCTCCATATGTTACTCCCATACCTTCTGTTTCTTCTACTGCTCTGTCTGAAATATCTTGTGTACGACTACCATTATATACTTGGCTGTTTGTAGAATCATCTACATGAGCGCCATAATCATTGTATCTGTTAGCAAAAAATTGATTATATGCATAACTTCTTGCCGAAACAGCTTGCACTTTCAAAGGCTCTAAACCAAAACTAACGGGCATTTCAAAAGGTACAACACCCTTTAAATAAGTTTCAAAGGGTACTTCATTTATCATAATAAAACCATTTGGTGTCTTTTCCAATTCTAAACTTCCCCTATACTGCGGAAAAACATCATTTCTAGTAATATTTTTCACTGTAAATTGTCCATTATCCTCTGTATTAATATACACCCTACCTTTTTCAAAAAGTCCTAAATCATTTTCAGGTGTTAATGTGATTTCTTCTCCAGACTGAAATGTTTTTACAACATCTCCCCCTTTTACTGTAAAAGGTTTGTCTGCTGTAATGATTACATTTGGGTGTGTATAGCTATTGTATGCTGTATTGCTCAAAAGTACTCTAATATTATTGGGTATAGCTTCTCTACGTATTACAGCCGCTGCTACTTTTCCATCTTTATAATAAAAATCTGCAATATCTGTACCACTAATTAAACGTGTTACAGGTCGTCTTGTTACTATGCCGTCTATATCTTCGTATATTTTAGCATTATCTGCCCATTCCAAAATACCTTTATTCTGAAGTTCTATACTATTATCCGTTGCCTTTTTAATCACATCACTGCCACCATTTTCTATTGGTGTAATAGAAAGTATGTTATTGTCTTGTATTTGTATATCGGCGATACCACTTTCTGGTAAAGATTCTGTATTTTGATATTCATAAAATACAATACCATCTCCTGTATCAATTTCTATTCCATCATCAGTTACATGAAAAAAGGCATTTTGTATAGTAGGTGTTTCTTCCAATATTTCTTCTATTGCAACAATTTCTCTATCTTTTTGAAGTACTTTTATCTTTTTATTTTCTAATGCTTTTAAACTACGTCCTGTAGACGTAAAAATGCCGTCTTCCATTAAAAGTATTGTACCGTTATCAGCAGTGTCTAATAATACTTGTTCTCTAGGCAATACGCCATAAGAATATAAGCTATTTTCTGCACGTCTTCCCTGTAATGCTTCTTGAAAGAGTTCTAACCACAAACTATATGCTACAGATTTATTTTTATTTTCATCATTTATTGTAATTTTTGTTTCATTATCTGGATTCAAGCGATTGATTAAATGTTGTGTTTGTTCTAATGTTACATTTTCTTCTGGTAAAAAACTTTCTCCATCTCCTGATAGATACCCATCTGTTACTGCTGTATTGATATAAGGATAATACCAATCTTCTACACTAACATCATGAAATTGAATATTATTTTTCATGTTTGTTATTTCGCTTGGTGTATGAAATGATAATGCAATCATTTTCGCCATTTCTCCCCTTGTAATAGGAATATCATCGCCAAAACGTCCTACACCAGAATATTCTGTTTGTAGTAATGTGCTTGTTTTAGGTGACTGCATAGGCTGCTCTCTTGTTTGTGTATTCTCTTTTTTGCATCCTCCTAACAAAAGTACAGCAATACAAAATAAAAGAGTTGTTTTTTTCATTTTTTAATCTCCTTCCTCTTTTGCAGTTTTCATTTTGCAAACATATTAGCAAAATAAAAAGTTTGTGTGTGGGTAAAACTTGCGAAACAATAACTTTTTATATACTACATTATATATAGAAGTTTACCTCACTTATTTCATTGATAAAAAATTTCTATATTTTAACTGTTTTAAACTTGTACCATTTTTAAAAATACTATATGATACAAATCAATACATATTATTTTTATCATTCTATTCCAAAAAATGTAATTTATTCCTAAATAGCGCACAAAAAAATGCCCTATTATTTTTTTAAATAATAGAGCATTAAAATTTTTATCCCAAAATGCCGGTTCCTGCCTCTTGACACCTAGCCTAAGCCAGGTGGGCAACCGCAGCAAAGACTCTGCCTTCCTCTGCCCAAAGGGAATTATATTGAGGCCTGACATATCGTTTGCGTATAGGAATCCCGTTAAAGTCATGTAGGTTCAAATATGACAGGATTGTCGAACACTTCAGGAATAGAAAACAACCATGTAATATTTTGTATTATATTTTATATTATAGTATGTTTTTGTCATTATGACAATACCTATTTTTTATCAATTTTTTATTTTATTTTTTTAATATTTGAAATCATAAAAAATATGCTACCTAATGCTATAAAAATATCTGCTACATTAAATATAGGACTACCCTTTTTTATCATTTTTTCAATTATATTGTTTTTCTGTTTGTTAAAACATTCAAAATATAAAAAGTCTGTTACTTCTCCATATTGTATTCTTTCTATAAAATTGCCTAATGCGCCTCCTAGCAAAAATGAACAGCCTATATTGCTCATTTTAACGCCTTTTTGCATATGGAAAGCACAATATACCATACCAATGATAGAAATACATTTTATAATTGGCATATACCCTTCAAAGCTATTATATGCTGCTCCTTTATTTTTTATGTGCCAGAAATAAAGCCGTTTTTTTACAATTTCTCTTTTTTCTCCTATTTTCATATTTTTACAAACTGCTTTTTTTGTAAAAATATCTGTTGTTAATATTGCTGCTGCTGTTAAAAAATGATTCATATATTCCCTCCTTTTGTTAGAGTATAACATATTTTTAACCAAATTGTTCTAAAAAATATGAAAACCCCTTGTCACAAACTCAATGCTGTATTATAATTTAACTAAAGTATTTGATTGAAAACTTTTATAAATAGAAAGAGAGAGGTGTTTTAAAATGGCTTTAGTTACAACAAAAAAAATGTTTGAAAAGGCTTTTGAAGGACATTACGCAATCGGTGCATTTAACATCAATAATATGGAAATTATACAAGGTGTTGTAAATGCTGCAAAAGCACAAAATTCTGCTGTTATATTGCAGGTTTCCAAAAGTGCTTTAAAATATGCTGGCCCTCTTTATTTAAAAGCAATGGTTGATGCTGCCGTAGCAGAAACAGGACTTGATATTGCTTTACATTTAGACCATGGTCCAGACATCGAAACAGTAAAAGAATGTATTGCTGTTGGCTTTACATCTGTTATGTTTGACGGTTCTCACTATGATTATGAAGAAAATGTTGCAAAAACAAAAGAAGTTGTTGATTTTGCACATTCTCATGGCGTTGTTGTAGAAGCTGAATTGGGTAAATTAGCTGGTGTAGAAGATGAAGTAAAAGTTGATGCTGCTAATGCAACATATACAGACCCAGACCAAGCAGTTGATTTTGTAAAACGTACTGGCGTAGATTCTCTTGCTATTGCTATTGGTACAAGCCATGGTGCTTATAAATTTTCTGGAGAAGCAAAACTTGATTTTGACCGTTTAGATACTATTACAGAAAAATTGGAAGCTGCTGGATTCCATAACTTCCCTATCGTATTGCATGGTGCATCTGCTGTTGATGAGTCTTCTGTTGAAACTTGCAACAAATATGGTGGAAAAATTGCAGGTGCAAAAGGCGTTCCTAATGAAATGCTTCGCAAAGCTGCATCTAAAGCAGTTTGCAAAATTAACATGGACACTGATTTAAGACTTGCTATGACAGCCGCAATTAGAAAGAGCTTTGGCGAAAAACCAGAAGCATTTGACCCAAGAGGTTACTGTGGTGATGCAAGAAAATTGATTCAAGAGTTAGTTGAAATGAAAATTAAAGATGTACTTAGCTCTACTGATTCTATGAAATAAGATATATTAATTATTTGAGGCTGTCGATAATATCGATAGCCTTAAATGATTTAAGGAGATGATTAAAATGTATGAGTTAGTTCAAGTAGCAGAACATACCTATTATATAGAATGTCCTGCAAAAATAGGTATATATGAAGATACTGATGGTGTTTATGTTATAGATAGCGGAAATGATAAAGAAGCAGGTAGAAAAATTAAAAAAATATTAGAGCAGAAAAATTGGAATTTAAAAGCAATATTAAATACACATTCCAATGCAGACCATATAGGTGGTAATCAATTTTTACAAAAGCGTTTTGACTGCCCTATATACTCCACACCTATGGAAAATGCTGTAATAGAAAATACAATATTAGAGCCTTCTTTTTTATATGGAGCTTATCCTTTTGCTGCATTACGTCATAAATTTCTTATGGCACAGCAAAGCCAAGCACAAAACATTGCTAATGCTACATTGCCAGAAGGCTTTGAAATACTTTCTTTACCAGGGCATTTTTGGGATATGATAGGATTTAAAACACCTGATGATGTATATTTTTTAGCTGATTGTGTTTCTAGTGAAACAATATTAAATAAATATCATATCTCATTTATATATGACGTTAGAAAATATTTGGAAACACTTGATTTTATCAGTACACTAAAAGGAAAAATTTTTATACCATCTCATACAGAAACAACAGAAAATATTGTTGCTCTTGCAGATATAAATAGAAAAAAAGTTTATGAAATTATGGAACTTTTACTTTCATTCTGTCAAACGCCTTACACAGCAGAAGAATTATTAACAAAGGTGTTTGACCATTATCAATTAGTAATGGACGCAAGTCAATATGTGCTTGTAGGTAGCACGATACGTTCTTATTTGTCTTATTTGGTAGATGAAAAAAAATTGATGATAGAAATTGTAAATAATCGTTTTTTATTTCAAATAGCAGAATAAATTTAAAATGATGAAGGCGCTTCATTATTTCAGTCTGTCAATAAACTTCTGTTTGCAAATAGGAAAACAAAGTTTTCCTTTAAAAGTTTTGCCTCGCTTTTTCAAAAGCGAGTGAGAGTTTGAGAGCAACGCTCTCAAGGTTTTTATGCTTGCAAGCGTGTTTTTGAAGGGGTGCTGAAATAATGAAGGTGCTACCTTCATTATTTTTTTCCATTTTACTTTTCAGAAATCATTCTACTTTTACAGTATATTGTTTCATTAGTTTTTGTACTTCCTGTTTTACTGCTTGCATAATATCCCGTTTTGCTATGATACTACCTCTTTTTTCTGTCATACCATTTTTTTCTGTTTCAAAAGAATCTAAAAGTGAATAGGTATCTATCATCATTAAAGCACCTATTTGATAACCATACACAAATTCTTCTACTCTAATATCAGATTGTAATTCAGCAATCATATCATCATATTCATCAAGTAATGCTTTTCCTTCTTCATCTAATTTATTTATTATCTTTTGCTCTAAAATTTGCATTTTTTTGCATTTGTCTAAATATTCTGTTGTATAGTTAAAATCTCTTGTATCAACTTTTATTTCATCTTGTGCAAATAATTCTAAAATACTTTTCATAATTATGCTCCTTTCAAAATACAGATTATTTTTTATTAATTATACAACATAATTAACTTAATGAATAGTGTCTTTATAAAGACCATATTTAGTACACTAACAAGAATAAAGAAACGAAGTTTCCAAAAAAATTTAGGCTCAAGCCCTTTTTAAAGGGCTTGCAGGGGGTGGGACAGCGTCCCACGGTCTTTATGCTTACAAGCGTGTTTTTGAAAGGGTTTGGAGAAACTTTTCACAAGTGAAAAAAGTTTCCCCAATATTCTCCTTAATTATCTATAAAGTTCTTTTTGTGGACGCTGTCCACACCTGCAAACTTTTTTGAAAAAAAGTTTGACAAAAAACTTTTTTGGAAAAACTTCGTTTTTCCTAGCTCGAACACTTTTTGAACACTTTTTACAAAATAAAAGAACACACCATAATGGTATGTTCTTTTACTATATAAATAAGGAATGAATTTATTACAAACAAATATTATAATTTTCCAATTTGTTTCAAGAATGCTTCAATTTTGCCAATAGCAAATTTCAATTCATCCATAGAATAAGCATAAGAAATTCTAATAAATCCTTCACCACATTCACCGAATGCTGTACCAGGAACAACAGCTACTCTACCTTCAAAAAGCATTTTGTCACAGAATTCAGCAGATGTCAAACCTGTCAACTGTATAGATGGGAATACATAGAATGCGCCTTTTGGTTCAAAGCAAGTCATACCCAATCTATTAAATTCGCCGATTAAATATTTTCTTCTTTCATCATAAGATGCTCTCATTTCTGCTACATCTTTATCGCATTGTACAGGGTCTTTCAAAGCCTCAATGCCTGCATACTGGCTCATTGTAGGAGCACACATAATAACATAAGCATGAACTTTATTCATAGCTAATATCAAATCTTTAGGACCTGCTGCATATCCCAATCTCCAGCCTGTCATAGCAAAAGATTTTGCAAAACCGTTCAACACGATTGTTCTTTCATACATTCCAGGAATAGATGCAATAGATACGTGGTCTAAACCGCCATAAGTAAGTTCTGCATAAATTTCATCACTAATAACAAGTATGTCATGTTTAATTAAAACAGGAGCGATTTTTTCCAAGTCTGCTTTTTCCATAATACCGCCAGTAGGGTTATTTGGATATGGGAATATCAATGCTTTTGTTTTAGGTGTAATAGCAGCTTCCAATTCTTCTGGTGTTAATCTGAATTCATTTTCAACTTTTGTTGTTAAAACAACAGGAACACCACCCTGCAATGTAATACTTGGTTTGTAAGAAACATAAGAAGGTTCTACAACAAGAATTTCATCGCCTGGCTCAATAATTGTTCTTAATGCAATATCGATTGCTTCAGAAGCACCGATTGTACAAAGAATTTGGTCAGCAGGGTCATATTTTGTGTGGAATCTTCTATCAAGATAATCAGAAATTACTTTTCTTAATTCTGGCATACCTTGGTTAGAAGAATATCTTGTTTTACCTTCTTTTAAAGAGTCGATTGCAGCCTGTCTAACGTGTTCTGGAGTTTTAAAATCTGGTTCTCCAACGCCCAATGAAACAACATCGTCCATTGTTGCAGCAACATCAAAAAATTTTCTAATACCAGATGGTGGCATTGTTTCAACGTGTTTTGCGATAAAATTTCTCATTGCAAATCAATCCTTTCAATAAATAAATGATAGAAACAATTTGTATTACTTCGTTGTATTTTATTTCATTACTATACTGCTTTTTGAAGAATTATGTTATTTTTTCAACATTCTTCATTGTTATATCAATAGCATACAATAAAATGCTATAAAAATCAATAGAAAAATACGATTTTGACAAAAAATATTTATTTTTTATATTTCATTGTAGTATATACTGCTACTATTTTAGTACATAATTTATAAAAAATATATTTTTTTAATGACTTGACTGACTGCTAAAACATACTTGATACAACTAGAATTTATATATTTGACTAAAAAAATTTACAAACTTGTGAAATATTTATCTGCTTCATGTTAATTGATACTTTTATTATTGTCATACATCAATTTTATTTATTATTCAAATTTTACATTATACAATGCGTCACTTTTAGGCTGATTTAATATACTAATTTTTCCATTTTCTATAATTTGCTTTTCTTTTTCTGTAATTTTACCTATTATTGCACTTTCAATACCCTGTTCTGACAGTGCCTGCACTATCTTTTTGCCATCAAAAGCAGTAATAATCATACTTCCACTTGATATTAATTCATAAGGGCTAATTTTTCCGGCATGGCAAATTGCTCTTGTTTCTTCTTTTACAGGTATTTTTTCCAATTCCACAATAATACCTGTACCAGAACAGTCTGCCACTTCCCAAACTGCTCCCAATATACCTCCTTCTGTTACATCATGCATTGCAGTTGCTCCCATATTTTTAGCAATACGACTTTCTTTTATAACAGACAAAAAGCCTCTCATAGATTTTGCTTTTTGAAGTAAATGAGTATCTATTTTTTTAGATAATATTGTTTCATATTCTTTAGCCAATATTACTGTGCCTTCTAATCCAGCACATTTTGTCATAATTACATCTTGTCCTACTTTTGCACCACCTGTAGAAATAAAATGATTTTTGTCTGTTCTGCCTATGACAGCGCCAGAAACAATGGTTTTATTTACAGCATTTGTTACTTCTGTATGTCCTCCCAATATTTCAATTCCGATTTCTTTTGCCGCTTCATAAGCGCCTTCCATAATATCACATAATACTGCCTCACTACTTCCCTCTGGCAATAATACTGTTAAAAGTATGCCTATAGGTTCTGCACCGCTTGATGCAATGTCATTGCAGTTAATATGTACTGCAATATAACCAATATCCTGTTCTGCTCCTGTAATGGGGTCTGCTGACAATATACAAAGTTCTTCCCCAAACAAAACAGCAGAACAATCCTCTCCCGTTTTAGGACGTAAAAAAACATCATTTCTTTTTACAGCAAAGTGATTGATAGGATTCAAAACAATTTTATTTAATATTTCTGGTGGTATTTTTCCAATTTCCATATAAATTCCTCCTTATTTTGTATCAAAATATTTTTTTCCCTAACCATACTCCTATCATACAAAATACAATACTACATATTATGTAACAATATGCCATACCATTATTCTTTTGTTCTATTAGTGTTATGCTTTCCAATGAAAATGTAGAAAATGTAGTAAATCCTCCACATAATCCTGTTTTTAAAAATAATATTGTTTTTTCTGATAAATTATATTTTGCTGCTATACTTACTACAATACCTATCAAAAATGCACCAGCAAAATTTGTAAATAGTGTAATAACAGGGAATACTGTTTCAAAAGGTAACTGTATTTTGGTTAATAAATAACGAAATACCGCACCTATGCCACCCCCTAATGCAACTATAAAACATTGTATCATATTTTTTCTCCTTTCTGTATATAAAGGTTTTCTATCAAATAGTATTTCATATCTTTCTATATAAAAAAATACAAAAGCGCATCGCACAAGCCGATACGCCTTTGCATTACTCTGCACCTATTGGTTCAGTATCTACTATTACGGGCTGTTCTTCACTATCACTATCTGACGCTGGTGTAGTTGTTGTTTCTGGTGTTGATGTTTCTGGTGTTTCATTTTGTTGTGGTGGTGTTTCTTCTGCTTTTTTAGTACCTATTGTTACCTCATCAGGTGTAGCACGATATGTTGAACTAGAAAACCATTCTTTACTAACTTCTTTTCCATTCTCTGTAACAATTTTATAAGTGCTGACTTTACTACCTGTTTTTCCTGTATAAGTTACTTGCCTATAGCCTTCTGGTTTTGTAGCATCTTTTGTTATTTTTTCTGCTGGTTTTGGTATTGTACCATCAAATACCATTTCAAAGTCAACTTTATGTCCTGCGTCATGTATTTCATGTCCATAAATATTACATACAACTTTGCCATCTCTAGCATATGCTTCAATATAAATAGGATACTCTGTATCATTTTTAAATTTCAAATCTTTATAATCTCCAGCTACTGCTGCATCTCTGCCTAAAGGTACATATCCTACTGTCATAGAGTGAGGGTATCTTTCTACAATTTCCAGTTCTGCCAATATAACAGCATTATACAATGTAGATGTAACTTGACAAACACCTCCAGCAACACCCTGCTCTACTTTTCCATTAACATATACGCCTGCATCTTTATATCCATTTGCATATGTTTGAGGTCCAAGTCCTACATTCATAGAAAATACTTCTCCTGGTGCAAGTACAGTACCATCAATATTATTACAGCCTACACGAAGATTTTCATTTCTACCTGCCGCATTTGCAGAATAACTTGTGTTATAACTTCCTATTAAATCTGTTACTTTTTCATTGTCTGCTTTTGTCACTTTAGGTTCTGTAACTGTTACTTCAGGCTCTATAATACCTCCTGTATTTTGTTCCAGCATTTCCTCCACTTTTGGTGCTGTTTTATCAATATCCATAGCATAGCCTTTTTGTTCTTCTGTAATTTGAAAAGCACCATTTTTTCGAGTCATTGTACTGTCTTTTGCTTCCACATCAAATTCCTGTGCAATTTCTTCCAATTTTTGTGTTACTTTTTGTTTATCATATGTGTATGAAACTGGAATATTTAATTTATTTTGTGCAACATCTGTCACGGTTTTATATCTTTCTTTTAATTCTCCTGTTCTTCCTGTTTCCCATGCCTCATTGACAGCTGCCTCTATATCATATTTTACATCTAAATCTGAAAATGGAATTTCCCAGTTTTTTTCTTGTTCTTGCTGCTGTATTGTAATTTTTTGACTACCCAAATGAACATCTGCTTCTTGTTGCAATTCTTGCAATGCTTGTTGTTTTGTCATACCAGAAACATCAATATCATTGATAGAAATGCCACTATAAATTGTATCAATATTTACAACTTCCTCCATTTTATTTTTCATGTATTGACCATAAGCAAATACACTTCCTCCTGCAATGACACCAATTGTCAATATGCTAAGTATAAGCATTTTACGTTTTGCTTTTTTTCTTCTTGCTGTTCTTTTTTGTGGTCTTCTTTGGTTATGATGTTGTTGTTGATGTTGTTGCTGCACAGTTGGCTTCCCCCTTTCCCTTTTTATAAATCATTCTAATATGCTTTTATGAAAATATATGAGTTATATTTTCAAAATATAGTTTGCCCATTCAAACATAGCATATTATTTTATAATAACGGAGCAATGTTGAAATATGGTATCAATTATATTAAATTTTCTTTACAAAGTTATAAATTATTATAAACCGTCATATTATGACAACATAAAACGCCAAATAAAGAAGCAGTACAATATACTGCTTCTGCTTGTCAAAAAAGTCCTTTTTGTGGGTTTCACCCACACCCACCAACTTTTTTTGAAAAAAAGTTGGACAAAAAACT
>ERZ808044.1461-NODE-1461-length-12755-cov-11.780407_pt1 | contig 12755 bp, 10 predicted proteins | sample MGYA00380195_ERZ808044 | MGnify/ENA primary metagenome ERZ808044 (study PRJEB31490, sample SAMN06133423) | mouse gut metagenome | isolation source: Z7_2 | host: mice | place: China: Chengdu | collected 2015-05 ...
TATTGGGCTATCGCCAAGCGGTAAGGCACAGGACTTTGACTCCTGCATTCGTTGGTTCGAATCCAACTAGCCCAGTTGTTTTGGGCGTGTAGCTCAGGTGGTAGAGCACTTGACTTTTAATCAAGTTGTCCGGGGTTCGAATCCCCGCACGCTCAGTGTTAATAATCCCCGGAAGATCGGCTTTAGTTGATTTTCCGGGGATTGTATGCGGATGTGGCGGAATTGGCAGACGCGCTAGACTTAGGATCTAGTGGGTTTCCCGTGCAGGTTCAAGTCCTGTCATCCGCATTGAATAGAATCCCGAAGCCCTTTAGAATAGGGGCTTGCGGGATTTTTTCTCGTGCTGTACATAAATTTACCTGGCATCTTCCTTTTTGGCACAAAAAGTGGTATAATGATTTTCGTATATTTTGTTCTTCGAAGACATGAGGATTGGATTATGCTGGAAAAGAAAAATGAAAAAGAGAAAATTAAACTGAGAGGTCAACTGAAACTTTATATCCAATGGCCGTCTGTTATGGCTGTGCTGTTGGTGGCGATGAATATCTGGGTCTACGTGATTGATAAGCGGGCAGGTACTCTGATGGTGGTCTTCGTCCTGATCTATATTATTATGGCGGGGAGCCTTTATCTGCGCAGCAAGACCGTGCTTTTGAAGGATCTGGTTGAATTCGCTGCTCAGTACGGAATTGTTCAGAATACGCTTTTGAAGGAGCTGACAGTGCCCTATGCGATTCTGACGAGTGACGGGAAGACGATCTGGCTGAATGACCTGTTTCGGGAGATACTGGGCACCAAGCCGAGGCGGGACGTGCCGATCAGTAAGTATATCCCGGAGTTAAACCGGAGTATATTCCCCAAAGAAGCCAAGGATACAGTCGAGATGGAGGTCTATTACGGAGACAGAGAGTATAAAGCAGAACTTCGCCAGGTGTCCGTGGAGGGATTTAATGATACGGGGCTTTTGCTTCATATGCCGGCGGAGAAGGAATATTTTATTGCGGTACATCTGCAGGATGTAACGGAACTGAACCGCTATATTAAGGAGAATGAAGAGCAGCGCCTGATTGCAGGGCTGGTATATATCGATAATTATGACGAGGTTATCAACAGCGTGGAAGAGGTGCGGCAGTCATTGCTGATGGCGTTGGTTGACCGGAAGATTAATCAATATATTGCAAGAGTAGACGGTATTGTCAAGAAGATGGAGACAGACAAGTATTTTATTGTGCTTCGGAAGCAGTATTTTAAGCAGCTCGAAGAAGATAAGTTTTCGCTTCTCGAAGATGTCAAATCTGTGAATATCGGTAATGGGATTCCGGCGACCTTAAGTATCGGCCTTGGGCTTAGCGGGGATTCTTATTCTCAGAGTTATAATTATGCCAGGGTAGCGATTGATCTTGCCCTTGCCCGCGGCGGCGACCAGGCGGTGATCAAGGACGGCAGCGGAATCACCTACTATGGAGGAAAGCGGGAACAGACTTCGAAGAATACAAGGGTGAAGGCCAGGGTGAAGGCGGAAGCGCTCAGAGAGTTCCTGACTCTGAAGGACAGGATATTTGTTATGGGACATAAGCTTACGGATGCGGATGCGTTCGGCGCCGCAATCGGAATCTGCCGGGCTGCGGCTGCGATGGAGAAGAAAGCTTATATCGTAATCAATGAAGTGTCGGCGTCGCTGCGCCCGTTGTATGAGTGCTTCGTGAAGGATTCGAACTATCCGGACGGTTTATTCCTCAAGTCAGCCCAGGCGATCGAGATGGCTGATGAGAATTCCATGGTAGTGGTCGTGGACACCAACCGCCCGAAGATGACGGAATGTGAGGAGCTGCTTAAGAAGACGAAGACGATCGTGGTGCTTGACCATCACCGGCAGAGCAGTGATAATATTGAGAATGCGCTTCTGTCTTATATAGAGCCCTATGCGTCGTCCGCCTGTGAGATGGTTGCTGAGGTGCTGCAGTATATCGTGGATGATATTAAGATTCCCAAGATAGAGGCGAGCAGCATGTATGCCGGTATCATGATCGATACGAATAACTTCGTGAATCATACGGGTGTGCGTACTTTTGAGGCAGCGGCGTTTCTGCGCAGATGCGGGGCCGATATTACGCTGGTGCGCAAGATGTTCCGTGATGATATCGAATCCTACCGCGCGAAAGCGGAGATCATCAGCAGCGCGGAGGTATATTATGAGAAGTTTGCCATTGCCAGAGGAGTCGGGCTTAAGATCGAAAGCCCTACGATTATCGGCGCCCAGGCAGCCAATGAGCTCCTGGATATCAGCGAGATCAAGGCATCTTTTGTACTGACAGAATATAATGGGAGGATCTACGTGAGTGCGAGATCCATTGATGAGGTGAATGTACAGGTTATTATGGAGCGTCTCGGCGGCGGCGGACATCTGAACGCATCGGGAGCCCAGTTTGACCACACAGATATGGAAGAGGCGATAAAGAGCCTGAAGACAGTGATAGATGACATGATAAAAGGAGGAGACCTGTAAGATGAAGGTAATATTAAAAGAGGATATAAAGTCCCTTGGAAAGCAGGGGGAGATCGTAGATGTAAGTGATGGTTACGCGAGAAATTTTATCCTTAAGAAGGGAAAAGGCGTAGAGGCGAACAGCAAGAACATGAATGACCTGAAGCTTCAGAAGGCGAACGAGGCGAAGATTGCACAGCAGCAGTATGAGGCGGCGCAGGACTTAGGGAAGAAGATTGAGGCGGGTAAAATCGAGATGTCTATCAAGACCGGCGAAGGCGGCAAGGCGTTCGGTTCTATCGCGTCCAAGGAGATCGCGGCAGAGGTGAAAGAACAGATGGGACTGGATATTGATAAGAAGAAGATCCAGCTTAAGGAAGCGATTAAAACTCTTGGTACACATGAGGTTTTGGTCAAGCTGCACCCGAAGGTTACGGCGGCATTGAAGGTAATAGTGACGGAAGAGGCGTAAAAGGAGTAAGTCATGGAAGAGGCGCTCATTAAGAGGGTGATGCCCCACAGTATCGAAGCGGAACAGTCGGTGGTCGGGGCAATGTTGATGGACCGGGATGCGATCACGACGTCTTCGGAGATCATCAGCGGAGATGATTTTTATCAAAGTGCTTACGGAGTGATCTTTGATTCCATGGTGGAGTTGTATAATGAAGGGAAACCGGTGGATCTTATCACTCTGCAGGAACGTCTGCGGGAAAAAGATGTCCCGGAAGAGATCGCCAGTCTTGAATTCGCCAGAGATCTTGTGACGATGGTGACTACATCCGCGAACGTAAAATACTATGCCCAGATCGTGGCTGATAAGTCGGTGATGCGCAAGCTGATCCGGCTGAACGAGGAGATCGCGAATACCTGCTATGCGGGGAAAGAATCTCTGGAAGCGGTGCTTGAGAAGACGGAGAAGTCCGTGTTCGAATTGCTGCAGAAGCGTAATACAGGTGAGTTTGTGCCGATCAAGCAGGTGGTGCTGAACGCGCTTGAAAGGATCGAGAAGGCATCTAAGAGTAAGGGGACGGTAACGGGAATTCCTACCGGGTTCATTGACCTGGATTATAAATTGTCCGGCCTCCAGCCTTCGGATCTGGTGCTGATCGCAGCCAGGCCTTCCATGGGTAAGACGGCATTTGTCCTGAACATTGCGCAGTATATTGCATTTAAGAAGGAGCGGGGGGTTGCGATCTTCAGCCTTGAGATGTCAAAAGAGCAGCTGGTGAACCGTCTATTCTCCCTGGAATCACAGGTGGATGCCCAGGCGATACGTACGGGTAATATGAAGGATTCCGATTGGGAAAAATTAATAGAAGGCGCGGGTATTATCGGCAAATCCCGCCTGATCATTGATGATACGCCGGGAATCTCTATCTCAGAACTGCGTTCCAAATGCAGGAAATATAAGCTGGAGTACGAGCTGGATGTCATCATCATAGACTATCTGCAGTTGATGACGGGAAGCGTGGGGAAGAGCCAGGAATCCAGACAGCAGGAGATCTCAGAGATATCCCGTTCTCTGAAAGGACTGGCAAGGGAGCTGAATGTCCCGGTGGTTGCGCTCTCCCAGCTAAGCCGTGCGGTAGAGAGCCGTCCGGACAAAAGGCCGATGCTTTCGGATCTGCGTGAATCGGGAGCGATCGAGCAGGATGCCGATGTGGTTATGTTTATTTACCGTGACGAATATTATAATAAGGACTCTGAATTCAAGAAACAGGCGGAGATTATCATAGCCAAACAAAGAAACGGCCCTGTGGGGACCGTTAATCTGGCCTGGCTGGGCGAATATACGAAGTTCGCCAACTTAAGCAGGCAGGAATAATCTTCTTAATTTTTCAACCGGACCGGCTTCTGCCGCACTTTTCCGAAAGGATTGCTGCTGGCGGATAAGCTGGTCTAATTTTTTGAATTCCTCTTCTTCCTGCCGTTCTTTTGCATCCAGAAGGAAGGACATCTCTTTGGTAAACATGGATAACAGGACTTCGTTGTTGTTCTCCAGCATCCGCTTCAAATGTAACTGGTCGCGGGTTCTTCGAAGATCCGGAATCAAGGCTTTTAATTCGGAAAAAGGCACTCCCTGTTCATACAGTTCTTTAATGCAGGCAAATAGTCTGGCATCATCTTTTGTCTCCCTCTTCAATTGTTCTAATGCGTTATTGCCCATGGTCTGACCCCCTTATCAAGATTTATAAGAAACTTGTCCGATTGGAATACCGGACGCTTATATCATAGCATGCCGCCTGTGCGAAACAAGTAAAACGGTGTCAGCAGAGCAAAATAAATATGTAAACAAAAAGACACTTCAGATTCCGGTAGGAACAGACAGTGTCTCTTTGTGTATTTTCTTAAATTTTCTGCCGGTACATCTGGTGTTAGCCCTGGGAGATAGCTCCTGTAGGACACTGAGCGGCGCAGGCGCCACAATCAACACAAGCGTCAGCATCGATTTCAAAATGATCTGCACCCTGGGAAATAGCGCCAACTGGACATTCAGCTTCGCATGCTCCGCAGCTTACACATTCATCACTAATTACGTGTGCCATAGTATGTACCCTCCTTTTTTAGTATATAGACAGAAATGTAAATTTCGTCTATCCATATCATAATACAAAAGCCAGAAATATACAAGTCCAATTCAAAAGTTATAAAAAATTAAGAAAATTTTCAACAATTCCCGGCAGAATTAGTGTATAGTGATGTGTGGCAATAAATTAGTACAGCTTGTGAAAAGGGAGAGAACAGTATGATGAAAAAGATTCGCAGTATCGTAACTGTTACATTGTGTACAGCGATGTGTGTATGCGCATGCTCGTCCCAGGACAGCGCAGCCAAGCCAAAGGAACCTGCAGCGTCAGAGACAGAGGAGGTCAGGAAAGAGGTAAAAGAAGAGAAGGAATACCAGAAAAAGCTGGATATGATACAGCCTTCTGCTTATGATAATGTAATGGGACTGAAGCTTGAGAAAGGGACGAACCTTTCTGTGATCGGCAAAGCAGACGGTGTGCCCTATTGGGAAGAAGTGAAGAAAGGCGCCGAACAGGCGGTAGAGGATATCAATAAGAATCTTGGATATGAGGGCAAGGACCGTGTGAAGGTGACCTACAGTGCGCCGGGAATACCTGATGATGTAGATGAGCAGGTGAATATTCTGGATGAAGAACTGGCGCGGTATCCTGCAGCGCTTGGAATTGCCATTGCTGACGTGAACGCCTGTGAAGTACAGTTTGATCTGGCGGCTGAGAGTGATATCCCGGTCGTGGCGTTCGACTCCGGGAGTGCCTATCAGGGACTTATGGCAATGGTATCGACAGATAATCAGGCGTCGGCGAAGGAAGCGGCGGGACGGCTTGCAGAATTGACGGATGACTCAGGTGAGATCATCTTGTTCATCCATGATTCCAAGTCAGAGTCGGCGATGAACCGGGAGAATGCGTTCAAGGAAGAGATAGAAGAGAATCATCCGGAGATCCGGGTTGCAGAGACCTACTATCTGGATCAGTTATCCGAGATGCAGAAAAAAGTAGCGGCCGAGAAGAACGGCGGGACATATGGGGAAGATGCCGATACAGAAAGCGGCAAAGGGGCAGAGACCGAAGGTACGGAACCTGTGGGTGCAGAAGATACCGGAGATGATAATGCTGGAGATGCTGGAGACCAGACCGGTGACAGCATTGCGCAGGATCAGGACACATTGACAGCCGAAGAGGAAGCAGAGGCTGAGTCGATTACCGAAGAGGAGATCATAGACTATCTCCTGGCAAAGCATCCGGATGTGAAAGGCATTTACGCTACGAACGGAGACGCCGTGAAGCTTGCGGTAAATGCTTTGGAACGGAATAAAACAGATGCGGCGGTCGTCGGGTACGATGCGGATGAGGAGGAACTGGATGCGCTGGCAGATGGAAAGGTGGATGCGTTGGTGCTTCAAAATCCATTCGGAATGGGGTATGCTACGATTATAGCGGCCGCAAGAGCTGCTTTGTCTATGGGCAATGAAGCGGTGGTTGATACCGGATACACCTGGCTTACGAAGGAGAATATAGAAGATAAGGCGATACAGGCTCTGCTGTATCATTGAGATGACAAGATCTGAGTGTAATTGCCGCAACGTAAAAAGACGGGTTTCAATAGAAACCTGTCTTTTTGGTGATATGCCATATCTGTATTGTGGGTATTCTGAATACTGATATGCCAATTGATCATAAATTTATCTTATTGGCAGTATCAGGTAATCAGCGTAATCATATATCAATCAGCAGCGGCATCCTCTGCTAGAGGAGTCGCCTCTGGAAGGTACAAATGTACAAGTTCAATTCTGTTTTTATCTAATTTCTCTACGACCATATGGATGCCGTCTTCGGTATCAATCCGATCACCTTCCTCGGGAAGCCGGTCCAGACGTTCAATAATGAATCCGCCCAGTGAATCATACTCTTCAGAATTCAGATCAAGATTCAGCCGGTCATTCAGATCATCCAGATTGGTAGAACCTTCTACAATATATTCCTGCTCGTCAATCTCCTGAATAAAATCTTCTTCGTTCTCGTCGTATTCGTCGTGAATCTCTCCGACAATCTCTTCAAGAATATCTTCTAAAGTAATCAATCCGGCCGTCTCACCATATTCGTCCAATACAATTGCAATATTGAACGAAGCCTGGCGCATCTCAACCAGAAGCTCGGAGATGCTCTTATATTCATAAGTAAAATAAGCTTCTCTTAAGATATCCCGAATGTGAAATCCATTCGTGTTGTCATATAACAGCAGATCCTTCATATTAATTGTGCCGACTACATTATCAGTAGTATCAGCAAATACCGGGAGTCTTGTATACTTATCTTCCCGGAAGATATCGATCAATTCTTCATAGGTACTGTTGATATCTGCAAATGTTACATGGACACGGGGAACCATGACATCTTTCGCCCTGGCATCTCCCAGATCAAACACGTTATTGATCATCTGTCTCTCGTCAGATTCAATGACACCGTCTTCGTGACTTACATCTACGATTGTACGAAGTTCATTCTCTGTCATGGTATTGTTCTTGGCATTCGGGTCAACCCGCAGCAGAAACAGCACGCCGATGGAAAGACCATTGATGACGAAGATCACAGGTGTCATGACCTTCATGAATATGCTGATGACGGGGGCGTAGATCAGTGACATCTTCTCAGAATGTATGGTAGCCATCGTCTTGGGAGTTATCTCCCCGAATAAAAGAATCAATACAGTTAATATTCCGCTTGCAATTGCAACCATAGAACCACCGAAACTGTACGCCAGAGTCGTGGTCAATGATGCAGCGGACAGATTCACGATGTTGTTGCCAATCAATATGGCGCTTAACATCTTGCCCGAATCATCGGTGATCGCCAGAACCGTTTCGGCACGTTTGCTGCCTTCTTCGGCTAAGGTACGAATTCGTATCCTGTTGGCTGTCGTAAGCGCTGTCTCTGCAGATGAGAAAAATGCAGACAGCATAAGCAGAACAAACAAGATAATGAGTTGTGTGACGTCACTCGAGTCCAATTGGTAAGTTCACTCCTTTTTCATGCTCTTAATTGCAGGAAACTGTCGATATCAGTCTCCTGTTTATAGTCACCTGATGATAATATAGCGCATTTGCGGCAAATTTGCAAGTATACATTGTAATAAAATTCTTGATTTTCCATTTTATACTGCCTGTGCCACTTGATTTTCTATTTTGTACTACCTATACTATAGGGAAGAGAGGATAATTACATCAGAAAAACTGTGAAATCGGAGGCAGGCCTTACTATGGCGAATACATCTTCAACACTTATGACAGAAGGATCCATCTGGAAGCGCATCGTTACATTTGCGGTTCCTCTTTTTTGGGGAAATCTTTTTCAACAGCTTTATAATACGGCAGATTCTATGATCGTCGGTAATTTTCTCGGCGATGCGGCTCTTGCCGCGGTTAGTTCATCCGGAAGCCTGATCTTCCTGATGGTAGGGTTCTTTAACGGGATTGCCATCGGCTCAGGCGTCGTGATCGCCCGCCATTTTGGCGCCCGGGATATTCCGGGGCTTCAGAGATCTATTCATACGACGGCGGCCTTTGGGCTTCTCTGCGGCTGTGCCCTCACGGTTATGGGTGTCTTTGCCGCGCCGCAGATTCTGGTGCTGATGGGAACGCCAAAAGCAGTTCTCCCCAATTCTATTACTTATTTCCGGATTTATTTTTCCGGTTCACTTGCTTTTGTTATGTACAATTTCTTTGTAGGGATCCTGCAGTCGGTGGGAGACAGCCGTCATCCGCTGATCTACCTGATTATTTCTTCGGCGGTCAATATCGTCCTTGATCTGGTATTGATCGGTGTGTTTCATTTCGGAGTGGGGGCGGCAGCCCTGGCAACAGTGATATCACAATTCATCAGTGCGCTTCTGTGCCTGTTTCAATTGCTTGGAAGTCCGGAAGAATTCCGCCTGTCTGTCCGGAAGATCCGGTTGGACCGCTGTATGCTGCGTCAGATCGTATCCAATGGATTCCCGGCAGGGTTCCAGAACTCTATCATATCTGTCGCAAATGTATTTGTTCAGGCGAATATCAATCAGTTTGGGCAGATGGCCGTAGCCGGCTGCGGTGCTTACTCAAAGATCCAGGGCTTTGGTTTCCTGCCGATCACCTGTTTTTCTCTGGCGCTTACTACGTTCATCAGCCAAAATCTGGGCGCCAGGCAGTATGACCGGGCCAAAAAGGGTTCTGTATTCGGCATTATCTGTACGCTTGTCGCCGCTGAGCTGATCGGCGTGCTCGTCTATATCACGGCCCCGGTATTGCTCTCGGCTTTCAATGATACGGCAGAGGTGATAGCATTTGGCACCAGCCAGGCACATACGGAGACCTTTTTCTTCTTTCTGCTGGCATTCTCCCACTGCATGGCGGGAATCCTTCGCGGAGCCGGGAAGTCCACGGTTCCTATGTTTGTCATGCTTGTCTGCTGGTGTATTATCAGGATTGGCTACATTACTATAGTAATCCGGTTCATCCCGGATATCAGGGTAGTGTTCTGGGCATATCCGCTTACCTGGTTTTTAAGTTCACTGGTGTTTCTGATCTATTATCTGAAGTCAGACTGGATCCATGGGCTGGAGAAGTAAGGAATTGTTGTGAAATGATTTGGCATATACATATCAATCACAGAGGTCAGGACGGTGCAGGAGGAAAAGGTTGCTGCTTTGGAAACGGGAATGTCGGCAAAAACTCCGGGGATTCTTGGAAATATTTTCAGTGTATTTGCCAATATTAAGGCTGATCTGAAATTTAATGAAGCAGTCAGGGAAGAGTACCGTATGAAAATCAGTAACCGTTCCAGTGAATGGATCGGAATGCTGCTTCAGGTGGCAGAAGAGATCGCACGTCAGACGGAAGGGAGACGTCCAATCCTCATATTTGAGGATCTTGATAAATTGAACCCGGAAGACGCGTGGCAGGTATTTTACAATTATGCGCCGATGCTTTCGGGCATGCCTTTTCATGTGATCTATACATTCCCGATCGGACTTTCGTATGATGTAAGATTCTCGGTTATGGAGAGCTACTTTACGACCAGAACGCTTCCGATGATTAAGATTGAGACAATGGATAATAATCCCTTTCAGGACGGTATCAATGTAATACGGAATGTAGTAGAGAAGCGTGCGAGCCTTGATTTGTTTGATGCAGATGTTCTGGAAATGTTGATTCAATATACAGGAGGTTCCTTAAGAGATCTGTTCCATGCAATCAATGCGTCGGCAAAAAGGGCAGAACGCAGAGACAGCGCAACCATTTCCATAGAAGATGCAGAACGGGCATTGGAGGAATTGAAGACGTCTTTGACAAGACGGATTGAGAAGAAAGACTATGAGTTCCTGCTGAATATTTATAATGGGAACAAAGAGCAGATCGAGGATAAGGAGAAATTGCTGAAAATGCTTCAGGCGTCTGTAGTGCTCGAATATAATGGAAAGAGATGGCATAATGTCCATCCTCTAATTATAAGGTTTTTCGAAGAACAGGGGTTGGTGGGAGATGCTAAAGAACAATCAGGAAGGTTATCTGACGCTCGGATGGATTATCAATGAATCAGAGCAGGGGTTGTTTCTTGCGGTAGCAGACGAGATGATACAAAGTGAAATCGTAAGAATCTATGCGCAGGGAGCGGTAGGGCTCTATGATTACAGGAGGCATCCCGGTGCATATTCTTTTCATAATCTGAGTGAATGGGCAGCTGCGCAGCCGGAAATCCAGACATTTATTATCGCGAATCTTCAATTTGCGTTACAAAGTGAAGAAGATCTGAAACGTCTGAATGTCAGCAGGGATATGTTGGCAGGTATGAAGAAAAATCTGATTTTTCTCACAACGGTATATGGAGATGACAGATTAGCTGTTAAAGCATATGATTTCTATTCATTTATTAAACTGCGGATTTTATTCCATGATTATGAAAAGAAGCGAAAAGAGGAGCCGGCGCTTCCTGCGGAAAATAATCCGGCACAGGAACAAGAAGGGGAAGCAAAGGGAAGAGTAGAAGAAACGTATGCCTTGCTGAGGAAAGCGGTAAATGCCAGGCGGCAGGCACGGTATCAGGAAAGTGAAGAGATGCTGTTAAAGGTAAGAAGGATCCGGGAGAAATTGCTGGGAGAAGGGCATCTTGAGGTGGCTGCAGCCGATTATGAATTAGCAAAAGTATATGAAAAAGAGGGAAAGTATACAAAGGCGGAGACGGTTTGCAGAAGAGCTTTGAATATACGGGAAACCGTGTTAGGCAGGAAACATCCGGATACAATGTATAGTTATATCAGTCTGGCGGCTATATTTGCAGGACAGGGAAAATATGCAGAAGCAGAAAAACTACAGAAAAGGACATTACCTATATTAGAAAGAATACTGGGAGAGACACATCCGGATGTAATCGGCGGTATGATCAGCCTGGCGAATTGGTATAAGGTACAGGGCAAATATCCCGAAGCGGAAAAGCTATATAAGGAAGTATTGTCTATATCCAAAACTTCGGAGGGATGTCCGGATCTGAATGACCGAACAGCAAGTATAGCAGGCGGCCGGCAAATAGGCAATGAAGAACTGGCAGGCGCCTGCAATAATCTGGCAGTGATATACGGGGAGCAAGGCGAATATGCCAAAGCCGAAGCGTTATTGAAGAAAGCATTGTCTATAGATGAAAAGGGGAAGGAAAGCTGTCTGGATACGGTGGGTGTTTATAATAATCTGGCAATTCTATATGAGAAACAGGGAAAGGCCGCAGAAGCAAAAACGTTGTATGAGAAAGTGGTTGTCACGAGTGAAAGCAGGGCGCAGGAAGAAGACCTTCGAATAGTACGTCTGAACAGTTATCAGGCAGCCTTCTATGAAAAACAGGGGAAAGTTAAAGAAGCAGAGGAGGTATATAAGGGGGTAGTGGCGGTTATGGAAAAAATGCTGGGAGAGAATCATCCCGATACTGCCAACAGTTATTATAAATTGGCTATATTGTGCGAAAAGCAGGGAAAGGATAAAGAAGCGAAAGAATTATACAAGAAAGCAGAGAATATTCGAAGCAGAACTCTGGGGAAAAAGCACAGGAGCTTTGCAGAGCTGACAAAGGATTCCTGGGAAATGGTGATGTGGGATTGGGAAGAATGAGAATGGATAAAGAAGGCTCTTGGCAAATTCTACAAAACATTCCGGGTTTCCTGTATGTTCTGGGTAATTATTAACATTATATTACAATAGTGTTAACATTCAAAGAATTTGTTCGTAAAAATTTATTGCAAATTTATCGCATTTTCATTCTTTTTCCTCTTGACATTCCATGAAAATAAAGTATAATGCTAGATAGAAACGCATTATTTTTATCATATTGTGGACTTGATGCGGAGGTAATGATGAAAAAAAAAGATGATTTTCTTTCGGAGAGAGAGAATTCAGACCATTCTTCCGATTATTCGCTAGAAATTCTTTATGATGATTCATTCGAAGACAGAGCTTCCGGCGATAGGAGTCCAAAGGGAGATGGCAGGTCTAAGAGAAGAAAAAAGAAAAAACGTCTTCCTATGCAACGGTGGAAGAAGATTGTGTTAGGTGTGGTAGCTACGTTACTCGTAATTATCATCGGATTGGCAGGCAGCTTCTTCTATTTGCGCGCTCAGGGTGAAAAGAATTTAAAGACTGATCTTTCCGATGTGGAAGACACCCCCGAAGCCAGGAAGGAAGGCCTCTTCATTACATATAAGGGGAAAGAGTACCAGTACAACG